>ENA-OOYV01001733-OOYV01001733.1-human-gut-metagenome-genome-assembly--contig:-NODE-1733-length-12206-cov-2.116781_pt1 | contig 12206 bp, 10 predicted proteins | sample MGYA00241704_ERZ501380 | MGnify/ENA primary metagenome ERZ501380 (study PRJEB25962, sample SAMEA2042984) | human gut metagenome | biome: human gut; feature: human-associated habitat; material: faeces...
GAGCGTTTATTATCGTATGGAAACGAAGTTTCCATACGATAAAAACAGCGCCTGCCAACAATATCTCGGCGCCATGCAGCTGCTGTCAGAAAACAGCTGTATGGCGCCGAGTTGTTTTTGCCCTTCGCAGCTTTCCAAGGAAAGGTCTTGAGAAATACGCTCCCTTTCGCTATAATCAGGTTATATGGGCAGATTTTGCCCAAATACAGGTTGGTCTGTCAAAAAACGTTGCCGCCGCTGGTGACAACAGCAAAAGAGAGGGTATTATGGAGATCCAATTACAGAACCTGACAAAGAAATTTCCGAACCGAAACCGCAAGCATCCGGGGGATGTCATCGCGGTCAACGAATTTAACTTTACGATCCCGGACGGTCAGCTGATCGGTCTGTTAGGACCGTCGGGCTGCGGTAAGAGCACGACGTTAAACCTAATCTGCGGTCTGGAAAAGCCGACCTCGGGCAAAATTTTCTTCGGCGGCGAGGATGTGACGGGCGTGGAGCCGGAGCATCGTGGTGTCGGCATGGTATTTCAGAATTACGCGTTATATCCGCATCTGACGGTGCGGAAAAATATTATGTTCCCGCTGGAGAATTTAAAGGGAAAAGATCGCCTTTCCAAAGAAGAGATGGAAAAGCGCGTGCTGGACGCAGCGAAGATGGTTTCGCTGGAAGAACTGCTGGATCGAAAGCCCAGGGAGCTTTCCGGCGGTCAGCAGCAGCGTGTAGCCATCGCGCGTGCACTGGTAAAAATGCCTCGCGTGCTTTTACTGGATGAGCCGCTGTCGAACCTGGATGCGCGCCTGCGCCTGCAGACCCGGGAAGAAATCCGCAGGATTCAGCGCGAGACGAAAATCACGACGATCTTCGTCACGCACGACCAGGAGGAGGCACTGAGTATTTCCGACCTGATTGTTGTCATGAAAGAAGGCATCCTGCAGCAGATCGGCAAACCGCAGGAGGTTTATGACCAGCCGGCAAACCTGTTTGTGGCAAAATTTTTGGGCACGCCGCCGATCAATGTCTTTTCCGGAAAAGTGACAGACGGTCAGGTGAAAATTGGGGAAGAGACGGTGCTGCTTGCCGATCTGCCTGACCAGGAGGTAACGGTCGGTATCCGTCCGGAGGGCTTTGTTGTGGACGAGGACGGAACGTTTTCCTGTGCATTAAAGGGCATCGAGGTGCTGGGCAGAGATATCAGCATTGTCGCGTCCCATCCGGCTGCGGAAAATGCATCCATCCGCGCGATCGTCGGCTCGACCAGGTTAAATCAGGATATGGCACAGGCAGTTTTCTTCTCGTTGAAAACAGATAAGGTATTTTTGTTTGATGCAAAAGACGGCAGCCGGATTGAGACTGCGTTAAAGCGGCCTGCAGGCAAAAGGAGCTGACCATGAAAAAACAAACCCTCAGGGCATGGCTGTATTTGCTGCCTGCCATTTTATTTCTGGGATTTTTCCTCGTCTATCCGCTGATCGACGTGTTTGTTTATTCGATGGAGGAGGGCTATAACTTTGCGTCCCAGACCTATTTCGGAACCGGATTTTACAACTATTCCTATGTCCTGCATGACCCGTATTTTTTACAGGCGGTCAAAAATACATTCCTTCTGGTTGTCATCACCGTGCCCCTATCTACAGGCTTTGCACTGCTGATTTCCCTGGCACTCAGCTCGATTAAAGCGCTGCGCGACCTGTACCAGACGGTATTTTTCCTGCCCTATGTGACCAATACGCTGGCGGTTGGCATGGTATTTATGGTGCTGTTCCAGAAAACAGAATATACGGACGGTTTAATCAACCTGATGCTGCACTGGTTCGGTGCAGGACCGGTCGATTTTATCAGCGGTCCCTACTGGGCGAAGATGTTTGTCCTGTGCTTTTACACGATTTGGGTCGTTATGCCCTTTAAAATTCTGATCTTAACGAGCGCCCTCGCGTCGGTAAATCCCGACTATTACAAGGCGGCGAAGGTGGACGGAACCTCGAAGACGAGAATTTTCTGGAAGATCACAGTGCCGATGATTTCTCCGATGATTTTTTATCTGATTATCACCGGCTTTATCGGCGCGTTTAAAGCCTACAGCGACGCAGTTGCGCTGTTTGGGACGGACTTGAACGCGGCTGGGATGAATACGATTGTCGGCTATGTTTACGATATGCTTTACGGGGACAGCGGCGGCTTTCCGTCCTATGCTTCCGCGGCGGCGATCCTTCTGTTTGTGATCGTTTTGACGATTACCTGTATCAATCTTCTCGTAAGCAAAAAACATGTGCATTACTGAAAGGCAGACCGTTATGGATAAAGAATTGGATTATGGACAAACCGAAGAACGGGACCGGAAAAAAGCCAGGGCTGGCAAGGCAGGAACCTATATTTTTCTGACGTTCTGGGCACTCGTGGTGTTGTTTCCGTTTTACTGGATGCTTTTAACCTCCGTAAAAAGCTACGGTTCCTATAACGCAGAGCATATCCCGAAGCTGTTTACACTTTCGCCGACGCTGCAGAACTACGCAGATGCGTTTACTTCTGTGCCACTGGGAAAATATCTGCTCAATACGCTGATTTTCACGATCGTGACGACGGCGCTGATGATGCTTGTGATTACGCTTGCGGCTTATGCGTTTGCGCGTCTTTCCTTTCCGGGGAAAAATCTGGTGTTCACGTTCTTTCTGTCCCTGATGATGATTCCGGCGGAGCTGGTCATGATCACCAACTACGCGACGATCACACAGTGGGGCATGCGCAACAGCTTTGCCGGATTGGTACTGCCGTCCGTGACCTCGGTGTTTTACATTTATTTATTGAAAGAAAATTTTGAACAGGTTCCAGACGAGCTGTACCGCGCGGCAAAGGTGGACGGAACCTCTGATTTGAAATATCTCTGGAAGGTGATGCTGCCGATCTGCCGCCCAACCCTTGTTACCGTCGGGATCTTAAAGGTCATTGAGTGCTGGAACTCCTATCTCTGGCCGCGCCTGGTGACGGACGATCCGGCATATTATCTGGTTTCCAACGGCATTCAGGAGATCCGGGAAAACGGCTTCGGCAGAGAAAATATCCCTGCCATGATGGCGGCGGTAGTGGTAATATCAGTGCCGCTCATAGCGCTGTTTCTGATATTCCGCAACAAGATAATGGACGGCGTATCCAGAGGAGGTACAAAGGGTTAGTATGAATAAAAAGCTTATCTGCCTCATACTGTCGCTGTGTATGCTGCTTCCTCTCCTTGCCGGCTGCCACGGCTCCCGGGGGCTCAGGGAATTCGCGGTGCCTGAGGAATTCGACACAAACAGGGATTATGAGATAACCTTCTGGGCAAAGAACGACACCAACAAGACCCAGACCCAGATATACCAAAGGGCCATAGAGGACTTTCAGGCGCTGTATCCGAATATCAGCGTGAACCTTCGGCTCTATACCGACTATGGCAAGATATATAACGACGTCATCACAAATATTTCCACCAACACCACCCCAAACGTCTGCATAACCTACCCCGACCACATAGCGACGTACCTAACCGGGACAAACGTGGTAGCGCCTCTCGATGAGCTACTTGACCACCCCAGGTACGGGCTTGGCGGCAGTGACGTAAGGTTCACCTCTCCCAGGAGCGGCGAGATAATACCCAGTTTCCTAAACGAATGCAGCTTCGCAGGTCACTGCTATGCCCTGCCCTTCATGCGCTCCACAGAGGCCTGCTACATAAACAAGACCTACGTGGAGGCCATGGGCTATACCCTGCCGGATACTCTGACATGGGACTTCGTATGGGAAGTGGCCGACGCCGCCACAAAGAAAAACGCCGACGGCACATTCGCCGTAAACGGCCAGAAGGTGATGATACCCTTCATATCCAAGTCCACCGACAATATGATGATACAGCTGCTGCGCCAGTCCGGCGGCGGGTATTCCAACGATCAGGGCGAAGTGCTGCTTTTCAACGATACCACAAAGGAGCTGCTGTACACCATAGCAAAACACGTGAAGAAGGGCTCCTTCTCCACCTTCAAGATATCCAGCTATCCGGCAAATTTTCTGAATGCAGGCCAGTGCATATTCGCCATAGACTCTACGGCGGGCGCCACATGGATGGGCACCCACGCCCCCCTTTCCGACATAAGCGCGGACAAGCTGGTAGAATTTGAGACGGCGGTAATGCCCATACCCCAGTTTGATCCGGATCACCCCCAAATGATATCCCAGGGCCCTTCAGTATGCGTATTCAACAAGGGAGATCCTCAGGAGGTACTGGCCTCCTGGCTGTTCACGCAATACCTGCTGACCAACGACGTGCAGATAGCATACTCCGAAACAGAAGGCTACGTTCCCGTCACCTCCATGGCGCAGGGTTCCGACGAATATCTTGATTATCTTTCCAGGGAAGGGCAGGACGTCGCCCACTACGATGTAAAGATAAAAGCGGTGAAGATGCTGCTGGCCAACTCCGACAATACCTTCGTCACCCCAGTATACAACGGCTCCGCGTCTTTGCGCGACGCTGCGGGGCAGCTCATAGAAAACGTCACAAAATCCGTCCGCCGCAAGGAGACCGTAGATGACGCATATATGGACAAGCTGTTTTCAGATGTTACTTCCCTTTACCGTCTGGACGGAGCCGGAAGGGAGAGCGTATCCGCAGAAGGCGCAGAAGATCTTGGTCCCCTTCCCGGCCCTTCAAGGGCGCTGCTTTTGTCACTTTGCGCGGCATGGGCGCTTATAGGGGCGTATACCCTCCGCGACGCCGCAAAAAAGCGTAATAAACGGGTTTGATATCCTGCAATGTCTATTGTATAATCATTAAGTCATAAAACTGCTCCCGAAAGGGGCGGCAATTATAAAGGAGAAAAGCAATGAAAAAATTCTTGGCAATGCTCTTGACCCTCTGCATGGTCCTCGCTTTCGCAGGCTGTGCCCAGAAGGCTCCCGAGGCAACCGAAGCCCCCGACCAGGAGGCTACCACTGAGGCTCCCGCTGGGGAAACCCCCGCTGCTACCGAGGAAGACGTCAAATCCGAGGGCGTTATGACCTATGCCGAATATGTGGCGGCCGAGCTGGAGAGCCAGGTTACAGTAGAAACCTACGTACAGGCCAAGCAATCCTGGTGGGAAGACAAGGCTACCGTTTATTCCCAGGATAAGGACGGCGCTTACTTCCTCTACAACATGGCATGCTCTCAGGAAGACTATGACAAACTGGTACCCGGCACCAAGATCAAAGTCACCGGCTACAAATCTGAGTGGTCAGGCGAAATTGAGATAATCGACGCCACCTTTGAAATAGAAGAGGGCAGCTTCATCGCCATTCCCTTTGACGCCACCGAGCTTCTGGGAAAGGACGAGCTGATCGACCACCAGAACCAGCTTGTTTCCTTCAAGGGATTGACCGTCGAGAAGGTGGCCTACAAGAACGACCAACCCGGCGATGACATCTATGTCACCTTCGGCTACAACGGCGCTTCCTATGACTTCTGCGTAGAGTCATACCTTACCGGCCCCGACACCGAGGTTTACTCCACCGTTGGCGCTCTCAAGGAAGGCGACGTAGTTGACGTTGAGGGCTTCCTCTATTGGTATGAGGGTGTAAATACCCACATAACCGCCGTTACCGCCGCTAAGTAATGACCGCACACACGGCTCCGCAGGAAAAGCCTGCGGGGCCTTTTTTATTTGATGAACTAACTGTTAAGCTTTGCCGCAGCTGATTGACCTTTATGTCATTTTAGATTATATTTATAATCACAAGCTTGATATTAAAAGCATAGGAGGTAATGCCTGTGAAGGATACCCTAAACCCCAACGAATGGATAGTTATGGAGGCGCTTTGGGCAAAATCCCCGGCAACGCTGGGCGAAACCATAGACCGCATAGGCAGCCGCGCCAGCTGGAACTACAAGACATACCAATCCTACATGAACGTCCTGGAAAAGAAAGGCTACATCTCATCAGAAAAGCGCGGCCGGGACAAGTTCTACTCCCCAGCCATATCCCGTGAGGAATGCATAGCCCGCGAGAGCCGCGCCGTGCTAAGCAAGATGCAGTCGGATTCTGTAGGGCTGATGATAACCAGCATGGTACGGGAGGGCGACCTTTCACGCAGCGACAGGCTGGAGCTCATGAATATGCTGGAAAAGATGCTGAAGGAGGAAACCGAAAATGAAAGCGACCGTTGATGCCCTCGTTCAGGTGGCTCTCTACTCCGCCGCCATAACGGCAGGCATACTTCTGTTTCGTTTCATATTAAAAAATCGCATATCCTCTAAGCTTCAATACCTCATGTGGTGGCTGCTGATACTGCGGCTGCTCATGCCTGTAACACCTGACATCGGTCTCCACTTTAACTTGCAGGACATGCTGCTCAAGCAAGCCCATCAAGCCGAGCTGCCCACTCCTGCTCCGGTTCTGGACGTGGCCCCGGCATCTGTACCCAACACGCAGCCCTCTTACGAAAGCGTCGCCCCGGCGGTACAGCCGGATACAGATGTAGCCCCATCACAGCACGTAAATCCCGCAAAAAGCACCGACTGGTATTCCATCGTATTCGTAGTATGGCTGCTTGGCGCGATAGGCTTCCTCGGCTGGCTGATATTCGTAAAGCTGCGCTATTACGAATCCCTTCAGCACCTCATGGCGGGTGGACCCAGGGAGGCCTACGAGCTTTACGACAGGTGCTGCAAGGAGCTCGGTGTAAAGCCGCTTCCCCTTTGGATAGTGAATAAGTCCATGTCCCCCGGCATAGCCTTCTTCGGTGAGCCCGTGCTGCTGGTGCCCATATCGCTCTGCGGCGATGAAAGCAGACTGCGCTTTGCCCTGCTGCATGAGCTTACACATAAAAAGCGCGGCGACCATTACATGACGATGCTTCTTAATATCCTTCGCGCCGTGTACTGGTTTGACCCGGTTGTACACTTCGCATTTTCAGAATTGCGATCCGATATGGAATCGGCCTGCGACTCGGACGTACTGGCCTATATAGGCCACGAGCAGAAGCGGGGCTACCTCACCGTGATACTCGACATGTTCTCATATGACACCGAGCCCATACTGGGCATGAGCCAGATACGCTCAAAGCGCATGGCAAAGCGGCGCATGAAGGGAGCCTTTATGAAAAGCCGCACCTCTCCCGCCTTCGGGGCGATAACGCTGTGCATCGCGCTGACAATGTCCCTATGCTGCTTCACCACCGCCTGCCAGAGCGCGCCGGAAAAGGATACTCCCGGCATGGCGGCAGAGCAGACGGCAGACCCGTCCCCCAAGCCCACACTTATCCCTGATCCCTCCGCGCAGGAGCCCGAAGCGGTTACAGCTACCTATGCCTTTGACCGCACAGACCCTAAGCAGGCGGTGGCTGAATTCCTCACCCGCTACCTTGACGACATGGCGCACGGCAACGACGACTTCGGCTTCGACAGCTCGAACAACACCATGTACGACGGGCTGCTGCAATTACAGGACAACTTTGAATCCCACAAAAACATCGCCCTGCTCAGGCAATGGATAAGCTTCACCCAGGTCCTCAGGGAAACCACCGTCCCCGCGATAGACAGGGGCAGGTTCCAAAGCCTTGAGATCACGGAATTCGGCATAGTAGACCAGCTTTCCGGCGGCATAATGTACAAATACCTTCTAAAAGGGTATTTCAAAACCACCGTGATGGGTACCTTTATCGAAGCGGGGCTGATAAAAGACGGGGATAAATATGTAATAACCTATGTGGATTTCCCTGACAGCAAGGAATATCAGAATTTCTGCGCCGACTTCATAGATTACGCCGAGAGAAACGATATAAAGGACTACAACAAGAACGCATACATCGAGTACATACGCAAGCAGAAGCAGCAGGCTGCGGAAAGGTATCCGATAGCGGCTCCCGAATCGGATCCTTCCAGCGGCTTGACCTCCTCAGCCATAGCTGACATACAGTCCGCCCTGAAGGCGCTCGGCTACCTCGAAAATCCCAGCGGCGCATACGATTCTGCCACAAGGGCTGCAATCGAGATGTTTCAGGAGGATAACGCGCTGCCCACCGATGGCATTGCGGGAGATGAAACCCTTGCCCTGCTGCTGAGCGACAGCGCAAAAAATTGGACGCTTGCGGACGGAATATACACAGGCGATAAGCGTATATGGCGTGAGCCGCCAAAGGACGGCGTTGACGGCTGGAGCAGTATTACGGCGGACAAAATATCAGCCTATTCCGGCAGCTCCACAGGTGCAGAGTGCAAGCTGGGCACCGCCTCAGTAAATCCCAACGCTATACCCATAGGCACGGAGCTTTATATACCCGGCTACGGTTACGCAATAGCCGCCGACGTCAACGCCTACAAAAACAAGGTCAATCATTTAACCAAGGAGCCGCTGAACATGATAGACCTGTGGTTTGCCAGCAAGGAGGATGCAAGGAAATGGGAAAACAAGCATAACTTCACTATATTGTACCGCAGCGCAGACGCCCGGCCCGCAAGGGAGGCGCCGACGGCAGACGCCATCGCCGCCACCGCGAAGAATCAGGTCGGCAAAGAGTATGTTTTAAATGCCTCCGGGCCGGATGAGTTCGATTGCTCGGGACTTGTGTATTATGTATTTAACGAATGCGGCATAGCTGTCGATCGCAAGGACTGCGCCGGATATGCGCAAAATGCGGATTGGAGCAAAATCGAAAGCCTGGGCGACGTCAAAGCGGGCGATATACTGTTCTTTTGCGGCGAGGACGGAAAAATACGGCACGCGGGTATAGCCGTTTCCTCAAAAAACATGATTGACGCCTCATCGTCACACAGAAAGGTAGCCGAACGCGGGTTTCAGACGAGATACTGGAAGGAGCACTTCGCCTTTGCCCGGCGGGTGGTCGAGTAGCTAAGCATCAAAAAGGCGGCTTCGTGCCGCCTTTTTGTTACTCCTTATACAGCCCGTTATAAAGCTGCTTTTTGTTCGTCTCAAAGTCCTCTATTGTGAACTGCCCGTTTTTGTCCAGCTTCCAGCTATCATCGGCAGGGAGCCATATGTTCCGATACTCCATCTCTTCGGCCTTCAATATCTCATAGCCCATATCGTGTAGGGCGGAAAAATCGAGATTAGTCTTTATACTGCCCGCAACGAGGCTGAGCAATGGCAGCATTGCCTCCTTTGTGGCAGTCCTGCGCATATTCTTCACCGCAGATTCTACAAGCTCCAGGCGGCGCTTCAGGCCGCCCATCTGCTCCTCTCCGCTTATGTCGTCCATGGCGTATATCATGCTCTGGCTGCCGTTGAGCTTTTCCCGGCCCGCATTTACGCTCTTTTCGCCAAGGGCCTTGTTTATATAGTCCGCCTCGCTGAAATCCACCTTTACGGTTATACCGCCAAGGAGATCTATCATGGCTCCCAGCGACGCCGTATCTGTGCAGGCGTAGTACTCGATATCCAGCCCAAACCAGTCGTTTACGGCATTCACCAGGCCGCCGGGGCCGCTGTTCGCATAAATATTACTGAGCGCCGCGCCATTTATCTCCATCTGGCTGTACAGCGCAGCCATGGTCAACCGCTGGCGGAAGGAATCAAAGGACGCTATGAACACCATATCCGCTCCTGCTTTATCGCTGGAAAGGGGCTGGTTCTGCACGATTATGAGGACGCTGGTGATGAACTTGTCTATCTGTTCCTTGGTATATATCTCGTCCTCCTGCTTTTCAGTCCTGCCCCAACCGTTGGTGCTGCCTATGCTATTCAAAAGCACCGCTCCCGACACAACAGAAAGTATAAGCACCGCGGAAAGGCAGAGTATAGCCGCTTTAAGCCTTTTTCTTATTTCACTGTCCTTCAATTGCCCGCTTCCTCCGTAGTTGCTGTGGGTACAGGTGAAGGCGTCACGCCATGCAGTTCCCCTCCGTCAAGGTATTCGCCTATAACTATCATGTCGAGCAGCTTGCGAGCGTCGCCGTTGCCCGATGGCCGGTTGATTATCTCGCCGTTAAACACCATTATGGCACTGCCGCCGCCGTCAAGGTTGTACGCATCCTTCAGACCCATGCGAGTGCAGAGCTCCTTCATCTCGTCAAAATTCATACCTATGGAGTAGCCCTTCTGCCGCCCGTCTATAATTATCAGGCAATAATGCCCGGGCTGATAGTAGCCGAGTATGCAGCGGGGACTTCTGCCCTGCTTCTTTACGTCCTTCTGTGGTTTGGAATCCCGCACCAGCGTAGGGCCAAACTGCCAGCCCTGCCACGCACCTTTTTTCATAGCTTTTTTAGTGCTGAAATCCTCGAATTCGGTCGTGACCAAGGTCCCGTCGAGATACAGCACGCAGGTAGAGCGCTCCGGCCTTGCCGCTTCGTCAGTGGACAGCGCAGGCGTCACCGTGCCGTACATTCCATAGCTGTTATAGCCCGGCGCAGACGCCGCATCGGGGTCCGGCGTGGGCGTAGCTCTTACCTCCGCCTGGCGGAAAAGCTCCCCGTTGCGTATCACGAGGCCGCTCAAAAAGTCTCCGTTGACCGCCAGTATCGCGTTATTGTCCTTGGCGATCTTTTCCGCAGATTCCCGCTTCCCCCGGTACTTGCCGCTGGAAAAGGCGGTGCGGAAGCAGTTAACATTTCGCATCCATATGTCCGCGACGTGATATGTTACGCCATCGTCCTCTACCTTGTTTACAGCTATCTTTAGTTCGTCGCTCTGATAGCTGTAATCGGACGCGGCTCCGGTATCATAGTCCGGGAAGCTTACATTTTCTATGTCCCCGAGCTTTGGTACTCTGGTAGGTACCGGCGTAGGTATCGGCGACGGGGTGACACTTATCACAGGCACCGGCGTGGCCTCCGCCGAAAGCTGTATGTGCTTCCGCTGCTCACTGTACAACCTTCCCAGCACGCAGTCTACATATATGGCGGCGCAGCAAAGCAGGGCCAAAACTGCCGTTATGGTCCAAAGCCATCCTGTTTTAAGTCCCTTGTCCTTCTCGCGCCTGTCTTCCATCTGATGATTCTAACCTTTCAAATATACAGCGCGAAGTATACCATCAGTTGACAAGAGCACACAAGCCCGAAAGGCTTGTTTTGGGACGCTCCTGCGTTCTCGTCGCTTGTATTACATCCAGTAGTACTGCGCTCCTCGGCCTTGGATCGCCCTCAAAACAAGCTCTTTAGGGTCTTCGAGTTTTAGAAGTCAAAGAGTATGGCAGAACAAGGAGGACGAGTGCAGAAATACTGGTTGTATTTCAAATGAGGACGACACAGTTATGCCGTGCTGTTTGGCTCCTAAAACCTTGTGTGTCCTTGTCAACTGATGGTACCATATTCCCCTATAGCTGACGCTAATGTAATGCGTTGGAAAACGTATATATCGCGCTACCCCTGACCCCCGGATTTCTGATTCCAATAAAAAATCAGCAATTCGGAGGTTAGAAAAATGGCGAAAATCACAACTGTATACATGATGATCAAGGGCGAAATGCAGCCCTTTTCCATGAAAGAATACCTTGCCATGCGGGAGGATGACGCCCGTATTCGCGGTTTGAAGTTCATCCCCATCGACAGTCGGATGTATGAGGCCACGCCTGAGCAGTTCAAGGAGTGGCAAAAAGAGCGTGACGAGCGCAGGAATGAAAAAAAACGCCAGAAGAAAGCCAATACGCCTAAATATAAACTCACATATCAGAGTGTTCCCGATACGGACGAGGATATATTTGAAACTCTCGTTATTGACGACGCTTGTGATGTTGAGGAAACGGCATTGGATAATCTCATGGGCGAATTATTGCGCTTGTCCATAGCCCAACTCGCACCTTCTGAGCAAGAACTCATTACGGCGCTGTTCTACGATGGGATGACTGAGAGAGAATATGCCATAAAGTCAGGCATTCCGCAGAAAACCATCAATGACAGGAAACGGCGCATCCTGCTCAAGCTAAAAAAAATCATAGAAACTAAAAAATAAATCCGCTCAAATCGCAAAAAAGTCAGCGGACAAGGAGCGAGAGGGTTCAAAAGGCCTTCCCGCTCCTTGAAAACTTCATATACAGCACCACAGGGACCTACGCCCCGGCGAGCGCCGGGCGGCAGCGCCAAGACTTCCCATCCGGGGGACGAGCGATACCGTGCCGACCCGGAGTGCGACCGACCTCGCGCCGCCATGACCCGGAAAGTTGGATAATGATAATCCTGTTGGCCCCCATGTAAGCGGGGTGCGCCCCGTCCGGGTTGCAAGCCATAAAGACCCGGATGAGTACGC
>ENA-OOYV01001735-OOYV01001735.1-human-gut-metagenome-genome-assembly--contig:-NODE-1735-length-12177-cov-1.820079_pt1 | contig 12177 bp, 9 predicted proteins | sample MGYA00241704_ERZ501380 | MGnify/ENA primary metagenome ERZ501380 (study PRJEB25962, sample SAMEA2042984) | human gut metagenome | biome: human gut; feature: human-associated habitat; material: faeces...
AGGCCCCGGCTTCCCGTTCTTCCTGCCCAAGGGCATGGTGCTGCGCAACACCCTGCTCGAATACTGGCGCGAGGTGCATAAGCGATACGGCTATGTGGAAATCTCCACTCCTATAATTCTCAATCAGGAGCTGTGGCACAGGAGCGGCCACTGGGATCACTACAAGGACAACATGTACACCACCGTAATAGACGGCGAGGATTACGCGATAAAGCCCATGAACTGCCCCGGCGGCATGCTTGTCTACAAGCTTGAGCCCCATTCCTACCGCGAGCTGCCCCTGCGCATGGCTGAGCTTGGCCTCGTACACCGCCATGAGCTTTCCGGTGCGCTCCACGGCCTGTTCCGCGTTCGCTGCTTCACCCAGGACGACGCCCACATCTTCATGACCTGGGACCAGATGGAGCATGAGATACAGAACGTCGTTCGTCTGTTCGACGAAGTTTACTCCACCTTCGGCCTGACCTATCAGATCGAGGTTTCCACCATGCCGGAGGATCATATCGGCGATAAGGAAACCTGGGATTTTGCCACCGATACCCTCAAGAAGGCCATAGAGCATATGGGCAAGAGCTACGTCATAAACGAGGGCGACGGCGCCTTCTATGGCCCCAAGCTTGACTTCCATCTTTCCGACTCCCTGGGCCGTACCTGGCAGTGCGGCACTATCCAGCTGGATATGCAGATGCCCGAAAGGTTCGATCTTGAGTACGTAGGCGAGGACGGCCAAAAGCACCGCCCCGTAATGATACACCGCGTCGTATTGGGCTCCATCGAGCGCTTCATAGGCGTTATCACCGAGCACTTCGCAGGCGCGTTCCCCACCTGGCTGGCTCCCGTACAGGTGAAGGTGCTGCCCCTTACCGACCGTACCGCCCAGGTATGCGACAATATCGCTTCCGAGCTTGACGAGCTTGGTCTGCGTGTAGAAGTTGATCACCGCAACGAAAAGCTGGGCTATAAGATCCGCGAAGCACAGCTCCAGCGTATCCCCTACATGCTGGTCGTAGGCGACCGCGACGTTGAAAACGGCGTTGTATCCGTCCGCTCCCGCAAGGGCGGCGACCTGGGCGCAATGACTCTCGATGCCTTCAAGGAAAAGATACTGGAAGAAGTAAAGACCAGAGCCCGTGACTAAAACCCGTACAATATGAGAATCGCCCAAGTGACAAAGTCACTTGGGCGAAATTTATATGAGCAGTTCGGCTATCTGTACAGCGTTTGTCGCCGCGCCCTTGCGCACCTGATCGCCGCAGCACCTCGGCGCCCATGTATGACATTTCCCGAAGCTCTGCGTAGGTTATCTTCTCTATGCTCTTGGGATTGCTGACTATCCTCGGGTCCGCCATGAGTATTCCGGAAACGTCCGTCCAGTTTTCGTATGCTCCCGCCGCTATGGCGCCCGTAATGTCCGAGCCGTCCCGGGAGAAGGTTCGTATACTGCCGTCAGGCATGGCTCCGTAAAAGCCGGGGATAACCACTTTGGGGGTTTCGGAAATTATCTTTCTCAGTGCATAGTTGGTTTTATGGAAGTCCACCTTTCCATCGTAACCGAATAACAGCCAATCCTTTGCGTCCGCAAACTCAGCTCCCAGATACTCGGCCATGAGCTTGGCGTTCAGGTATTCGCCCCGGGAAGCGAGGTAGTCCACGTTCATGCGCTTACACATTTTGGAACGTATCAGTTCAAACTCCGAATCCAGGTCACAGGACAAGCCGCAGTATGACCTTATCTCACAGTACCTCTGCTCTATGAGCTCAAATATGCTCTCGTAGCTCACGCCGTACTTCAGGTGGGCATGGCAAAGATACAAAAGATCAGTTATCTTGCTGTCCCCTTCTAACCGCCTTCCGGGGGCGGATACCACTACCACGCAGCGCGTTTCGTCGCCTTTAACTATATCCTTGACCTTCTTAAACTGTTCTCCGGAGGCCAGCGATGAGCCGCCGAATTTGCAAACCTTTATCATACAATTCTCCTGTGAATTTTCATTCGTTATTCGATGCCTGCGAAAAACATATCCGGGTCGCTCTTCTGAAGCCTCTTCGCCATCGCGTGCATCTCGGAAACAGTCAGAGGCTCGGTTATGATGTACTCGCCGTTTACCATCTGTCCGAGCTGCCGCAGTTCCGCAGTGATGGCCGAGGTACGGAGATAGTAGCTGTGCCTTTCCAGCGAATTATCCGCACGTATGGCTTTCTTCGGCGCGCACGGGCCTATTGCGTTGCACTTTATGTCCAGCATATCCTGCACCAGCGAGCTGCCGGTGGGGTATTTCCCTGCCCCCTGGCCCATAAGGCTCAGCCTGCCTATGTTTTTGCCCACGAGCGTAGTCATGTTAAAATTCATGGTCACGCTGCTTTCGGGAGCCGAGAGCGGCAGCAGCGCAGGCTCCACGTATGCGCTTATGCCGTCTTTATGCTTCTTCGCCTTTACCATTAGCTTGCAGACCCTGCCCATCTTTTTAAAAGCTCTTATATCCTTATCCGTTATATGCCGTATGCCGAACACGTCCACGCTGTCCTCCGCCACCGCCCCCTCAAAGGCAACTGAAGCGGATATGGCGCACTTGCGCTGGGCGTCATTGCCGTCGATATCCGCGGAAGGCTCTGCTTCGGCATAGCCCAGCCGCTGAGCCTCTGAAAGCGCCGCGCCAAATGGCAGTCCTTTTTCTGTCATGGAGTATAGTATAAAATTGGTGGTACCGTTCATAATGCCGGATATCTCGGTTATCTCATCACATCGCTTGGCACGTATGAGATTGAAAAGCCAGGGTACACCGCCCCCTGCCGAGGAGGTGAACCGAAGCTGCACGCCGTTTTCCCCTGCCAACGCCATAAGCTCGCTATAGTAGTGGCATATGAGCTGCTTGTTGGCGCTGACTACGTGCTTTTTAGCCTTCAAAGCTTCCGTCACATATTCATAGGCCGGATGCAGTCCGCCTATTGTTTCAGCCACTATGTCAATCTCTTCGTCGTTTAATATATCCTTAAAGTCGGTGGTCATGACGGCTTCCATGCCGGGCCTTATGCTGCGGGCAAGAATGTGCTTTACAGCCAGGCCACCCTTCATTTCGCATATTATGTCGTAAGCACCGCCGCCCACGTTCCCATAGCCCAATAACGCCACTTTCATAAAAACACTCTCCTCTTTTTGTGTTTATTTTGAATACACTTGTTTTTCTAATAGAGACACTTTAACACATTGCGCGGAACATTGCAAGCAAAAATTGTTATTATCCCTTTGCGTTATTGCTATTTCCGCCATAATAAAGTATTATAGTGTTAATTACATAACATATTGACTCAGCAAATAATCGCGATTATAATCTAAATCAAGGAGGGGCCCTCATGCGAGAGGATCTTACCCAAAGGCGTTTCATTGAGGAGACCTACCGTATAATATCGACCGAAGGCCGTGAAGCCTTGAGCATTCGCCGCCTTGCGCGGGATATGCGCTGCAACAGCGCCAACATCTACCGATACTTCAAGGATCTTGACGAGCTGGTGACGTACGCCTCACTGCGCTACCTTACCGCGTATCTGGCCGACGTTGCGGTGTGTTACGCCAAATCCGAGACTACATACCAGACCCACGTAGCGGTATGGGATTGCTTCTCCCGCCACGCTTTCGCAAGCGGCCCAATCTTCGATAACCTGTTTTTCGGCCGCCACAGCCGCATGCTGAACGATATTATCAAGAACTATTACGCCATGTTCCCCGAGGATCTTTCCGGTCTCTCCCCCTCCATCGCCAACATATTCAGCGAAGGCAGCTTCAACAACAGGGACTATCTCATGATATCCCGCTGCGTAGACGAGGGATGGTTCACGGAGGAAGACGCAAAGTTTCTCAACAGCTTCTCCATACACCTTTTTCTCGGATACCTCAAGGAGCTATTGCAGAAGGAACCTTCGGAGAAGCTTTCAAAGAGTTACCATGACGATTTCATGGCTACTCTTGTCAAGATCATGGATTATTTCCGGCTGAAATAGCCAAATCTATCCAAAATAGCGCCGGGCTTAACCGGCTTTATTTCGGCCAATAACTAATCGCGATTATTTTTGTGAGAGTTTTAACAGGATCATTATAAAACCTCTCACATATATAATACAGGAGGAAAACAAAATGGCTTACACCCCAGAACTGCTCGCAGAAAAGAAGAGGATCGAACAGCATGTGAAGATCGGCAGCGAAGCGCTGTACCTGACCAAGGCCGAGTGCATGGAGAACGGCCCCACTGTGGAGGACACAATAGCAGCCGTACGCAAGACATTTATCGCACACGGCAAAAAAGAATACGAAATGCCCGCCAAGATAGGTGTACACCCTCACGACGACGTATTCTACCACGCTATGCCCGCCTATGTCCCCGGCCAGATGGCGATGGGGTGCAAGTGGATAGAGTGCTACCCCCGCAATCCCAAGGACTGGGGCCTCCCTCAGACCTCTTCCGTTCTGGTGCTCAACGAGCTCATCACCGGATACCCCATGGCCATAATGGACGGCGCATGGGTCACCGCAATGCGTACTCCTGCCGTCACCGCAGTCGCTGCGGAAGCCCTGTGCCCCGATGCGGAATCCTTCGGCATGTTCGGCTGCGGCGTACAGGGTCAGGGCCACGTCCGCTTCATAGTAAAGACCCTGAAGAAGCTTAAGAAGATATACATCTACGACTCTTACGCCCCCATGATGGATAAGCTCATAGACAATGTCGGCGCCGAAGTCCCCTCCCATATCCAGCTCATTAAGGCTGCGGATCCCAAGGAGGTAGTGGACAATTGCGAAGCCCTGTGTTCCGCAACAAAGATCACCCGTGAGACCTACAACATCGTAAGAAAGGACTGGATACGTCCGGGTCAGACCATATTCCCCATGGACCTGAACAGCTTCTGGGAGGCGAGCATACAGCGGGATGCCGACAAGTATATCGTGGACAGCATAGACGAGCATGAGCTCTTTGCCTCCATGGGCTATTTCCCCGAGGGACTGCCTCACATCGTATGCGAGACCGGCGAGATAATCGCGGGGCTTAAAGAGGGCCGGACCAGCAAGGACGAGATCATTGTCTGCTCTAACATCGGCATATCCGTATTCGATATGGCGGTAGCCAAACTGATTTTCGACAGGGCTCTTGAAAATAGCGCAGGCCGCATTCTGCCCTTGTAATCCCCTCTTTCCACGTTAAGAAAACATTCAGCCCGCATACAGCTTTGTACGCGGGCAGTTTTTATGATATTATATGTAAGATAAAACAGAAAAGGATTACTTCCGTTTATTATGAAACAGGCAAGAAACTTCCCCGCGGCTACCATAACAAAAAAAGCAGAAAACTCCCTCCGTCTGGGCCACCCATGGGTATATGACGCCGAGGTGCTTAATCTTGAAGGCGAGCCCGAAAACGGCTCTCTTGTAGACGTATTTTCTGAAAAGGGATCTTATCTCGGCACCGGCTTTATAAGCTACAAGAGCAAAATACGTATACGCCTCCTTTCCTCAAACGCAAACGAGACCTTCGGAGATGAGTTCTTTGCCCGCAGGATACAGTACGCCCTCGCATACAGAAGGACCGTAATGGGCCCTACTGACTATCACTGCTGCCGCCTGGTATTCGGCGAGGCGGACGGGCTGCCCGGCCTTACCGTAGACCGCTATGAAAACATCCTCGTCTCTCAGGTTCTCTCCATAGGTATGGAAAGGGTAAAGGATACCGTATACCGCCAGCTCGTAAAGCAGCTCGCACAGGAAGGCGTAGGCATCGCCGGCATATTCGAGCGCAACGACGTAGCTATCCGTGAGCTCGAGGGCCTGGATAGAGGCAAGGGCTGGTACTTGGCTGATTATCTGCCCCAGCCTCCCTCCCCTATCACCGGGATAACCGAAAACGGCATACAGTACGAGGTAGATGTGGAGAACGGGCAAAAGACCGGCTTTTTCCTTGATCAGAAATACAACCGTCAGGCCGTGGCCAAGATAGCCGCAGGCAAAAAGGTGCTGGACTGCTTTACGCACACCGGTTCCTTCGCCCTGAATGCAGCATTGGGCGGCGCTGATCGCGTAACCGCCGTGGACGTATCCGATACCGCCATAGAGATGGCAAAGCTTAACGCAAGGCGCAACGGCCTTATTGACAAGATGGATTTCATCGCGGCAGATGTATTTGACCTTCTTCCCGCGCTTTGCAATAAGCACGCGGATTATGACTTCGTCATACTGGATCCCCCCGCATTCACCAAGAGCCGCAAGGCGATAAAGGGAGCAGAACGCGGCTATAAGGAGATAAACTTCCGCGCAATGAAGCTGCTGCCCCGGGGCGGCTATCTCGCCACCTGCTCCTGCTCGCATTTTATGGATAACGGGCTGTTCATTAAGATGGTGCAGTCCGCAGCGCGGGACGCAGACGTTTCCCTGAAGCTCATAGAAGCCCGGAGGCAGTCTCCGGACCACCCTACGCTTATGAACGTACCCGAAACTGATTATCTTAAATTTTACCTGTTCCAGCTGGTATAAGCACACTTACCGCCCCTCGCACATACCTTGACAGTATAAAGCGCGGAAAACGCGCGATATCAGCGAGGTGCAAAAATGAGAATATTACAACGTGGCGACACCGGCAACGACGTGCGTACCGCCCAGACCGCCCTCATTCGCGCGGGGTATGCCCCCGGCAGAGCAGACGGCATATTCGGTTCCAACACAGAGCGCGCGGTGAAACAGTTTCAGCGGGTGCTTGGGCTCAGGCAGGACGGCATAATCGGCCCGCGGACATGGGAATTTTTACAACCCTTCGCCCTTGAGAGCGACCCTGATGTGCTGCGCAGGGGCAGCAGGGGCAATATGGTAAGGATTCTCCAGCAGGCGTTGGAGGCTTCCGGCAACTCCCCAGGTACCATAGACAGCCTTTTCGGCACAAAGACTCAGGCGGCCCTGCGCGCCTTCCAGCGCTCGGCACGGCTGCCGGAAACCGGCGTGGCCAACAGGGATACATGGCTGGCCATAGCCCCCTTCATCAATTATGACAACGTATACCTCAGGCGCGGCGACAGGGGTATGCTGGTGGTAATACTGCAAACCGCCCTGTACAACGCCGGCTTCGATCCCGGCGCCATAGACGGCGTATTTGGCACGCGTACCCACAACGCACTGGTGGCCTTCCAGAGGGCAAAGGGTCTTTCTCCTGACGGCATAGCGGGCAGGCGTACCTGGGCGCAGCTCAAGCCCTACCTTTCCGGCGGCGTTATGACATACGTCATCAGGCCCGGCGATACCCTTTCTTCCATAGCCCGGCGGTTTAACACCACGGTAGAGGAGCTCGTGCGTCTCAACAACATTGCCAATCCGGATCTTATCATCGCCGGCGAAACGCTGCTCATTCCTGCGTAAAGCACAGCAAAAAGAGAAGGCCTATCGGCCTTCTCTTTTATATTGCGCATTATTCGCTTTTACTCTCGTCCTTTTTTCTGTCTATACGGCCATAAATGCGCACCGCATCATATATCCTGTCCGCAAGGCTGTCCGTCAGCTCGCCGCTGAGCAGCCTCCATTCCCAGTTTCCGCCGAGGGTGCTGGGCTTGTTCATGCGGCAGCCCGCGCCAAGCTCAAGGTAGTCCTGCATCTGCGCCACGAAAAGCCGCGCAACCGAGCCCATTCCTCCCCTTATCATGCCCCAGTTGAAGCCCTCTTCTTTATTCAGCCCGAGGTACTTTTCACAGTAAGCTATATCCTCCGGGGCAGCCTCCTCGCGCCATAGGGCTATGGGGCTGTTGTCGTGGGTACCCGTATAACAGGTGCAGTTCTCGATGTAGGCGTGAGGCAGATATCCGCTGGAATCGCGGGAATCGAAGGCAAATTCCAGCACCTTCATGCCGGGAAAGCCGGATTCCTTCAAAAGCTTTTCCACATCGGACGTTGCATAGCCCAGATCCTCCGCTATGAACTCAAGGTTGCGAAACCATCCCTTCAGGGCATTGACCAGCGCTATGCCGGGGCCGGTGCGCCATTTGCCGTTTTTCGCGGTGGTCTCGCCATAAGGCACAGCCCAATAGCTTGCAAGGCCCCTGAAGTGGTCTATGCGGATAACGTCATACATCTTGCCCGCGCCGTCTATACGGCGTATCCACCAGCCGAAGCCGTCCGACTGCATTTTATCCCAATCGTACAACGGATTGCCCCAGAGCTGGCCTTCGGCGCTGAAGTCGTCCGGCGGCACCCCGGATACTTCTACCGGCAGGTTCTTCTCGTCCAGCTGGAAGAATTCGGGCTCTGCCCACACGTCAGCGGAATCCATGGCAACGTATATGGGTATGTCGCCTATTATGCCTATACCGAGGCCGTTTATATATGCCTTCAGCTTTGTCCACTGCTCAAAGAACAGGTACTGGATGTAAGTGAAAAGCTCTATATCCTCCCGGAGCAGCTCACGGTATTTCGCCATTGCCGCGGGCTTTCTCAGGCGTATATCCTCATCCTCCCACTCCGTCCATGACTTCATGCCGAAATGGCGCTTGAGCGCCATGAACAGCGCGTAATCCGCAAGCCACCGGCTGTTTCGTTCGATAAAGGCGTTTACCTTTTGCTTATCCCTCTCCCAGCCGCGTTCCTTTGCCTTTGAGAGCACGTCAAAGCGGCTTTCGTATATCCGGCCGTAGTCCACATACCGCGGTTCGGTACCCCAGTTTATGCCGGCTATCTCATCTTTTCTGAGCAGACCATCCTCTGCGAGCATATCGAGATCGATGAAATAAGGATTGCCCGCGAAGGTGGAAAAGCTCTGATAGGGCGAGTCGCCGTAGCTGGTGGGGCCAATCGGCAGCATCTGCCAGTAGCGCTGCCCCGCCCGGTGGAGAAAATCTGCAAATTCGTATGCCGCCTTGCCCATGGTACCTATGCCATAGGGCGAGGGCAGCGAGAATATTGGCATCAATATGCCGCTGCTGCGTTTCATTATAGCTTGTAGTCCTTTTAGAGATTCAGTTTATTTTATCCCTTTACAGCGCCTGCCGCAACGCCCTTTATTATGTACTTCTGGCAAGTCAGGTAGAACACTATTACAGGCACTATGCTCAGCATTATAAGGGCCATGGTTGCTCCAAGATCCACAGTACCATAGCTGCCCTTGAGGTACTGTATATGTATTGGAATGGTGCGGTATTTATTTATATCCAGCACAAGATACGGCAGGAGGTAATCGTTCCATACCCACATTATCTCCAGCACACCGACGGAAATCATTGTAGGCTTGAGCATGGGGAACACCACCCTGAAGAAAGTACGCAGAGGGCCGCAGCCGTCTATGGCCGCAGCCTCTTCTATTTCCAGCGGCAGCGCCTTTACAAATCCCGTAAACATGAACACCGCCAGGCCCGCGCCAAAGCCGAGATACACTATGGGGATTGTCCAAGGGGTATTCAGCTTCAGCGTATCCGCCGTCTTTGCCAGCGTGAACATCACCATCTGGAAGGGCACAACCATGGAGAATACGCAGAGGTAGTACACTATCCTGCTGAACAGGCTGCCCACCCGTGCGATATACCATGCGGCCATAGAGGTGCATATAAGTATCAGCATCGAGGATACGATGGTAATAAACAGGCTGTACAGGGCGGATTTCACGAAGGGATAGTTGCCAAATGTCATGCCGGTCTTATAGTTGTCCAGCCCTACGAAGGACTTGGCGCTTGGCAGGGCAAAGGTCTCCATATTCACATATGAATTGGACTTCAGTGAGTTTATGAGCACCAGCATTATGGGCAATACGTAGAATATCGCTATCACCGTAAATGTGAAGGTAAGTATGCGCTTGCTGCGCTGCTCCTGCGAGAGGGTCTCAATGTGCTTGGACATTACTGCTGCACCTCCTTTGAACGGGTGGACTTAAGCTGTATAAGGCCAATCGCCGCCACCAGTATGAAGAACAGTACTGCCTTAGCCTGGCCTACGCCGCGGGAATTGACGTTAGTGCTGTAGAAGGAATTGACTATGTTCAGCGCGAGCATCTCGGTGGTCTTTACCGTCAGCCCGCCCGCCTGCATTATGAAGGGACGCCCCGCTGTTAGCGCGAGGTTCTGGTCAAAGAGCTTAAAGGAGTTAGTCAGCGTCAGGAAGGTACAGATAGTGATTGAGGGCATAACGTTGGGTATGGTGACGCGCCACAGCGTCTGCCACTTTGTGGCGCCGTCTATTTTGGCTGCCTCCAGCATATCCTCCGGCACAGACTGCAAGCCGGCTATGTATATTATCATCATATAGCCTATCTGCTGCCAGCACATGAGGATTATCAGCCCCCAGAAGCCATACTTCGTCTCCAGCAGTATGGAGGTGCCGTAATGGGTAAGTATGCCGTCGAATATCATGCTCCAAATATAGCCCAGCACTATACCGCCTATCAGGTTAGGCATGAAGAACACGGTGCGGAACAAATTGGAGCCCTTTATGCCCTGTGTCAGCACATAAGCTACCGCAAAAGCAAGCACGTTGATTATTATGAGGGAGACCAATGCGAATATGGCCGTATACCAGAAGGCATGCATGAACGACGGGTCCGCAATCGCCTTTGCATAGTTGGTCAGCCCCACCCACGTCCATTTGCTGGTGGTCTTGAATTTACAGAAGGATAAAAACAGTCCCTTACAGAAGGGGTAAAGGAAGCCCACGCAGAACGCTGCGAATGTGGGCAGCAGGAAAAGCCAGAAATAGCGCTGTATCGGCCTGCGGATAAGTATGGAGTTCAGCGCCGCATTATCCCGCTTGCGTTTCCAGAATCGCATAATGATATCTCCTCTCGTTAATATAACCTGCTGTTTATGTACAGGGACCCTGCCCCGCCGCTTTCCGGGGAAAGGTCTCCGTACATTCCCCGTCCGCAGGAGAACGCTTAAACGGAAATCTTCAAAACAGGGCGAGCGGAAGCCGCTCGCCCCGTAGTGTTTTACAGAGTGATGGTTGCTGTTAATTAAGCAGCGTGCTCGGCAGCGTACTGAGCGGCCCAGCCGTCTACGAAAGCAGTCTTTACATCGTCCCAGCTGCCGCCTGTAACGTACTTGGACAGAGCATCGACAACGCCTGCGCGCCAATCCTCAACAGCAGGAGTGTAGTTGAATGCCCAGGTCACTACATAGTTGCCATTGGTGATGTAATCGTTTGCCTGCGCAAAGAATACGTTCTCGGGGGTCTTTGCGGACTTGAAGGGGCAGGGACCGAACTGCTCGGCCAGCATGGTGGTGCCCTCCTCAGAGGTTACTACCCACTTCATGAAGTCCAGAGTAGCCTGGATGTTCTCTTCGGAAGCTTCCTTGTTTACGGACCAGCAGTTCTCGGTGCCGCAGCAGAGGCCAGCCTTCTCCTCGCCCTCAACGCCGCAGTAGATGGGGATCATGGCCAGATCCTCGGGCTTGAGACCGGCTTCTACGAGGCCGGCATACTCCCAGGTACCGTTCTGATAGAATGCGGCCTTGCCCTCCTTGAACTCACCGCTGGACATATCGCTGGTAGCGGTTATAAGGTCAGCGCCGGTGGTAGCGGTATCGGTGGTGTAGAGATCCCAGATGGCCTTGTAGTTGTCAAGATACTTGCCGGTAATAGCGGCGGGCTGGGCAGTTACGTTGTCATCACGGAACTCGTAGAACAGAGGCATATTGGCGAGGTGGCCGGAGAACCTCCAGGAGGAGGAGCCGTCAAGACCGGCGGAGCTGAAGGCGTCGAAGCCCAGCTCGGCGGCACGGGCATGTATATCATCGGCGACAGCCTTAAGGGTCTCAAAGTTGGTGATCTCATCGATTGAGTGGCCGGCCTTCTCCAGCAGGGCCTTGTTTACGATGATGCCGAACGCCTCATAGCAGTAACCGGCGGCAAGCACTTCGCCGTTCTCACCAAAGAGGTTGAAGTCATCGGTGGTCATTTCCTTGTAGAAATCGGTATCCTTCAGATCGAGGCAGTATTCGCCCCAAGTATTCAGAGCGCCCTGGTTACCGCACTGGAACAGTGTGGGAGCCTCGCTCTTGTCCATCTCGGAGGTCAGAGTGGTCTGATAATCGCCGGAGGCGGCGGTAACGACCTTTACGGGTACTCCGGTGAGCTCGGTATACTTCTTAGCCAGCTCCTGCCAAGCGGCGTCGGCCTCGGGCTTGAAGTTGAGGTAATAGACGGAGCCTGCGGCGGCGGGCTTGTCGGAGGTCTCC
>ENA-OOYV01001739-OOYV01001739.1-human-gut-metagenome-genome-assembly--contig:-NODE-1739-length-12154-cov-2.180015_pt1 | contig 12154 bp, 6 predicted proteins | sample MGYA00241704_ERZ501380 | MGnify/ENA primary metagenome ERZ501380 (study PRJEB25962, sample SAMEA2042984) | human gut metagenome | biome: human gut; feature: human-associated habitat; material: faeces...
TGCATCCGCAGACGTGTATCACGTAGAAACACCAAACATACTATCCTTTACCCCCGAGGGGTCATCCCTGTGGCAGAAGTGATGAAAGGCATGTACCCGTGCCCGTTCAACAAGATGATATGAAGACAGCGTTCAGTCATAGATTATTGTTTTTCTGTCGGCAAATATAACAACATTTTTCTACAAACGCACATTTAAGTGATATTTTTTTGGCAGGGTCATAAATAAGCGTAAGATTTCGTACCTTTGTCTGGAATTATCGTGACAAATATGGCAAAAGAAAAAACAGTCTATGTCTGCACGAATTGCGGACAAGAATCCCCCAAATGGGCCGGAAAATGTCCCTCCTGCGGACAGTGGAACACCTTCGTGGAAGAAGTGGTACGGAAAGAAACTCCAGTGGCCAAGCACGTGGCGCATGGCATTGAATCGGTCCGTTCCAAACCCCAGCCGTTAAAGGAAATCGCCTCGGACGAGGAACAGCGCATCGATATGGGAGACGAAGAACTCAACCGGGTCTTGGGAGGAGGACTGGTGCAAGGCTCTCTGACCTTGATTGGCGGCGAACCCGGCATTGGAAAATCGACCCTGGTCCTGCAAACCGTGCTCCGCCTCGCCCATAAAAGAATCCTGTATGTATCGGGAGAGGAAAGTGCCCGCCAGCTGAAGCTCCGTGCGGTCCGTATCCCCCATCCCGACAACGACAACCTGCTGATTGCGTGTGAGACCTCGCTGGAACAGATTTTTACCCACATCAAGAATGCAGCCCCCGGCCTGGTCATCATCGACTCCATCCAGACCATCTCGACGGAAAACATCGATTCTTCTCCCGGCAGCATCGTACAGGTAAGGGAGTGTACGGCTTCTCTGCTGAAATTTGCCAAAGAAACCGGCACTCCGGTCATCCTCATCGGTCACATCAACAAAGAAGGCAGCATCGCCGGACCGAAGGTACTGGAACACATTGTGGATACGGTGCTGCAATTTGAAGGCGACCAGCACTACATGTACCGCATCCTGCGCAGCATCAAGAACCGTTTCGGAAGTACTGCCGAACTGGGGATTTACGAAATGCGGCAAGATGGATTGCGCCAGGTGAGCAACCCATCCGAACTGCTGCTGAACCAGGACCATGAAGGTATGAGCGGCATAGCCATCGCCTCCGCGATAGAAGGCATCAGACCGTTCCTCATCGAAACGCAGGCATTGGTCAGCAGTGCCGTATATGGTAACCCACAACGCTCTGCCACAGGGTTCGACATCCGCCGCATGAATATGCTGCTGGCCGTATTGGAAAAACGTGTAGGCTTCAAGCTGGCACAGAAAGACGTCTTTCTCAACATTGCCGGCGGATTGAAAGTGAACGACCCGGCAATAGACCTTGCCGTCATCAGTTCTATCCTCTCCAGCAACATGGACACGGCCATAGAGCCGGAGGTGTGCATGGCGGGAGAAATAGGTCTGTCAGGTGAAATCCGCCCAGTGAACCGCATAGAGCAACGTATCGGAGAAGCAGAGAAACTTGGATTCAAGCGATTCATACTTCCCAAGTATAATATGCAAGGACTGAACACGAAGAAGATTAAAATGGAATTGATACCAGTACGGAAGGTGGAAGAAGCATTCCGTGCCCTATTCGGATAATCATTATGATACAAGAATACCAACTGCGCGTATTGCCCGAAGTAGCGGCAAACGAGCAACGCCTGAAAGAGTACTTAATACATGAGAAAGGACTGAATGCGCGGGAGATAACAGCAACGCGCATCTTGAAGCGCAGTATCGATGCCCGCCAACGGACCATCTATATCAACCTCAACGTACGGGCATATCTGAACGAAATGCCGAAAGAGGACGAATATCAACATACCTTATATAATAATGTAGAAGGAAAACCCCAAGTAGTAGTGGTAGGCGCCGGTCCCGGAGGACTCTTCGCCGCTCTGCGCCTGATAGAACTCGGTCTACGCCCCGTCATTGTGGAACGTGGAAAGGACGTACGGGAACGCAAGAAAGACTTGGCGCAAATCAGCCGCCAGCAACTCGTCAACCCGGAGTCCAATTACAGCTTCGGAGAGGGAGGTGCCGGAGCTTACTCGGATGGCAAGCTGTACACACGCAGCAAGAAGCGCGGCAATGTAGACAAGATTCTGAACGTCTTCTGCCAACATGGAGCCTCCACTTCCATTCTGGTAGATGCACATCCGCACATAGGTACGGACAAACTGCCGCGTGTCATCGAAAACATGCGGAACACTATCATCCAGTGCGGTGGCGAAGTCCACTTTGAAACACGCATGGACGCCCTGCTCATAGAGAAGGATGAAGTCAAAGGCATTGAAACAAATACCGGCAAGACTTTCCTTGGCCCGGTGATACTTGCCACCGGTCACTCTGCCCGGGATGTATACCGCTGGCTTGCCGCCAACAATGTAGAGATTGAAGCTAAAGGCATTGCGGTAGGCGTACGACTGGAACATCCCGCCACCTTAATAGACCAAATACAATATCACAACCGGAACGGACGGGGAAAATATCTGCCTGCCGCCGAATATAGCTTTGTAAACCAGGTAGACGGACGAGGAGTATATAGCTTCTGCATGTGTCCCGGTGGTTTTGTTGTGCCCGCCGCCAGCGGTCCCGAGCAGATTGTAGTCAACGGGATGAGTCCCAGCAACCGCGGTTCCCGTTGGAGCAATTCGGGAATGGTGGTAGAGCTACGCCCGGAAGACATAGAGCAATTTACTATTGACAATCTACAATTTACAATTTCTATGCAGCACGACAGCGCGGCTAATTGTCAATTGCCAACCGTCAATTCCCCATTAAGCATGATGTACTTTCAAGAATATCTGGAGCGCCTCTGCTGGCAACAAGGCAATATGAAGCAGACAGCACCGGCACAGAGAATGGCAGACTTCACTAAGAAAAAACTAAGTTACGACCTGCCGGAAACTTCGTATGCACCGGGATTGGTCTCCTCGCCTCTCCACTTCTGGATGCCTTCTTTCATTGCAGAACGCCTGAGCAAAGGTTTTCAGTTATTCGGGAAATACAGCCGGGGGTTCTTGACGAATGAGGCGGTCATGATTGGAGTGGAAACCCGTACATCGGCTCCGGTACGCATAACAAGAGATAAGGAGACACTACAACATGTACGCGTAAAAGGACTATTCCCCTGCGGAGAAGGCGCTGGATACGCTGGCGGCATTGTTTCTGCCGGAATTGACGGCGAACGATGTGCGGAAGCGGCAAAGGCATTCTTTAATTAAGCTATAATATTTACATTCAAATTTTTATTTTATCGTTTAATTTGTAAACAATTATCACATATACATTGTTTTATTGTATTTATAGAAATATTTATATGAGATTCATCAGAAACATTGTATGCTTTCTATTTTTCTTACCTTTCATTGCCACAGCGCAAACCTATAAATACATCGGAGTGGAAAACGGATTAAGTAACCGCAGAATCTTCGACATTCAAAAGGATTCAATAGGTTACATGTGGTTCCTCACCAACGAAGGCATAGACCGGTACAATGGAAAAGACATCAAACATTACAAATTAATTGAAGAAGATAAAAAGTCAAACTCCCCCATCCATCTTGGCTGGCTATATTTTGAAGACCAAGGGAAATTATGGGTAATAGGCAAATCCGGATGCATTTTTCAATATAACCAAGAACGCGATTCGTTCAACAGGATATATAAACTGCCCAAAGCATCGGTCAATATCAGCTGCAGCTATATGGATCACAATAATAGAATTTGGCTATGTAGCAAATACAGTATCATTCTCTATGACACAAAGACCGGAGAAACCCATCAAATGCCCAATGAATTAAAAAGGAGCATTACAAGTATCGAACAAATAGACAATAACCACTTCTTCATGGGCACCAGCAAGGGAGCGCGATACGTCAAACTCGAAAACAAAACATTGCAGATTGTCCCTCTTGAACCTCTTGACAAAATCCGGGCCCAAATCAGTGCACTCTATTTCCACCAAGAGTCACAAAGACTTTTCATCGGTACTTTTGAAAAAGGAGTCTTTGCCTACGACATACGGCAACAACGAATTATACACTCCAATACAGATTTGAGCGATGTAAACATCGCCCGAATCAGACCTCTGAACCGGACAGAACTATTGATAGCGACAGAAGGTATGGGCATACACAAAATCAATGTGAACTCGTGCATCTCGGAACCGTACATCACCTCCAACTACAAAAGTTACAATGAGATGAACAGCAATAACATCAATGACATTTATATTGATGAAGAAAAGCGGATATGGATAGCCAACTACCCGGAAGGGATTACCATTATAGACAACCGGTACAAAAACTACAACTGGATAAAGCATTCTATCGGAAACAGACAATCGCTGGTCAACGACCAGGTGCACTCTGTCATTGAAGACAGTGACGGAGACCTATGGTTCGGAACAAGCAACGGAATCAGCCTTTATCAATCAAAAACCGGGCAGTGGCATTCATTCCTGAGCTCTTTCGACCATCAACTGAAAGACAAGAACCACATCTTCATTACGCTATGCGAGGTATCACCCGGCATTATTTGGGCAGGAGGATATACTTCGGGAGTATACAAAATAAATAAAAGGACACTCTCGGTAGAATATTTCTCCCCTTACCTGCTCAATCCGGACAACATTCGTCCTGACAAGTATATCCGCGACATTGTAAAAGACTCCAAAGGATATATCTGGTCCGGAGGGTTCTACAATCTGAAGTGCTTCGATTTGTCCCTGAATTCTGTCCGTCTGTATCCCGGAATAAATTCCATCACCGCCATTACAGAAAAGGACGACGGACACATGTGGATTGGGACAAGTACCGGACTATATCTGTTGGACAGAGAGTCAGGCAGATTCCAATATATCGCCTTGCAGGAAGAGGCGACCTATATCAACACACTTTACCAAGCGGAAGACCTCTCTCTATATATAGGAACAAACGGCTCCGGAGTGGTTGTATACAACGCAAAGGACAGTACGTTCAAGCATTATCATAAGGACAATTGTGCCTTGATTTCAAACAACATCTACACCATACTCCCCGAGTCGGACGGGCATATCCTGATGAGCACTGAAAACGGGATCAGCTGTTTCCACCCTGCGGAGAAGATATTCCACAACTGGACCAAAGAGCAAGGGCTGATGTCCTCCTGCTTCAGCGCCTCTTCCGGAACGCTACGCAAGAACAAGGGTTTTGTCTTTGGCAGCACAGACGGAGCCATCGAATTCCCCGAAGGAACCCGTCTTCCCAAGTACATCTACTCCCCCATGATACTCAGCGATTTTCAGATATTCTATCAGACAGTCTTTCCCGGCAGTATGAATTCCCCCTTGAAGGAAAACATCAACCAGACAGACCGGTTAAAGCTGAAATATAACCAGAACACTTTCTCTCTCAACATTTCATCCATTAATTATGACGCACCGGACAATGTCACTTTCTACTGGAAATTGGAAGGATTTTACGATGACTGGAACCGACTGAGTGAAGAAGGGCATCTCCGCTTCACCAATCTTGCCTCGGGCGATTACAAGCTTTGCATACGGGCGGTATCCAAGGAAGAGCCGTATCTCTATTTTGAAGAGCGAAGTATCGACATCAGCATTGCGCGTCCCGTCTGGTTCAGTTTTTGGGCTATAGCTTGCTATGTTTTATTGGCGGCATTGATGTTCATTACCGGTTTTCGTATCATAGCACTGAGAAAACAAAAAAAGATATCCGATGAGAAAACCCGCTTCTTTGTCAATACCGCACATGATATCCGCACGCCATTGACACTGATAAAGGCACCTCTGGAAGAAATGCTTGAAAACAAGACATTGAACGAAGCCGAGACCAACAATATGCACATGGCACTGAGAAATGTCAATTCACTCCTGCACATGACCACCAATCTGATAAACTTCGAACGGGCAGAAGTATATTCCTCCCATCTGTACATAGCAGAATATGAACTGAATACTTATATAAAGGAGATATACAATATTTTCCGTACATACGCTGCCATAAAGCACATTTCTTTCAGATATGAAAGTAACTTCAGTTACATGAATGTGTGGTTCGATAAAGAGAAAATGGACTCCATCCTGAAGAACGTCATATCCAATGCCTTGAAATATACTCCTGAAAAAGGTGACATACTCATTTCCGTATATGACATTGGAAATACGTGGAGACTGGAGATCAAAGACAATGGCATAGGGATTCCAGCCAAAGAACAAAGGAAATTATTCAAGATGCACTTCCGTGGTACAAACGCCATTAACTCCAAGACCACGGGGAGTGGCATCGGTTTAATGCTGGTACGGAAACTGGTAAACCTGCACAATGGCAAAATACACATTGAAAGTACCGAACATCAAGGCACTACTATCAGAATCACCCTGCCCAAAGATAAAGAACAGTTCAAGCACTTCACATTGGCAATCAAAGAGAAGAAGTCTGCCTATGAACTGGACGTTCCCATTACTCCTTCGGAACGTACCGACTCTTTCCTGACCGAAGACAAGGACAAACTGCAACGTATCTTGATTGTAGAGGACAATGACGAGCTACGAAACTATCTGCTCCAGTCATTCTCCCCCAATTACAACGTGCAAGTATGCGGTAACGGCAAAGAAGCGCTTGCTATTGTAAAACAATTCTGGCCAGAACTGATTCTTTCCGACATCATGATGCCGGAAATGCGAGGAGACGAATTATGTACAGCCATCAAGAGCGACATCGAAACTTCCCATATCCCGATACTACTGCTGACGGCACTGGGAGATGAAAAAAACCTTCTTGAAGGTCTCCAGATCGGTGCTGACGAATATATTGTAAAACCCTTCAGCATAAACATACTGAAAGCCAGTATAGCCAATCTGCTTGCCAACCGTGCATTGCTACGTAAGAAGTATGCAGATTTGGAAATCAATGCAGCAGAAGAGGAACCTCCTACAGCTACTTGTTCCAATAGCCTTGATTGGATATTCATGTCCAATGTAAAGAAGAACATCGAAGATAACATAGATAATCCCGATTTCACAGTAGACACCTTATGTTCTCTCCTGAACATGAGTCGCACCAGTTTCTACAACAAGCTGAAAGCACTAACCGCCCAGGCCCCGGCAGATTTCGTACGGAATATTCGTTTGAAACACGCTGCCAATTTACTAAAAGAGGGAAAATATTCTATTACCGAAGTCGCAGAAAGAACCGGTTTCTGCGATGGGAAATACTTTCGGGAAGTCTTTAAGAAATATTTCAATGTCAGCCCCAGCCAATATGCGAAAGGAGACACTCCCTGCTCCCCCAAAGGAGAGGGAGAATAGTTCTGCATAGGAGAATTTTTCATTTTGCAGCCCCACACAGCCAAACCCTAAAAAATTATCCGTATTTTTGCAGAAACAAAAAACGAGAATGACTCCTGAAATAGCAATCGTCGACTCCAACACCCTCTCCTGCCTGGGACTGCAGAACTTGCTGGAGGAAATCATCCCGACAGCCGTCATCCGCTCTTTCCGTTCCTTTGGTGAGCTGATGGATGATACGCCTGACATGTATGTGCATTACTTCATCTCCTCGCAGATTTACTTCGAGCATACCGCTTTCTTTCTGGAGCGCAAACCCAAAACCATTGTGCTGGTCAACGGTGAAACCGTTCCCCAATTGTCGAGCGTGCCGACGTTGAATATCTATCAGGACGAACAGAACCTGGCAAAGAACATTCTGCAGCTGCGTCAATACGGAGACCAATACCACCTGCACCAAGGCAGACCGGAGTCTGCCGGACACGCAAACATGGCACCAGACACCACCAGCCACGACCTTTCCGCCCGAGAAATAGAAGTGCTGGTGCTGATTACCAAAGGCCTCATCAACAAGGAGATTGCCGACAAACTGAACATCAGCCTGACCACCGTCATCTCACACCGCAAGAATATCACCGAGAAGCTGGGCATCAAGTCCGTATCCGGGCTGACTATCTATGCAGTCATGCACGGATATGTGGAAGCCGACAGAATATAATCCTGCAACCGGAACACATCAGAAGCGGAGTTTTTCAGAAAGGCTCCGCCCTAATCAGTGTACTTGTATGCCAAAGTTTAATCGTTCCATCGTGGAGTAAAAATCGTTCCACCATGGTGGAACGATTTTTACTCCACGATAGAACGATTTAAGATTAGCACTCCAAGAACGAAATCCTAATAAATGAGGATTGCCCCTTCCGCAAGAATCCCCTTACTTTGCAGGTACAAAAAAACAGTTTATGAACAGATATAGAATTTTAGCCGGCATCTTCTGCCTTTTGGCAACCGGCAATGTACTTGCCGAAGAGGCAGACACTTTGAAAGTGGTAGACGTAGAGGAAATAACCGTCATTGCTACCCCAAAAGAAAACCGGAAACTGCGCGAGCAGCCCACTGCCGTCACCCTGCTTTCGCAACAGGACATGCAGAACGCACAAGTAAACTCCATCAAGAATCTGACATCCGTAGTGCCCAATATATTTATCCCCGACTACGGATCTCGACTGACTTCGGCTGTCTATATCCGCGGCATAGGTTCACGCATCAACACTCCCTCCGTAGGACTTTATGTAGACAATATACCTTATATAGACAAGTCAGCCTTCGACTTCAGCTATGCCGACGTAGAGCGCATCGACGTGCTACGCGGTCCGCAAGGCACGCTCTACGGGCGCAATGCTATGGGCGGATTGATTAAGGTACACACCAAATCTCCCTTCTCCTACCAGGGAACGGACTTCCGCATGGGGGCAGGTACGCACAATGCCTATAATACCTCGCTGACCCACTATCATCGGCTTTCGGAACGGTTCGCCTTTTCCACCGGAGGGTTTTACGATTATCAAGGAGGATTCTTCCGCAACACGGTGAGGGACGAGAAAGCGGACAAGGGGCAATCGGCAGGCGGACGCATCCGCGCCATTTACCTCCCTTCGGACAACTGGAAGGTGGACCTGAACATCAACTACGAATACAGCGACCAGAGAGGATACCCGTATTTCTATCAAGGTAGCCTGGCCCCCGAAGCACAGAGCGAGGCGATGAAACCCTACATTGGAAAGGTCTCCAACAATGCCCGAAGCAACTATTACCGCAACCTGCTGAACACCGGTCTGAACCTGGAATACCAGGCACAGCACTTCACGTTGAGCATGGTCACCGGCTACCAGTTTCTAAAGGACTGCATGGACATAGACCAAGACTTCACCGCCAACGACATCTATACCTTGCAACAGAAACAATGCTCCCACGCACTGAGCGAGGAAATCATCTTGAAGAGTAAAAGCGGCAACCGCTGGCAATGGACCACCGGTGCCTTCGGCTTCTACCAATGGCTGAATACGGAAGCTCCCGTAACCTTCAAAGAAGCCGGAATGGGGATGCTGAACCAGATGTTGGGTAGTGTCATTCCATCACAAATACAAGTAGAGATGGGTCCGTCCATGAGCATGAATATCCTGCCCTCACTGGGCATCATCAGCCGGGCTATGCCCATCGGAGGCAGTTTCGACACTCCGCTGCTGAATGGGGCGCTCTTTCATCAATCCACCTTCAGAGATTTATTCGGGCTGAAAGGAGTGTCCTTCACCGCCGGGCTACGTTTGGATTATGAACGTATGAACATGGATTACAACTCCGGCACCAGCCTGGAGTACAAGGTGGGCATCAAGGGAGAAATGAAGCGAGGCGATGTCGTCATCCGCGAAATAGAGATGATGCCGGAGACAGCGCTGACCGTAGAGTCTCGCTACCAGGGAAGTATCGACAAAGATTATCTTCAGCTGTTGCCCAAGTTTGCTTTGCAGTATGACTTTGCGCGAAACAGAGGAAACATTTACGCTACGGTCAGCAAAGGTTACCGTTCGGGAGGCTACAACGTGCAGATGTTCTCCGACTTGCTGCAATCCAGTTTGAAAAACGACATGATGCGGCAAAGCAAAGAGGCGATTATGTCCAACGTACCGGATGCCTACAAAGAGTTGGTGAGCAAATACTTCCCCGATGCAGGAGAGAATCCGGATGCAAAATCTGCCACTGTCTATAAACCCGAACAAACCTGGAACTACGAAATAGGAACTCACCTGAATCTGTTTGACGGACGTCTGCATGCCGACGCCTCCATCTTCTGGCTGGAAACCCGCGACCAACAGATTTCACGTTTCGCCCCAAGTGGACTGGGACGTGAAACGGCAAATGCCGGTAAAAGCCGCAGCCAAGGGGCAGAGATTGCCTTGACAGCTGCCGTTACTACGGATTTCACGCTGAATGCAAGTTATGGCTATACTCGTGCCATCTTTAAGGACTACATCACCAACGAAAAAGTAAATGGTGAGCTTCAGGAAATCAGCTACAATGGCAAGTATGTACCTTTTGTTCCCAAGCATACCATGAACGTGGGCGGTCAGTACATCTTCCGCATCCGTCCGGGGTACTGGCTGGACCGCATCCAGCTGAATGCTAACTACACCGGTGCCGGGCGCATCTACTGGACCGAGAAAAATACCGTGAGCCAAGCCTTCTACGGCACGCTGAACGGACGCATCAGCTTCCAGAAAGGACATGGACAAATTGACTTCTGGGTGCGCAATGCCCTCAACAAGGATTACGCCTCCTTCTACTTCAAGAGTATGGGAAACGGATTTATGCAGAAAGGACGTCCCGTGCAAGCAGGGATAGAACTACGATGCAGATTCTGATTTCCTTATTCATTGATAGCTCCGCAATGCGGGCAGACTCCCTTCTCCCTTAATTTCTGCCCGCATCTGCCGCAACGATAGCGTGAAGCCAGCAGCGAAATGCGAAGCCTTTTGAGGAATACCCATACAAAAGCAGCCAAAAACAAGTATCCGACGTAGATAGATGTAGTAAGGATAAAGAAGAAATAACAGAAGATGCAGCAGGAGGCCAGCCCCAACAGATAGAATACGGCCGCCGCCGGACTTAACTGGCGGAACAAATCGTCGAGTACCGCCAGCAACACCACGATAAACAGCCAGAATCCCATCAGAAAAGCAGAAAGCACAAACGGTACCTTGAACGGCGACAAGGTAGGATTAAAATAGAAGTGTTGCCACGTCTCCGGCGCAAACACTTGTATAGATTCGTAAATAGTGGCACAGAACGCCATCAACAGACATAGCAACAACGGATAGAGACTGTCTATATCATTAAAGTACACCATCCTTAGCTGCTTGCGCCGAAAAGCCCGGAACAGCCAGACTGTCACAAACAAGGCAAAAATAATGATAAAATAAGAGGCATGGGTATCACTGAACAAGTAGATGGCCTGCGAAATGCTGTCTGTAGGAACAAAGGCATGCATCATTTCGGACTCCCGCAACCAGCCCTGCACTTCCTGCGAATGGGCAAGCTTCACCCATACACTATCCACACTGTCGGCAGGATGGATGGCGAACTCGGCAACCACCACGCGGTCTCCCCGATAAAGCATATTATAACAGTCCTTCACGGGCAGACAAGCCAAATTCACAGAATCTGCCAGCACTTCCAGATTGGTATTCCAAGTATAATGCCGTTCAAAAAGATAGGTCAGCGAATCACGCGTCTCCTTAGACAGATGTTCATCTTCAAGATTAGGACGGGAATAATGACAGGAAACTAAAGCAATGAAGCATAAAAAATAAAGAATGCAGAATAGGAGGGAACGCAGTGAACGCAAAGGATGTTTGTCCCTGCCCGCTTCCCGGTACCGGTCATTTGCCAGCCTTTCATTATGTGCCCGTTCCTCACTCCTCATTTTCAAGTCTTTATTAGTAATTCCTCATTCTTCGTCCTTCATTAAAGCGGCTCTTCATGAGCAATGACTTTCATCTGGCAATTCTTACAATCAAACGACAAGCGGAAACGCTTGCCGTCCGTCCCAACCAAATAATAAGGTTCCCTATAGGGAGAATGTCCTTTCTGATAGGTGGGACACCATCCCATACTGAAACGCAGGCAATGTTTGCAGAACATGAGCACAGCCTCCGGAACCGCTTGTGCCTCGTAAGCAGGTGCTATGGACGACAACCCGTGCTCACGGTAGAAACTCCGGGCAGCACCGTTCATCACATTACCCAGATAGGTCAGCGAAGT
>ENA-OOYV01001740-OOYV01001740.1-human-gut-metagenome-genome-assembly--contig:-NODE-1740-length-12152-cov-3.085641_pt1 | contig 12152 bp, 10 predicted proteins | sample MGYA00241704_ERZ501380 | MGnify/ENA primary metagenome ERZ501380 (study PRJEB25962, sample SAMEA2042984) | human gut metagenome | biome: human gut; feature: human-associated habitat; material: faeces...
CCGCCGTAACGCCGCCATCTATAATCTTCATAATCAAATCCTCCTTACATATCCACAACTTCCCCAGACTGCCGCAGGTCCCCTGCGCAGTCGCCATCCAGTTACTGGAAAAGTCAGCTCCGGAAATTATTTGTTTTTGAACGCATTTGCAGGGACTGTAGTAACTCTTAGTGCTCAGGAATTTGCGTTGTGGAAAAAAAGCTCACTGTCTGAGCGCAGCGAGTTTGAGCTTTTTTTCCACGCTTTTAGCAAATTTCTGAACACTTAGAGTTACTAAGCCCCGAAACCGCGTTCAAAAACAAATAATTTCCGGAGCATCCCTTCCCATTAATCTATCATGGACACATCGGCACCTGTAGCAGTCCCTCAGCCTCCTTAAATCCAAACATCAGATTCATATTCTGCACAGCCTGTCCTGCAGCACCTTTAACCAGATTATCCATAGCCCCCATCATAATAACTCTGTGAGTTCTCGGATCGATCTTAAAGTTCACATCCACATAATTACTTCCTTCCACACACTTAGTCTGCGGACAAACATCCTTATCCAGCACACGAACGAAAGTCTCATTCTCATAATACTTATCATAAACTGCCTTCACCTCTTCATAAGAAACATCCTTAGTCAGAGAAGCATAAGCAGTCACCAGAATACCACGATTCATAGGAATCAGATGAGGTGTAAAATTAATCAGCACTTCCTTACCGCACGCATAACCAAGCTGATCCTCAATCTCAGGTGTATGTCTGTGAGTTGCAACACCATAAGCCTTAATATTCTCGTTTACTTCACAGAACAGATTGGCAACCTTGGCTCCACGTCCTGCTCCTGAAGTACCGGACTTCGCATCAATAATAATGGTAGACGGATCGATCAGTCCCTCTTTAATCAGCGGATAAATAGAAAGTGTGGAACATGTAGGATAACATCCCGGATTCGCAATCAATCTTGCCTTCTTAATCTCCTCACGATTAATCTCACACAAACCATAAACCGCCTCATCAATAAACTGCGGAGCTTTATGCTCAATTCCGTACCATTTCTCATATTTCTTCACATCTTTAATACGGAAATCCGCACTCAGATCAATAACTTTCGCCTTGGAAAGAATTCCTTCATTAATTAAAGAAGCACACAGTCCCTGAGGAGTAGCTGTAAAGATCACATCCACTTCATCAGCTAATGCTTCCATATTATCATCCATACATTTCGCATCTACCAGCTTAAAAAAGTTCTGATAAACATCTGCATATTTCTGGTCAATATAACTTCTTGAACCATACCACGCAACTTCCACATCTTTATGTCCCAGAAGCAGTCTCACGATCTCGTTACCTGCATATCCTGTGGCACCGATAATTCCTGCTTTAATCATAATAATTTCCTCCATCTTCGCCTCATCCGGCGGTCTTCATTTCATAGTAAAACTTTACTCTATCAGAGTGCTGGACTAATTATACATCTTACCTGCATAATATGCAATAGTCATTTTTCAATGTTTTTACATGGATTTTATTTCAGTTCACGGATTTCCCCCTGTCTTTTCCTATATTATGTTGCATATTTATGCAAAAACAGATAAAACTTTTTTGCATTTTTCTATTGCATATTTATAAAAAAAGGTGTATATTATCACTTGTTAAGCGGAATCACACGAAATCATCTTGTTCCGCATTGAATATTTATTCAAAAATTTCAATCAGAAATTACCGCATTTATTCAAAAATAATGCGCTGAACTCCCGACCTATTCATTTACTTTCGGCAAACGGATATCTCAGGAAATTTTTACAAATCAGGAAAATAATAAAATCCAATTTCAGGAGGAATACAATCATGAAAGAAAAAGTCGTTTTAGCATACTCAGGCGGTCTTGATACCACAGCCTTAATCCCATGGTTAAAAGAAACATTTGATTACGATGTTGTCTGCTGCTGCGTAAACTGCGGTCAGGGAAACGAACTGGACGGACTGGATGAAAGAGCAAAGCTTTCTGGTGCTTCCAAATTATATATCGAAGATATCGTAGATGAATTCTGTGATGACTTCATCGTTCCATGTGTACAGGCAGGTGCTGTATACGAACACAAATATCTCCTTGGTACATCTATGGCCCGTCCGGCAATCGCTAAGAAATTAGTTGAGATCGCACGTAAAGAAGGCGCAGTTGCTATCTGCCACGGTGCTACAGGTAAAGGTAATGACCAGATCCGTTTCGAACTCGGCATCAAGGCTCTTGCTCCTGACATCAAGATCATCGCTCCATGGCGTATGACAGACAAATGGACCATGCAGTCACGTGAAGATGAAATTGCATTCTGTAAAGCTCATGGAATCGACCTTCCATTCGATGCAAGCCACAGCTACAGCCGTGATAGAAACTTATGGCATATCAGCCATGAAGGTCTGGAACTGGAAGATCCTTCCCAGGCTCCAAATTATGACAATATGCTTGTTTTAGGTGTTACACCTGAGAAAGCCCCTGATAAAGAAACAGAAGTTACCATGACATTCGAGCAGGGTGTTCCGAAAACATTAAACGGCAAAGAAATGAAAGTTTCCGAAATCATCACTGAGCTTAACAAATTAGGCGGCGAGAACGGTATCGGTATCGTTGATATCGTTGAAAACCGTGTTGTTGGTATGAAATCACGTGGCGTATATGAGACTCCTGGCGGAACAATCCTTATGGCAGCTCATGAACAGCTCGAAGAACTTACACTTGACCGCGAGACAATGGAAACCAAGAAGAAACTTGGCAGCCAGTTCGCTCAGGTTGTTTACGAAGGAAAATGGTATACACCACTTCGCGAGGCAATCCAGGCATTCGTTGAATCCACACAGAAATATGTAACAGGTGAAGTGAAATTCAAACTGTACAAAGGCAATATCATCAAAGCCGGTACAACTTCTCCATACAGCCTGTACAATGAGTCTCTTGCATCTTTCACAACAGGTGACCTCTATGACCACCACGATGCAGATGGATTCATCACACTGTTCGGACTTCCACTGAAAGTTCGCGCTATGATGTTAAAAGAAGTTGAGCAGAACAAGAAATAATTAATTGATAACAGATTCAGCCAGATGGACACTTTATTCATCTGGCTGTTTTTATTACCTGATACAGTATTGCAATTCTGTAAAAAATAGCACAAAAAAGACACAGCCAGATGGCCATGTCCGTTTTTATCTGCTATGTTTATGATTATCTGCTTTCCAGTTCCGCACGTTTCTTATCGATAAGCTCCTGAAGTTTTTCCAGCTCTTCCACTGTAATCCCATCAGATTCCAGAAGCGCATTCATCATTTCCACCGGATTAATCTTTCTGCTTTTGGCATTTCCCTTTAAATAATCCTCTCTTGAAAGAAGAGGGGTATAATTTCTTGCATACACCTTGCCGTTCATTGAAGTTCCCGCAACCTGGATCAGGTTCTCTTTCAAAAGAAGCTCCAGGCATCTTCTTACTGTCGGCATTTTCAGTTCCGGTGCAATGTCATTGATCTCAAAAGCAGACAATGGTCTTCCCTCTTCCCAAAGCACATTCATAATATCATAACGTTTACCTTTTAAGATGTCCATCTTAAGATCTCCTTCCATTTTTAACCAGATATCACTATAATACAGAAATATCGAATTAATTACAATTACAGAGACCTTACACTGATTTACAGTCCTTTTACAAATTTGTTACCAAGTTTATCCGGACAATAATACATCTTTCTACACATCACGAATCATTTCGTCATAAAACAAGCTGTTTTTTCTCAAGACGGGCATATACCCACTCTCTGAAAAGTGTATAGATGACAGATACTGTCGGAATGAAGATCAGCATTCCCGCAATTCCCATCAGACTGCCACCAAGTGTTACAGCTACCAGTACCCAGATGGATGGAAGCCCGACAGAACCACCTACCACATGAGGATAGATCAGGTTTCCTTCTATCTGCTGCAGGATAAGGAAAAGTCCCAGAAACAGAACTGCTTTTACAGGACTTATCATAAGGATCAGAAAAAATGCTACCCAACATCCGATAATTCCGCCAAACAGCGGGATCAATGCTGTAAATGAAATCAGGACACCCACCAGCATTGCATATGGAAAATGCAGGATTGTCATGGATACAAAGAACATACTTCCAAGAATCACAGCTTCGATACACTGTCCGGTAATAAAGCTGGAAAAAATCCTGTTTGCCAGATTCCATACATGTGCCAGGTATCTGACCGGTTTTTCCGGGAACATTGCGTACATTGCTTTTTTTATCTGCTGCAGGAGCTTTTCTTTCTGCAAAAGGACGTAGCAGGCGAATACAAAGCCAATGGATACATTCATTGCAGTAGTCAGAAGTCCCATGGTGATGGACACTGTGGAGGAAACAATGTTATTGACTCCGTTCTTCAGTACGCCGAGTACAGAATCGATTATTTTTCCCGGCTCAATGTCAAGAGACTGCGCCCATTTCACAACTTCCGGATTGTTTCCGAATACATTGTCGATCCATTTCTGGAAAACCGGAATATTTTCTTCTATCTTTTTCGCTATGTTTACGAATGTTGCCCCCAGTTCCGGTACTACTACCAGCATAACGATCACGATTATACAGATCACAAAGCAGATAGAAAGCACCAGGCTGACCGGTCTTGCCAGTTTTGGGGCTGTTTTTTTCTCTTGTTTCAAGGCTTTTCCGAACAGATGATGTTCTATGAATTTCATTGGAATATTGAGGATAAAAGCGATTCCGAAACCAATGATGAACGGAAAGAGAAAGCCAAGCAGGACTCTGGCAGTGCTGATGACTATGTGCAGGTTCTGGACACCCAGGTATAAGAGAATTGTGAATGCGATGAGCCATCGGATTTTTTTCATGTTTTCTTTGTCTAGCTGCATGTTTGTTTTTCCTTTCTTTTTGATATTGGAGAGTATTATATCATATTTTCCCAAAAAACGGACGCTTAGAAAAATATTTTATCTGCTATGCGGTTTCGGCATCTAAGAGATTCTAAGTCATCTGAAATCTGCTAAAAGCATGAGAAGATTTAAGAGGACTAAGAATCTCTAAGATGCCTGCAAATGCATAGCAGATAAAATATTTTTCTAAGCTGGTAATTGGAAGGTGGAAAATATCGTATCAATTCGCATGTTAAAAGCCTACATGAATAAGAAAGACTTTAAATATGAAAGAGATTGTATAAGTTCACATGGGATATCATATACTTTATATAAATTCTGCCTGTAAAATGCTTTATAGACTATGAATTATCAAATAGCAATGCAAAAAGAATATTAAATTAAATTGCAGAAAGGAATTGACAGTTAACTACAAATATTTTATAATCATTTTATAAACAATATAAGTAAACTTATATATGTCCATAATCGGTTGGACGTTTCTACCAACTACCGTAATAGTTGTCTATAAGTTCTCTCCCCAGGGAGAAAGAATGAGGTAAAGGCAGCATCGGTAGATTTTTTTTGCCTTTCCTTAACCACAAAAAGGAGGTATGGTTATGAACGAACGGACTTTTGTTTTAAAGGGAACAATTTGCTACAGTAATTCTCTGACAGAACTTTCCATCACTGAAAATGGATATTTAGTATGTGAAGATGGGCGATGTGCAGGGGTGTTTGATGAGCTTCCTGAGAAATTTGCAGGAATCTCATGTACAGATTTTGGCGATGAGCTGATCATTCCGGGACTGACTGATCTGCATCTTCATGCTCCGCAGTATACGTTTCGTGCCTCGGGTATGGATCTTGAGCTGCTGGACTGGCTGAATACTTATACTTTTCCGCAGGAAGCACGTTATGAAGATACAGAGTTTGCAAAAGAGGCTTATTCTATTTTCACTGAGGATATGAAGAAGAGCCCGAATACAAGAGCATGTATTTTCGGAACTCTGCATGTCCCTGCTACCGAGATCCTGATGGAACAGCTGGATAAAACCGGAATAAAGGCTATGGTCGGCAAGGTAAATATGGACCGTAATGGTTCTCCGCAGTTGCAGGAAGAGAGTGCTCAGGCTTCTGCTGATGCTACGGTTCAGTGGATTAAGGATACGCTTGATAAATTTGAAAATGTAAAGCCGATCCTTACTCCGAGATTTACTCCGTCCTGTTCTGATGCACTGATGGAGAAGCTTTCGGAGATTCAGAAAAAGTATCACCTGCCGATGCAGTCTCACCTTTCTGAGAATTTCGGTGAAATTGCCTGGGTGAAGGAGCTTTGCCCGAATACACATTTTTATGGAGAAGCATATAGCCAGTTTGATCTTTTCGGCGGTGACTGTCCGACGATCATGGCTCATTGTGTTCATTCTTCGGATGAGGAAATTGCCCTTATGAAAAAGCAGGGCGTTTATATTGCTCATTGTCCGCAGTCTAACACAAATCTCGCCTCAGGTATCTCTCCTGTGAGACGTTATCTGGACGAAGGTTTACACATCGGACTGGGATCTGACATTGCAGGTGGAACTTCCGTTTCTATTCTGCGTGCTATGGCTGATGCTATTCAGGTTTCCAAGCTGTACTGGCGGTTGGTTGATTCTTCCATGAAGCCGCTTACTGTTGAAGAGGCCTTTTATATGGGAACAGAAGGAGGCGGTTCCTTCTTTGGAAAGGTTGGAAGCTTTAAGGAGGGGTATGAATTTGATGCGGTTGTGCTTAATGACAGCACTATTCCAACTCCACTGAAGCTCTCTCCGAGGGACAGACTTGAAAGACTGATCTACCTTTCCGATGACCGTAATATTACCGCTAAATATGTAGCCGGAAGAAAGATTCTGTAACTGCAGGAAATACAGATTCTGATGGTGTTTTTCCGGCATATCGTTAACAAAACGATATGCCGGGACGATTGATTCCAGGAGTTTCACCCTGTTTTTTCGGGATGATTATCTGAGACACCACAAAACAGCCGGCAATTTTTAAAATCAAAAGGGGGAAAGATTATGAATCTTGACAAATTATTCCATCTCAAAGAGAACCACACAGATGTAAAGACCGAAGTTATGGCAGGTATTACCACATTCATGACAATGGCATACATTCTGGCTGTTAACCCAAATATTCTGGAAGCGTCCGGCATGGACAGAGGAGCTGTTTTTACAGCGACCGCACTGTCATCCTTTATTGCCACCTGCCTGATGGCACTGCTTTCTAACTACCCGTTCGTTCTTGCACCGGGCATGGGCTTAAATGCCTACTTTGCATACACAGTTGTTCTTGGCATGGGATACAACTGGCAGCAGGCACTGGCAGCTGTATTTGTAGAAGGTATTATTTTTATCCTTTTATCACTCACTAATGTGCGTGAAGCGATTTTTAACGCTATTCCAATGAACCTGAAACATGCAGTATCTGTTGGTATCGGACTGTTTATTGCTTTCATCGGACTGCAGAATGCTAAGATCGTAGTTAACAATGACTCCACTCTGGTAAGTGTATTTTCCTTTAAATCCTCCGTTTCCGGCGGGACCTTCAATACAGAAGGAATTACAGTTCTTCTGGCGCTGATCGGACTTCTCATCACCGCCATCCTTCTTGTTAAGAGTGTAAAAGGAAACATTCTCTGGGGTATCCTGATCACATGGGGACTTGGCATTATCTGTCAATTGACAGGACTTTACAAACCTGATCCTGCAGCCGGCTGGTTCAGCCTCCTGCCTGATTTCTCAAACGGAATCTCCATCCCAAGCATGGCTCCCACATTTATGAAAATGGACTTCTCCATTGTCTTCACACTTGATTTCATAGTCATTATGTTTGCATTCCTGTTTGTAGATATGTTCGATACACTTGGAACACTGATCGGCGTTGCTTCCAAAGCTGATATGCTTGACAAAGAAGGCAAACTTCCAAACATCAAAGGTGCTCTTCTTTCTGACGCAGTAGGAACTACAGTAGGTGCTATGTGTGGTACTTCCACAGTTACTACTTTCGTAGAGAGTGCTTCCGGTGTTGCTGAAGGCGGACGTACAGGACTTACTTCCCTGATAGCAGCCATCCTCTTCGGATTATCACTGCTGTTATCCCCGATTTTCCTGGCAATCCCGTCCTTTGCCACAGCACCGGCTCTGATCATCGTTGGATTCCTGATGCTCACATCAGTAACCAAGATTGATTTCAACGACCTGACGGAAGCCATCCCAGCATTTATCGCGATCATCGCAATGCCATTCCTGTACAGCATTTCTGAAGGTATCTCCATGGGTGTTATCTCCTATGTGATCATCAACGTTGTTACAGGTAAAGCAAAAGAAAAGAAAATCAGCGTACTGATGTATGTACTGGCTGTATTGTTTATTTTGAAATATATCTTTATCTGATATAAATATCAGATATACATTTACAAAAAGAAGTCTCCTGCAGAGGCTTCTTTTTATTTCTACAATCTTCTTTCTCTTTTTACATTTATGATGTATAATTATGAAAGTGTTTCTTCATTTTCAGATCAATAAGGCACCGGCACTCTTAAAATATATTTGAAACATTTTATAACTATGAGGGCACTGAACAGTTACAAAATTTCAGTGCTTCTGTCCACACTGAATGAATAAATATTTTGTTTTATCCACATTTTATACATTCTATTTACACATTAATATAAGGAAGGATTACACACATCATGCAAAAACAACAGATTCCATTAAAAAATTCCCTGCTCCTGCTTCTCGCAGCGATCATCTGGGGTATCGCTTTTGTGGCTCAAAGCGTAGGAATGAAATACGTAGGAGGCTTTACTTTTAATGCCGTCCGTTCCCTTATTGGAGCAGTCGTTCTGATTCCACTGATTTTTATTCTGAAAAAGAGAAACTCTCCTTCAGATTCTGCTTCCAAAGCATCTGGCAGATCTGACACCTCAAGTAATACTGTATCCAATATGCAGGAGAAAAAAACTCTGATTATCGGCGGTATCGCCTGCGGTATCTGCCTCTGTCTGGCAAGCAATTTCCAACAGTTTGGCATCAAGTATACAACCGTCGGAAAAGCCGGCTTTATCACTGCCTGTTATATTGTGATCGTCCCTGTCATCGGACTGTTCCTTGGCAAAAAATGCACGAAATTTATCTGGGCTGCCGTTGCAATGGCTCTGATCGGACTTTATCTCCTGTGCATCACAGATGGATTTTCCATTGGAAAGGGAGATCTGCTCGTACTGGTATGCGCTTTTCTTTTTTCGTTGCACATACTGGTCATCGACTACTTTTCTCCGAAAGTAGACGGAGTAAAGCTCTCCTGTATTCAGTTCCTGACATGTGGAGTTCTTTCCGGCATTCCCGCTCTGCTCCTTGAGCATCCGGAAATCTCATCCATCCTGGCAGCATGGCAGCCAATCCTCTACGCAGGTGTCATGTCATGCGGAGTAGCTTACACCTTGCAGATTATCGGTCAGAAAAACATGAACCCAACTGTAGCATCCCTGATACTCAGCCTGGAATCCTGCATCTCTGTCCTAGCCGGATGGATCATCCTCAGACAGCAACTGAGTACTAAAGAACTCCTTGGATGTGTCATCATGTTTGCCGCTATCATCCTTGCACAGCTTCCACAGAAGCAGACAGAATAATATGTAGCGTAGGTCAGAGGGTCTATTCCCTCTTTCCTCTCATCAAACTGCATGTGAATTTCTCCTTCATACGACTATACGGCTTTCCAGCATTCTTATTTCTACAGCATTGTACCACACCACCATTCGTTGTAAGCCTTTTTTCGTAATCCTTATTCTGCTCCATGGATATTTCAAACAGAAGATGGAAAAGAAAAAGTTATTGCTATAGACGGGCATGGAAGCTATGTAACAGAAATAGTAGATGACTAACTTTAAAAAATAAACTCCCCACTTCGTCAGAAATTCATCCGACGGGGGGAGTTTATTTTATCCGCTATTCAACTTCCCCAATCACCTTGTGGAAGTGCTCCTTTATCCTAGTAAAACTCTCATCGCTCAGGTCATGCTCTAACTTACACGCATCTTCTTTTGCAACTTCCGGGCTTACGCCGAGATGTTCCAGCATCTTGCTCAGCACTGTATGCCGCTCATAGATATGAACCGCAATATCATTTCCTTTCTCAAGAAGTGTCACCGTACCATAACGGTCCATCGCAATATAACCATCCTCACGAAGCAGCTTCATAGCATGACTTACACTCGGTTTCGATACCCCAAGCATCGTTGCAATATCTATAGAACGAACTCCGCCACCCTGTTTTGACAATACCAGGATTGCCTCCAAATAATCCTCCGCTGATTTTCTGATCTGCATTCAAAATACCTCCCATATTGTTTTGATATTAACACAATATGAGAAATTTTTCAATCGCTCTTCTTGAGAACAGTCGTCATTAACCCTTAAATTCCTAAAGCAATCTCCATCATCCTGTTAAACGAAGTCTGTCTGGCCTCCGCAGAAATTGCCTCATCCCTGAAAACATGATCCGAAATCGTAAGAATCCCCAATGCCTCCTTACCGGCTCTCGCAGCATTCATAAACAACGCCGCACACTCCATCTCCACACAGAGAACCCCCATCTTTCTCCATGCATTCGAACTCTCCGGATTATCTCCATAGAACACATCCGAAGATACAACAGAACCCACACGAACCGGTGTACCCTGCTCCTTCGCAACCTCTACAGCCCTTGCAACCAGTTCATAACTTGCTGTAGGAGCAAAAGTCCCCGGCAGCTGATACTGGCTTGCATAATTTGAATCCGTACATGCACTCATGGCGATCACAACATCCATTACGCTTACATCATCCTGCAGCGCACCTGCAGAACCAATACGAATGATCTTCTCTACATCATAAAAATTATAAAGCTCATAACTGTAAATACCCATAGATGGCATCCCCATACCGCTGCCCATGACAGATATCTGCTCACCCTTATAAGTTCCGGTATAACCAAACATATTTCTCACTGTGTTAAAACATAACGGATTCTCCAGATATGTCTCCGCAATATACTTCGCACGCAGCGGATCTCCCGGCATCAGAACCTTCTTTGCAATATCACCTTTCTTTGCACTGTTGTGTGGTGTTGGAATACTCATAATCACCCTCTCCTTTCCCGTAATGCTACATCACTGCATTATTTATCATCACCTGTAAGCCGCAGCACATCCCTGATCTCTTCTTCATCCATATCAAGAATGATTGCCAGCTCCTCTACACTGAACTTTGAACTTTCATCCTCTTCATCCTCTGTAAGTTCCCGGACTGCCGCTTCCAGCTTCTCCACCTTTGCTACCAGATAGTCATCCTCAAATTTCCTCTGTGTCTGCTCCTCGATAGCATGGCGGATTCCACACCGGATACGTCCAAGCAGCCATTTCTCATCTTTCTCTTCCGGTTCTTCCTCTCCCAGAGCCATCAGAAGGCTTATATTTGCCTCCTGAATCAGATCAGCGATAAAAATCTCCTCACAGTTCATTTCAACCGCCATTTCGGCTGCTGCATGCAGATACTTCTGTGACAGCTCTGCCTGTGCCAGAGCATCTCCCTTTGAAAGCAGTTCAAAAAGTTCTTCCGCACTTCTCTCTCCCTGCTCCTGTTCTTCAAGACCTTCCAGATATTCTTTCAGATATGCCTCTTCCTCCGCTGTCAGAGGAACTTTTTCTTCTTTTTCTTCGGATACTTCTTCCGGGTCGGTCTGAGATGCTGCTGAAATCTCCTCCGCACCCTCAATGGAAATACCTTTTAATTTTAAATACTGTAATATCTTGATCAGCTGTGACTTGTCCAGATCAAGTTCACCAAAGCATTCCTTTATCTGTTCCGGTTTCAATACTTTGCCATTCTTCTCTCCAAGTTCACACACCTCTGTAAGTTTCTGCTGAAATTTCTGTATATCCATAGTCAAAATCTCCCTGTCCTGTTTATAACTTAACTATACAACAAAAAACCATGTCTGTAAAACAAAAAAAGCACCGTTTTAACCGGTGCTTTTTTTGGATGCGGATAACAGGACTTGAACCTGCACGGGAAGCCCACTGGTACCTAAAACCAGCGCGTCTGCCAATTCCGCCATATCCGCATTTTCTCATATTCTCAGAGTGTATCCGAAAAATCATTCTCACACTCTGCAAAAGCAATAAAATAGCGGAAACCTCACAGAAGATTTCCGCTATTAATGAAGCATCGG
>ENA-OOYV01001757-OOYV01001757.1-human-gut-metagenome-genome-assembly--contig:-NODE-1757-length-12051-cov-11.037596_pt1 | contig 12051 bp, 10 predicted proteins | sample MGYA00241704_ERZ501380 | MGnify/ENA primary metagenome ERZ501380 (study PRJEB25962, sample SAMEA2042984) | human gut metagenome | biome: human gut; feature: human-associated habitat; material: faeces...
GTGGGGTGAAAGGATTGCATACCACCATCAACGGATTGGGAGAACGGGCTGGAAATGCTCCGTTGGCCAGTGTGCAGGCCATCTTGAAAGATCATTTTCATGCGATTACCCGCATTGACGAGAGCCGGTTGAACGACGTAAGCCGCGTGGTGGAGTCTTATTCCGGTGTGACGATTCCGGCCAACAAACCGATTGTGGGTGAAAGTGTCTTTACACAGGTGGCAGGCGTACATGCCGATGGAGACAATAAGAACAAGTTGTACTTCAACGATTTGCTTCCGGAGCGCTTCGGGCGTGTACGGGAATATGCCTTGGGAAAGAATTCCGGAAAAGCCAATATCCGCAAGAACCTGGAAAGCATGGGGCTTGAACTGGATGAAGAATCGATGAAGAAGGTGACCAACCGCATCATTGAGTTGGGCGACCGCAAGGAACAGGTTACTCCGGAAGATTTGCCGTATATCATCAGTGACGTGCTCAAGCACGACGGGATACAGACCAAGGTGAAATTGCTCAGCTATTTTGTCACTTTGGCTCAAGGGCTGAAACCGATGGCTACGCTGAGCATTGAAATTGATGGAAAGACTTATCAGGAAAGCTCTTCCGGCGATGGACAGTATGACGCTTTCGTGCGTGCGTTGCGTAAGATTTATAAGAATACGCTGGGCCGTAAGTTCCCGATGCTGGTGAATTATGCGGTGACCATTCCACCAGGCGGACGGACAGATGCCTTTGTGCAGACCGTGATTACATGGAATTATGAGGATAAGGAGTTCCGTACCCGCGGATTTGATGCCGACCAGACGGAAGCAGCCATCAAGGCTACGATTAAAATGTTGAACTTGATAGAAGATTTAAATTAAACGTATCTGATTATGGATTTTAAAATAGCAGTATTAGCCGGTGACGGAATCGGACCGGAAATCTCTGTACAGGGAGTAGATGTAATGACGGCCGTTTGTGAAAAATTCGGCCACAAAGTAACTTATGAATATGCACTTTGCGGAGCTCATGCCATTGATGAAGTAGGTGATCCGTTCCCGGAAGAAACTTACCAGATTTGTAAGAATGCCGATGCGGTTCTGTTCTCGGCGGTAGGTGACCCGAAATTCGACAATGACCCTACGGCGAAAGTACGTCCGGAACAAGGATTGCTGGCCATGCGTAAGAAACTGGGATTGTTTGCGAACATCCGTCCGGTACAGACTTTCAAGTGTCTGGTACACAAATCTCCGTTGAAAGCCGAACTGGTGGATGGGGCTGATTTCCTCTGCATCCGTGAACTGACAGGCGGTATGTACTTTGGCGAAAAATATCAGGACAACGACAAGGCATACGATACCAATATGTACACTCGTCCGGAGATTGAACGTATCTTGAAGGTAGGTTTTGAATATGCCATGAAACGTCGGAAGCACCTGACGGTAGTAGACAAGGCCAATGTGTTGGCTTCTTCCCGTTTGTGGCGTCAGATTGCCCAAGAGATGGCTCCTCAGTATCCGGAAGTGACTACCGACTATATGTTCGTAGACAATGCCGCCATGAAGATGATTCAGGAACCGAAGTTCTTTGATGTCATGGTGACGGAAAATACATTCGGAGACATCCTGACCGATGAGGGCTCTGTCATCAGCGGTTCAATGGGCTTGCTTCCTTCTGCTTCTACCGGTGAGAGTACTCCGGTATTCGAACCGATTCATGGTTCCTGGCCACAGGCGAAGGGCTTGAACATCGCCAACCCGTTGGCACAGATTCTGTCGGTTGCCATGTTGTTTGAATATTTCAACTGCAAGGAAGAAGGCGCACTGATTCGTCGGGCAGTAGACGCTTCATTGGATGCCAATGTGCGTACACCGGAAATTCAAGTGGAAGGTGGAGCCAAATACGGTACGAAAGAAGTGGGTGCCTGGATTGTAGATTACATCAAGAAGGCTTGAGCATATTTTAGTTGAAAAAAGATAGAAAGAGGGGTTTTCCGTGTGGAAGGTCCCTCTTTTTCGTCTTAGAATTTTTTGACCCGGATGTGGCAATAGGGCTCTCCACCGGTCTTGTCATAATAATGTTGGTGGTATTCTTCTGCGGGCCAGAAGGTGGTGGCAGGGGTAAGCCGGGTGTGTACCTCATAGCCTTTGTCTTTCAAAATCTGAATGACTTTTTCAGCCTGTTGCTTCTGTTCGTCGTTCAGATAGAAAATCTCACTGCGGTATTGCGGGCCAATATCCGGGCCTTGTCCGTCGGTCTGTGCTGGGTCGTGTATCTCAAAAAACAATTTGCACAAATCAGTATAAGTGGTCTGTGTGGCATCGTATTCCACAAGTACGGCTTCTGCATGTCCGGTGGTATGAGCTTTCACTTCCGGGTAAGTAGGGTTTTCTTTGTGTCCTCCTGTATATCCTACGGTGGTACGTATCACTCCTGCGGCACGTTCCATTTGGTGTTGTACGCCCCAAAAGCATCCGCAGGCAAAAATCGCTTTTTCGGTTTTCATAATTTTCTAGTTTTTATGTATAAATGATTGTTCAAACTTACAAAAAAATATTGTAATGTCTCTTTGTTCGGTTTAGAAATGCTACCTTCGCATCAATTCAAAGAAATAAGGAATGAAATATTTAGTTTTTATTTTGTGTAGTATATTCTCGTCTGTGTGTACTTTGCAGGCGCAGTCGTATAATGAAATAGTAGAGCAGGCAATGAATTGTGTGAAGAAGGACAGCTTGGTACAGGCTGAACAGCTTTTTCGGAAGGCATTGAAACTGGAACCAAACAATGCCCGGAATGCGTTGCTTTTTTCCAATCTGGGAACCGTTCAAAAGCGCTTGGGAAAGACGGATGAGGCCATTGAATCGTATACGTTAGCTTTGAATATAATTCCTTATTCAACTACGATGCTATTGAACCGGGCGGCTCTCTATCTGGAAAAAGGATTGACTCAAAAGGCTTATTTGGATTATTGTAATGTGGTTGATCTTTTACCGAAAAATTTGGAGGCACGTTTGTTTCGGGCATATATTTACATGCAGCGGCGGGAATATAAGGAGGCGCGGATTGATTATAATGTAGTGCTGGAACATGATGTGAAAAACAAAACGGCCCGTATGGGACTGGCTATGTTGGATGAAAAGGAAGGGCGCCTTCAATCGGCAATGGATGAAATGAATCGTTTGGTGTCGGATTACCCGAAAGACGTATCTGTACTCAAAATGCGTGCGAATATGGAATGGGAACATGGGCAATTGGAAGCAGCTCTATTCGATTTGGAAGAGGTGCTGAAACTGGATTCTCAGGATGCGTCATCCTATGTGATGAAAGGCGATATTTGTCTGGAATTAAAAAAGAAGTCAGAAGCTCGTGAGGCATACGAAAAAGCGATGGCTTTGGGTATCCCTCGTGTGGAATTGGCCGATAAATGGAAGCAGTGCAAATAATTGTATAAAAACCTTCGTCGTTGTTTGTACTTTTTTAAAAAGTTTTTACTATCTTTGCGTAAAATCGTATAGCAATGCAAGTTCGTTCGGTCATAAAATTAGGAGTAATACTTTCCGTGGTACTGTTTTGTATCGGGATTGCCTTCTATGGTTTTGCCCGTTTGAGTATGGCCGACAAGGAACATCAGATTGATGTTTTCGACTTTGTACCTCAGGATTGTGCCGGTGTGCTCGAAACAGATAATATCGACAATTTTATGCACGCTTTTTCGCAGGTGGCCTATTCCTCTCAGTTGGACACGCTGCATCGTTCTGGTTTGATTAATGACATCTTGTCTGATTTGAACGAGTATTCTTCTGTGGCGGCACATGGCCTTTCATATCAGATGCATTATGTGGTGATGAGTTTCCACCGTCCTCATACGGCCATGGATGTGGTAGCCTATTTCCGTACAGGGAAAGAAGGAAAACGTCAGTTGATTGAAGCTGTACGGAATCGGTATGGAGTTGATTTTGTACCCAAAAAGGAGGTTTACCGAGGAAAGAAAATAGAAATATATCCCCTTAGTTCTACAAAATACCTGTCGGTTTATACCACAGACGGATTAGTAGTGGTAAGTTATCAGAAGAAGCTGATTGAACAGGTGATTGATGCGGTGAAGGATAATAAGTCACTTCACGATGATTCCGTGTTTGCTTCCATATACCATCCGCAACCCGCGAACTTCATTACCATTTATGGGCGTACGGCATCTATTCCATTTTTAGGAAAGGAAGCTTGCCATAGCTGGAGTGAGTATGATATTCACTTGAACAGCGAAGTGTTTTATTTGAGTGGTCAGATGTATGAGTCGGCAGACTGCCAGCAGCGTACCGTCGAGGCGGTGCGTGCGATTCCTACGGTTTGTGAACCGGACAGTTTGCTTATTGTGTCAGGACATAATAAGGTGGATTCGTGTGTGGCACAGATAGCGGCGTCGCCTTCTCATTCTTTGTTCGATGAATGTGTATCCAATTTGTCACGGGATGCTTCTTATATCATGGTGACAGATATGGAAAAGGTGATGGAGGCCCCTGAAAAATATGCTTCTTATCTTCCGCCGTTTATGCTTCGGCATGCCGATTTGTTCCGTTCCTTTATTTTGTCTGTACAGCTTACGGAAGTGGACAATCGGTTGTCACATATCTTTGTTTTTACTTACAAAGACTAAACCTTCTTTTTTATCTAAGTTTGTTTCTTTCAAAATGAGGACCTGCCTTGAAATGAAAATACAGCAGGGAAACTACAGTCAATGAAGCTCCAAACAAGTAGGCCATTTTAAAAGTGGCTATTTCTGCGATGTATCCTCCGGTCAACATTCCGATTCCCAAGCCGACGTCCCATGAGGTCAGATAGGTGCTGGTAGCGGTTCCACGCTGGTTGTTGGGGGCAAGATTCACAAATAAGGTATTGTAAGCCGGGAACATGGTACCGAATCCGATACCCAGCAGCAATGAAATCAGGAAGAAAAGCATTGTCGTTATTTTCAGACTCCATTCTACGAGCCATCCGCAGGCTGTCAAAGCAAAATAGCAGGCACTGACCAAGTATAATCCTGCGGCGATGACTTGAGTTACCAGTCCTTTGTCTACCAGTCTTCCACTAAATAACCGGCTGACAGCCATTCCTACCGCCATAAGAGTGAAAAAGAATCCCGTTTCTGCAGTAATGCCAATTTCTTGTGCGTACATGGCTACGTAGTTGGTAGTCATTCCATAAGGAATGGAGAGCAGCAGCAGACTGAGACCGGCAGGAAGTCCTTTGAGTAAGATAAAACGGTCGAGTGAAATGGGAGCACGTTTCACGGGAGCTTTGTAGGGAGTGCGTACGATACAGGCGGCCATGAAGCCTAAGACACACGAGCCGAGTGCATACGAAAAGATAGTGGTGTAGGAAGCCCCTCCACTGTGCAGAAACAAACCGAACATCGGTCCTATGGACATGGCGATGTTGTTGGTCAGTCCGTAGTACCCCAATCCTTCTCCGCGTCGGGAAGAAGGCATGATGTCGATGACCAGAGTGTTGCCGCCTACGGTCACCATTCCAAAGGAAAAGCCGTGAACGACACGGAAAATGATAAACAAGGTCAATACGGTGGCAGTCATGTATCCGGCAAAAATCAGCGTAAAGATGAAGTAAGCCAGCAGGTATAAAGGCTTGCGGGCAAATGTGTCCAGAAAATAACCGGAAAACGGACGGATGCACAAGGAAGAAACCGTATAACAGGAAAGGACGATTCCGATGGTAGTGTGGGACGTGTGGAATACTTCCGACAGATAGAACGGAAGAATCGGCGTCAGTAGCCAGAATCCGAAATAGAGTAGAAAATTTGCTGCCAGAATGGCGCAAAAACTCGGTGTGACCAGTTTATCTTTTGGCATATTCGGAGGAAAGTAATAATTAAGGTGTATATAGATAAACACGGATTACACAGGATGCAGTCAGGGAAATTCCCTTTCCACTTTTCCGGTGTAATCCGTGTTTTTATTACTATAGCGTATGGAAAATCAAGAATCAGTTAGCCGATTCGAATTCTTCCAAGAAACGCGTGTCGTTTTCGGAGAACATACGCAAGTCTTTTACTTTGTATTTCAGGTTCGTGATACGTTCCACTCCCATACCGAAAGCATAACCTGTGTACACTTTGCTGTCAATGCCGTTGGCTTCCAGCACGGCCGGGTCTACCATACCGCATCCCAGGATTTCTACCCATCCGGTATATTTACAGAACGGACAGCCTTCACCACCGCAGATGTCGCAGCTGATATCCATTTCTGCACTGGGTTCCGTAAACGGGAAGTACGACGGACGCAGGCGAATTTTTGTATCCGGACCAAACATTTCCTGTGCGAACTGCAGCAGCACCTGTTTCAGGTCGGTGAAAGAAACGTTCTTGTCCACGTACAGACCTTCTACCTGGTGGAAGAAGCAGTGGGCACGGTAGCTGATAGCTTCATTACGGTACACACGTCCCGGACAAATCACGCGGATAGGCGGTTGTGACACTTCCATTACGCGGCTCTGTACAGATGAAGTGTGCGTACGGAGGATGATGTCAGGATGGGTTTCGATGAAGAAGGTATCCTGCATGTCGCGTGCCGGATGGTCTTCAGGGAAGTTCATGGAAGAGAACACATGCCAGTCGTCTTCAACTTCCGGACCGTCGGCGATGGTAAAGCCCATACGGCCGAAGATATCGATAATTTCGTTGCGTACAATTGTCAGCGGGTGGCGCGTACCGAGTTTGATCGGATAGGCTGTACGAGTCAAATCCAATTCGGCGGCACTGTTGTCCTGATTCTCGAATGTTTCTTTCAAAGCAGCAATGCGTTCTTGTGCCAGATTTTTCAACTCGTTCAATTTCATACCTACTTCTTTCTTCTGTTCTGCAGGTACGTTACGGAAGTCAGCCATCAGTGCATTGATGGCACCTTTTTTGCTCAGGTATTTGATGCGTAAAGCTTCCAGCTCATCTGGATTCTGTGCGGTAAGTGCTTTTACTTCCTGAAGCAACTGTTCTATTTTTGCTAACATATCTCTTCTTTAATTATTTTGTCTGCAAAGGTAAGGATTTAAACTGAAAAAATTCTGTTTTTCATTCAATAAAAAAGAAAACTCTTGTTTCGTAGACAATGAATGGAAAAAAAAGGTAATTTTGCGGCGATATTTGAGGAAACCAAATGAAAAGACTAATCATTGGATGCTGTCTGCTGATGCTGATGGTATCGTGCGGAGGGGGGAAGAAGAAAGCAGATCCTTTTGCCGCATTGACTGAACAAATTGATTCTATAAAAGTACATCCGGATTCCATTCAGGATTCCACTGTAGTGGTTGAGGAGCAGGTTCCTGCGGCTGCAGATGAAAGTTTTGCTGATTTCTTTTATAATTTCGCTTCCGATAAGGCGTTTCAGCGGACGCGTGTGGTATTTCCTTTTTCTTTATACAAAGGAAAACAGGTGACTCGCATTCAGAAGGCAGACTGGAAGTTTGATCCCTTGTTCAGTCGGGAACCGGCTTATACCGTCCTTTTCGATAAGGAAGAGGATATGGAAATTGAAAAAGATACCAGCCTGCATAGTGTGCAAGTCGACTGGATTTTTTTAGCAGACCGGCGAATCAAGCGTTATTATTTTCAGCGGAAAAAAGATTCCTGGTTTCTGGAAGCCATCAATATCGAAAAATTGCCGGATGAAGAAGATGGAAAGGAAGATTTCTATACTTTCTATGAACGGTTCTCGCGTGATTCCTTATTCCAACAAGAACGTCTGCATGATCCGCTGAAGTTCGTGACAGCCGATCCGGAGGATGAGTTTCAGATACTGGAAACAACTTTGGAGCAGGGACAATGGTTCGCTTTCCGTCCCCCGATGATGAAGGGACGTATGACCAATGTGCATTACGGTCAGCCCGAGAATATCCGTTCTGACTATAAAGTTGTGGAATTTAAAGGATTTGGCAACGGTTTCAGTAATACCTTGTATTTTGAGCGTTACGGAGGGGTATGGAAACTGATGCGATTTGAAGATTTGAGCGATTGACGATATGAAGGACTTTTCAAATTACTCATTGCTTCCTTATAATACGTTCGGAATGGATGTAAAGGCGGCTCGTTTCGTGGAATATGAATCAGTGGATGAACTGCAGTGCTTCTTGAACGGACGGCAGGAGAAGGAGGCGCCTCTTTTGCACGTAGGAAGAGGAAGCAATCTGCTGTTTGTGTCCGATTATTCGGGAACTGTGTTGCATTCCGGCATTAAAGGCATGCAAGTGGTGCAGGAAACAGAGGATTTTGTGGACCTGCGTGTCGGAGCCGGTGAAGTGTGGGATGACCTGGTGGATTATACCGTACAAAAAGGATGGTATGGAGCGGAGAATCTTTCCTTGATACCCGGTGAGGTCGGTGCGTCTGCGGTGCAGAACATCGGAGCCTATGGGGTAGAAGCGAAAGATTTGATTGTGTCTGTCGAGACGGTTTCTGTCGCAACAGGCGAACTGCGGGTGTTTACGAACGAAGAATGCCATTATGCGTATCGTGAAAGCATCTTCAAGCAGGAACTGAAAGGGAAATATATCGTCACTTATGTTACTTATCGTCTGAAAAAACATCCGGTGTATCATTTGGATTATGGGAACATCCGTTCCGAATTGGAAAAAGAAGGCGGGATACTTTCTTTGGCCGTTCTCCGACGAATCATCATACGTATCCGGGAGGCCAAACTTCCCGACCCGGAGAAAATCGGTAATGCCGGTAGCTTCTTTATGAATCCTATTGTGCCGGTGGAACAGTTCGAAGCCTTGTGGAAAGTCTATCCGGATATGCCCCACTATAAAGTGGATGAAAACCGGGTGAAAATTCCGGCCGGATGGATGATTGACCGTTGCGGCTGGAAGGGCAAACATCTGGGCCGTGCGGGAGTGCACGACAAGCAGGCCTTGGTGCTGGTGAATCTGGGTGGGGCCACCGGAGAAGAGGTGGTCCGGCTGGCAGAAGCGATAGTCCGTTCGGTGAAAGAAAAATTTGGTATCGCCATTTGTCCGGAAGTTAATTTTATTGGAGAAAAGCAATGAAGGTCACAATATTAGGTAGTGGCACCTCGACAGGTGTACCACAGGTGGGATGTACGTGTGAGGTGTGTACAAGCAGGGATCCGCATGACAACCGGTTGCGTTGTTCGGGACTGGTAGAGGTAAATGGGGTACGTATCCTGATTGATTGTGGCCCGGATTTCCGGGAGCAGATGATCCGCCTGAACGATTACCGCCCGATTGACGGAGTATTGATTACGCACGAGCATTATGACCATGTGGGCGGGCTGGATGACTTGAGGCCTTTCTGCCGTTTTCGGGATATCCCGGTGTATGCCGAGGAGTATACAGCCACACGCCTGAAAAACCGGATGCCCTACTGTTTTGCCGAGAATCTTTATCCGGGTGTACCGCATATCCCTTTGCACTACATAGAAGAAGGGGTACCTTTCACTGTATCCAGTATGGAGGGAAATGAAGTGGAAGTCGTGCCTTTCCGCGTGATGCATGGGCAACTTCCTATCATGGGATTCCGTATAGGTCCGATGGCATGGATTACCGACATGTCGAAAATGCCGGAAGAAAGCTATGATTGCCTGAACGATTTGAAGCTTCTGGTGATGAATGCTTTACGAATTGAACCCCATTGGACACACCAGTCTTTATCCGAGGCATTGGAACAGACGCAGCGTATCCATGCCGAAAAAACTTACTTCATTCACATGAGTCATCAGATTGGGCTGCATGCGAAAGTGCAGGCGCAATTGCCGGAAAATGTCTATCTGACCTACGACGGACTTCAGCTTGAGGTGGATGAGAGCGGCAAGATGAAGTGACTCATAAGATAAATTAATATACCTATGGTGCTTTTTTGTTGATAAATCTGTATCTTTGTGCCCTATTAAGTAGACATTTAAGTAGAAAAAATCAAAATAATAGGAAAAATGGCACAAGAAGACGTTTTCAAGAAACTTGTTTCACACTGTAAAGAATATGGTTTTGTATTCCCGTCAAGTGAAATTTATGATGGACTGGGTGCCGTATACGATTACGGTCAGAACGGTGTGGAACTGAAAAACAATATCAAACAGTACTGGTGGCAGAGCATGGTGTTGCTGCATGAGAACATCGTAGGTATCGATTCTGCAATTTTCATGCATCCTACCATTTGGAAGGCTTCCGGACACGTGGACGCTTTTAATGACCCGTTGATTGACAACCGTGATTCCAAGAAGCGCTACCGTGCCGATGTATTGATTGAAGATCAGATTGCCAAATACGACGAAAAGATAAACAAGGAAGTAGCCAAGGCTGCCAAGAAATACGGGGATGCTTTCAATGAAGCTGAATTCCGCAGCACCAATCCGCGTGTGCTGGAACACCAGGCCAAACGTGATGCTTTGCACGAACGTTATTCCAAGGCAATGAATGCCAACGACCTGGCAGAACTTCGTCAGATTATTTTGGATGAAGAGATTGTATGTCCGATTTCAGGTACAAAGAATTGGACAGAAGTGCGTCAGTTCAACCTGATGTTTACCACCGAAATGGGTTCTACTGCCGACGGTGCCATGAAGGTTTATCTTCGTCCGGAAACCGCTCAGGGTATTTTCGTGAACTACTTGAACGTACAGAAGACAGGACGTATGAAGATTCCGTTCGGTATTGCTCAGATTGGTAAGGCTTTCCGTAACGAAATCGTGGCCCGTCAGTTCATTTTCCGTATGCGTGAGTTTGAACAGATGGAAATGCAGTTCTTCGTAAAACCGGGAACCGAACTCGAATGGTTCAAGAAATGGAAAGAAATCCGTTTGAAATGGCATAAGGCACTGGGCTTCGGCGATGACCACTATCGTTTCCATGACCATGAAAAGCTGGCTCACTATGCCAATGCAGCAACCGATATCGAGTTCCTGATGCCGTTCGGTTTCAAGGAAGTGGAAGGTATCCATTCGCGTACCAACTTCGACTTGAGCCAGCATGAAAAATTCTCTGGCAAGAGCATCAAGTATTTCGATCCGGAAATCAACGAAAGCTATACTCCGTATGTCATCGAAACTTCTATCGGTGTGGACCGTATGTTCCTGAGCGTGATGAGTGCCGCTTATCATGAAGAAAAGCTGGAAAACGGTGAAACTCGTGTGGTATTGAAATTGCCTGCAGCGCTGGCTCCGGTGAAACTGGCTGTCATGCCGTTGGTCAAGAAAGACGGTCTGCCTGAAAAGGCCCGTGAAATTATCGATGACCTGAAATTCCACTTCAACTGTCAGTACGACGAAAAGGATTCCATCGGAAAGCGTTATCGTCGTCAGGATGCCATCGGTACTCCGTATTGTGTGACCGTCGACCATCAGACATTGGAAGACAACTGCGTAACCTTGCGTAACCGCGACACCATGGAACAGGTACGTGTGGCAATTGCAGATTTGAATAATATCATTGCAGACAAAGTCAGCATCACCAGTTTGCTGAAAACCCTGTAATCACAAATTAAACTTTACATGAACAAGAACCTATTTTGGCTGATTGCCTTGTCGTTTGCTTTTTCTTTCGGATTGGCATCGTGTGCGGAAGATACCACTGTGGAAGATCCGTATGCTAACTGGGAAGTTCGTAATGACCGTTATTTGGATTCCATTGCGGATGTAGCTCGTACGCATCCAGGGGAATGGGAGATTTATTGTAATTATAAGATTGCAAATGAAAGTACAACTCCGGGATTGGGAAATACGACTGTGACTACTAATCCGTTTGAGACTCCAGCCAGTGCCAACGATTCGGTGTATATGAAGATTATTGAGCCGGGTACAGGGGCTACACCTTTGTTTACGGACAGTGTCAGTGTGTATTACCGTGGTAAGTTGATAAACGGTACTGTGTTCGACCAGAATTATACGGGAAATTTGGATGAAGAAATCCATGTACCTACTCATTTCGCTTTACAGGCCAGTCAGACAAGTGGGGGTGACGGACTGATTGTCGGCTGGGTTACTGCGTTACAGAAGATGAAAGAAGGTCAGCGGGTGGAATTGTATATTCCGGCGGATTTGGCTTATGGAG
>ENA-OOYV01001759-OOYV01001759.1-human-gut-metagenome-genome-assembly--contig:-NODE-1759-length-12022-cov-2.427342_pt1 | contig 12022 bp, 9 predicted proteins | sample MGYA00241704_ERZ501380 | MGnify/ENA primary metagenome ERZ501380 (study PRJEB25962, sample SAMEA2042984) | human gut metagenome | biome: human gut; feature: human-associated habitat; material: faeces...
GGATGGGGCTGCCGCTCATTCCCTGAACGATGCCGCCGGTGGCGGAGAGCAGGGCGGGGTCGGTGATGCGGAGGAGCAGGTTGCGGGTGGGCTCGTCCGCGCCGTAGAGGCGGACGAGCTCCACACGGTACTCCCGCACATCGCTGCCGGAGATGGTGGCGAGGATGGTGGCGGGGCCGGTGGTGATCTGGCCGGCAGCGGCCACGGGGACAGGCGTGCCGCCGGAGAGGAAGTCCGGGTCGGCCACGGTGCCGAAAATGCCGCCGCTGCTGTTGACGGTGACGGTGCCCACATCGCGCTGGACGGAGAAGTCGCCCTTGAGCTCGCCGGGATCGCCCTTGGCACCCTTTTTCACCGCTTTGACGGTGGTCTCCATGATGGCGCCGGAGGCCAGAGGCATGAGCTGGGCGGTATCCACATCGGTGATGCCGTGGCCGAGGGCACCGTACTGACCGGTGGCGGGGTCGTAGTAGGTCAGGGTGCCGATGCCGGCCATGCTGTCGCGTATCCAGGCGCCCAGCTGCCAGACACCGTTATTTTCGCGGGCACAGGCGGTGAGGGCCAGAGCGTCTGCGCCGCGGCGGACGGAGAGGACAATGGGCGCGCCGGCCGTATCGGCCAGAAGGTCCTGGACCTGCTCGGTGGAGCCGACAGCGGCGCCGTCCATGGCGGTGATGATATCGCCCTGACGAAGGCCGCAGGCGCGGGCGGGCGTGGGGCCATCGGCCAGAGCCACCACCAGGACGCCGTCCGCAAAGAGTTTGATGCCCACCGCCTGACCCAGGGGGATCACGGTGCGCTCCGCCGGGGCGGCCCAAGCCTGCTGCAAGCAGAGGGAGAGGGCAAACAGCGCCGAAAGCAGCCAGGCGGAGAGACGATGGGAGGCGGGGATATGCCGTGGTTCATACAAGCGTCTCACCCCTTATTTTATTGTGATGTTTCCCGTTTTTGCCGTTGAACGGGCGAAAACGGGGTTTGTTTTGTCGCCGGTGACAGGGTTACTTTGTGTCAAAAGGGCGCAGAACATGAGGTGCAAATTCAGGGGGAAATGTGTAATTTTTTCTTTTGCTTTTTTGCGGGGGCTTTTTATGCGCCTGCGGGCGCGGGGAAATGGCAAAGGCACCCACGAGGGGTGCCTTTGCTGTATATTCGCCCGGTGCCGGGGTCAGAAACACCGGGAGAATACCTTTTAATGCCGCTTTTTGGCGGTGCAGGCCAGACCGGTGAGGGACGCGAGGGCCAGACCGGCGTAGAGGAGGACGCCGGGGTCACCCGCTTTGGGGGAGACGGGCGTATCCTCCGTCTTGGCGGGGGAATAATAGTAGTAGGTGCTCAGCTTGGTGCCCGTTGTGGCACCGCAGACGGTGCAGGTCTTGGGGGCGCTTGTGGTGGCGTCTTTCCAGTTGTGGGGTTCAACCTCGCTCCGGTTTTGGCACACTTCGCACTCCTTCCAATGGCCATCCTGTCCCTTGACCCAAGTTTCGCCGTAGGTGTGGGCCGCCTCCGCATCTATGCCCGTACAGCCATCGCGGGTGCACTTGTGCCAATGCTTGTCATCGTTGTGCTCCCAGGCAGCGGCAAAGGCGTGGCCTGTCATATTCGCAGTCTTTACCTTTTCTTTTGTTTGCTCCGCAAACGCAGTATTGGTAAACGTCACCACGAAGGTGGCCAATTCGTCTTGGGTACAAGTCCGGTTCTGTGTGACTTCCCGTTGGGTCGCCCGTTTGGTTTCTTCCTCCACATGCTCCGAATTACGGGCGCACACACGTTTTGCCGTACATTCAAGGTCATTCCACACGTAAGTGGGGTCCTTCCAGCTGTGCTTGGTGGAGTCAGGGGCGCCATACCGCTGGCCGCAGGTCGTGCAGACGGCCTTTTCCGTGCAGGTGGCGGTGCCACCGGAGTGATCTGTTTTGTTCACCGCATCTTCCGCGTCGCAGTTCGCACACTTCTTCCAGTGCTGGGTATCACTGTACGCCCACTGAGAGAAGTCATGGCTACATGCGCGGAGACTGGTGCTATATCTGTCCGACTTGGTAAAGAGGCCAATAGGGCTACCGTCCTCGTTTTTGTTCTCGTAGCTGAGTACGCCATTAGTCAACAACTTCTGCAAGCTCTCTTTGCTGCCGCTACTAACAATAGTGACATACTTAACGCCACCAACGCCAGGCGTATTCTTCGTGGTCACGCCAATCCGCGCACTCCCGGTCAACTCGTCGGTGATGGTGATGTATGTGCCGCTCGGCAGGTAGAAGTTGTTGGCGACGCCGCCGCTCAGGGTGCCGTTCGTAATCGTGCCGCCCTTTACGTTGCCGGTTATCTGCACATTACCTGAGAAGAGGATAGCACCACAATTGTATGTACCCACACCGCCGCCATTGTCGTTCGCGCCGCAGGTATTGTCAGTGATGGAACCACCGGATAATATAGGATTTGTATTCGTATTCCCAACGTATACACCGCCGCCCATATTACCAGCTGCGTTGCCAGTAATGGTGCCGCCGTACATCTTAAAATCAGCATTAAATGCGGCTACACCGCCGCCGTCGTTTCCGTTGACCGTGTTGCCGCTAATCTTGCCGCCGTACATGGTAAATGTGCCACCGCTATACACATTCACACCACCACCGCCATAGTTACCTGCTTTTTCCACGTGGTTATCGCTGATCTCACCGCCGTACATCTTAAACGTGGCGTTTTGTATTTGCACACCTGCGCCATCATCACCCACATGATCATCACCCACATGATTTCCACTGATCTTGCCGCCGTACATGAGGAATACTGTTTCGGCTCCATGCTTACTACCACCCACTCGTACACCACGGCCTTCTATGCCAGGACTGTGGGTGATACTACCCTCGTTCCCACTCGGCTTGCAGTCGCAGAGCACCAATTTGCCCCCCTCTATGACCACAATAGCACCGCCAAAGGTACCATCCTCGCTGGTTTTTGTAATGCTATGGCCATTGAGGCAGAGGTAGAGGGTATGGCCTTGGGGAATTGTGAGTGCACCCGATATCTGCACATTATCGGCCAGATAGATGTAGGCGGTTTTTGTTTCGGAATCGTAGGTAATCTCACTTGTGCCATTCCAAGCTGTCCAGGTAACATTCCCACAGGTGCCGGTGTGGTCGCCGATGTCGGTATGTGTCTTGCCGCAGACGGGGTGGCTGTGCTCCTGCACTTCCGATGCGGAGGCGGTGACCACCATGCAGAGCAGGGCACACAGGCACAGGGTCAGGGTCAAAAGTAATTTTTTGTGGTTCATGATGTACGCTCCTCTCAAATATCGGGGTCTTTCCAGTGGGGCAGCGGGTATCTGTCTTCGCCCGGGCGAAGACAGAGGCGCACATGTGCGCCTCCGGTGTTGACTTTAGTGGGTTTTTCCCTATAATGGAAGTATAACCCGTTCACCTGTGAACGAAGCAAGGGGTCAGGAGGGATTTTTTTATGGCGGAGAACACAAAACAGTTTTTTCAGATCACGGAGGCGGCACGGGCCTGCGGACTGTCGCGGAGCACGCTGATGCGGATGGAGGAGCGCGGGCTGCTGACGCCGGTGTTCACCGCGCCGGACAGCGGGCGGCGGTACTACGACAACCACAACGTGGCGCGGATCATGCAGATCGAGAAATTCAAGGCCATGGGGCTGGGGTCGAAGGAGATCGCGGACTATTTCGCGCAGGGCGGCGAGGCCGAGGTGCTGCTGGAGGCGCTGGAGACGCGGCTGCGGGACCTGCAGCGGAGCGTGGAGGAGATGCGGCTGCGGGCGGCGGAGGGCGAGAGCCTGTCGGTGCAGATGATGGAGCTGCCGGCGGTGACGTGCCGGATACGGTGGTGCGAGGGGCTGACCACGGCGGAGCGATACCGGGATATGTACGACTTCTATGGGGCGTGCGTGCGGAAGGGGTGCGTGCTGTCGGACGAGCCGCTGTTCACCATATCGGAGCGCACGGACTATCTGGAGGGATACATCGGGAAGGAGCCGTGCCGCTACGGGGTGTGCGTGCCGGTGCGGAAGAACCGGGCGGCGGCGGACGCGGTGACGCTGGAGGCGTGCCGGGTGCTGTCGGTGCTGTACTACGGCGATTACAGCGGCGTGGGCGAGGCGTGGCTGACGCTGGGGCGGGAGGTAAAGGCGCGGGGGCTGAAGCCCGCCGGCGCACCGCGGGTGCTGGGCATCGTGGCGCCGTACACGGGGCGGGAGATCGAGACGCGGCGGTACTGCTCGCGGCTGGCGCTGCCGGCGGAGGAATAATGGGAAGCGGGAGGCCTGCTGTGCAGGTCTCCCGCTTCTGTTATACCAATTTGTGAGGAAACAAATAGAAGAATTACTGGTTCAGGTACTCGACGGCGATGGCGGCCAGGCCGGTGACGCCGTGCTTCATGACCTCCTCGTTGAACACGATCTTGCCGTTGTGGAGCGAGACAGCGTTCTCGCCGCGGCCGGCATCGACCATCATAAAGGCGGAGGGGGTACCGGTGAGCTTGCCGAAGAAGCTGAAGTCCTCGCTGCCGGAGAAGGGCTTGTCGATGAACTCCGCCTTGCCGCCGGCAGCGGTGACGGCCTTGTTGACCAGGTCGATCATGGCGGGGTCGTTGTACTGGAGCGCGTAGCCCTCCTCCAAATTGACCTCGATGTCGCAGTCGAAGGCGATGCCGATGCCCTTGCAGATGCGCCGGACCTCCTGAATGGCGGTGTCGCGGCCGACGTCGCTGAAGCTGCGGAGGACGGCCACCATCCGCGCTTCGCCGGCGGTGATGTTGACGGCGTCGCCGCCGGACATGGTGCCCACCGTCAGCACGGCGGTATCCATGGGGTCGATGCGGCGGGAGACCACGGTTTGCAGCACGGTGATGAGATACCCGGCGCAGGCGATGGCGTCGCGGGCGGTGTGGGGTGCAGCGCCGTGGCCGCTTTTGCCGTGGATGGTGATATGGAACAGATCCACCGCGCTGGTGAAGTAGCCCTTATAGAGCTGCATACGGCCCACGGAGTCATTCTCAGAGGGGCAGACATGCTGGCCGAAGATGGCGTCCACATGGGGGTTCTCCATGACCCCGGCGGCCACCAGTGCCCGTGCGCCGCCGGGCATCAGATCCTCGCTGGGCTCGAAGATCAGCTTGACGGTGCCAGCGAACTGATCGCGCATATGGCACAGCGTCTTTGCGGCGCCCAGAAGCATGGTGGTGTGCAGGTCGTGGCCGCAGGCGTGCATAATGCCCTCGGTCTCGCTGGCAAAGGGCAGACCGGTTTCCTCGTGAACGGGCAGGGCGTCGATATCGGCGCGGAGCGCCACGCACTTGCCGGGACCCTTCTTGCCGTGGATCAGGGCCACCACGGCGGTGGGCAGGGGCTGCCGGATCTCGTCCACGCCCATTTTCTCCAGCTCACTGCGGATGAGGGCGGAGGTGCGGACCTCGTGCATACCCAGCTCCGGGTGGGCGTGGATATCACGGCGGATAGAGACCAACTCGTCGAAGATGGTATCGACGAAGGAACGAATATCAGACATGGAAAAGCACTCCTTTCAAATGAGCCGGGCTCACAGCCAGCTGCTCATAACGCCGGCCACCAGTACGGAGGTGATGGACACGGTGACCATGCCGGCCACCAGCATCTTGGGCATGATCTGGGCGTTGATGGCGGCTTTTTCCTCGGCGGTGGTGCCGGTGGACTCAGAGACCTCGTTGGAGATGATGACCGTTCCGGGGAAGCCGAACAGGCAGGAGCTGCCGATGGCCATGGACATCTGCCAGCTGTAGCCGAAGATCTTGCCCACGAGGATGGAGACGACGGAGAAGGCCGCCGTGCCGATGACCACGCAGACCAGCAGGGGCACCACCATGCCGCCCACCATCTCGGGGGTAGCAGCGGCCAGATTGGTGAAGATGGACAGGGTGATGATGGGCATCACGATGCCGGTGGCGTGAGCCTTACCCAGCGCGTCCTCATCCAGGAAGCCCAGCTCCTTGCAGAGCACACCGAAGATCAGGCACCAGACCAGCTTGTTAACGGCATCGTGGAACAGGCTGGACACCCACACGGACAGCAGCGCCACCAGAATGACCTTGGCGATAATGGCGTTGGGGGTGTTGTACTTATCAGGCAGGGCGGGGATCAGCTTCTTGCGGGCAGCGGCGGCGTTCTGGGCCGCGGCGGCACCGGCGTCCACCTGGAGCGTGCCGGCGTCGATCTGGGCCTTGATGCGCTTGGCCTCGCTCTTGAGGCACAGGGAGGCCACGGGGTAGCCCACGAAGCCCTGGGCGCACATGACCAGGGTGGCGAACACCGCCAGGTCAGGCAGGTTGGCTTTGTTGGCCATATCCTGCATGGTCAGGGTGGCGACAACGCCGCCGGAGAGAATGGGCGCGCCCACCAGAGCGAAGCCGCGGTCGATGATCAGCTGGCCGATGAAGAACACGGCAGCAGAGATGGCGACGCAGGCCACGGCGGAGATGATGACGGTGCGCCACTGGGCGCCGAAGTCGCGGAGCCGGATGGTGGTGCCCAGGTGTACCAGCAGCATGGTGACCAACAGGCCGGCCATGCTCAGAAGGGTGGAGTCAGCAAACAGGGTGGTGGGGAAAACGCCGGTCCAGAAGCCTGCCAGGAATACGACGGAGGCCACCAGCAGCATGGATACGATAGCCTTTGTTTTCGCGGAGATCATGTCTCCTACGGCGAACACCACGAAGATGACAGCCGCTGAAATGATTGCAGTCATGATTTTCTTCTCCTTTTGTTTTGAAATAGGGGGCAACAGGGATGATGGGGTAAATTGAAAAGCGGCTCCGTCTGAAAGACGAAGCCGCTTCACACACATGGGAAATGGAAAAGACGGGTTCAATTCTTTACAGCCGGTGATTGGTATCGGTAGCTAAAATAGGCGTACCAATAAAAGCCCCAGACGGAGCTGGTGCCGGCGTAATAGGAGACAGCGGCATGGTTCGCGGCCATGTCGTTATGGAACATATCGCGCTGCATCATGTGACGTACCATGTGGGGTCTCCTTTCCGCCGGTGGTCGGCTGGTTTTTATGTTGGCGTTATCTTAACGCCGCGGGGTACAGAAGTCAACCGTTAGATGGACCATACTTTCGCAATTAAAAGCGCTAAATTTTTGTGAAAACTGACAGCCGCCGACATGGCGGAACCGGATGGCGGCGGGAATATGCAAAATTCCCACCGGTATGGTATGGTTTTTGTGAAAGGTGACAATGGACTTTGCGCGGGACGGGACAGTATAATGTTATGTAAGATTTCCGGAGAAGGAGAAAACGCATGAACAGCACGCTGCACACCATAAACTGCGCCTGTTGTACGTCCGCCTGCTGCGCGGGCGTGTGTTGTCGTGCCCATGGGCGCTGTGCGTTTTCTGCTGAAAAGGCCCTGTAAGTGGGCCGTGATACCTGTACACACAGGCGGCGGAGGATGCAGCGCATCCTCCGCCGTTTTTATTTTGAGAGGAGATACGGAACTATGACTTCCAACACCGACATCGCCAAGGCCATGGCGGAGAATATGACACACGCGGCGGTGCCGTTGTACGGCAAAAAGCTGCGGCTGCCGGACAGGGGTGCCATCATCGGCATCATCAAGGAGTTTCGGCGGCTGCTGTTCCCGGCATATTTCGGTGACGCGCAGCTGATGGCGCTACCGCCGGAGAACTACGCCGCGCTGCTGCTGGAGCGTATCGAGATGGCGCTGACGGCACAGGTGGCGCTGGCGCTGCCGGAGGACCAGGCCTTTGCCGCGGCGGCGCTGACCCATGAGATACTGGAGCAGCTGCCCCGCATACAGCAGACACTGATGACGGACATTGAGGCCACGTTTGACGGCGATCCGGCAGCGGCGGACAAGGAGGAGATCATTTTCGCCTATCCGGGGCTGTTCGCCATCTTCGTATACCGCATTGCCCACGAGCTGTACCTGCGGCAGGTTCCCATGATCCCCCGAATGATGACGGAGTACGCCCACAGCCGGACGGGTATCGATATCCACCCCGGCGCGCAGATCGGGCCGTGGTTCTTCATCGACCACGGCACAGGCATCGTTATCGGCGAGACGACGGTGATCGGCAGCCATGTGAAGCTGTATCAGGGTGTGACGCTGGGCGCACTGTCCCCCCGGGCGGGCCATGCCAGCCTGCCGGGAAAGCGGCACCCCACAGTGTGCGACTATGTGACTATCTACTCCGGCGCCTCCATTCTGGGCGGCGAGACGGTGATCGGCGAGCACTCGGTGGTGGGCGGCAACGCGTTCCTCACCGGGTCGGTGGCGGACAACACGCGGGTGGTCATCACGGCGCCGGAGACGGTATTCAAAAACGCGGAGTGACCGCGCAGGAGGGAAAAGGACGGCTGCAAGGCCGTCCTTTTATGCTGCCGCAGCGCAGGCACCCGGCTATTTGCATAGTTTTTGGTGCGGAATTTCAGCGTATCGACGAGTATCGCGGGGAAAAACGCCGCTTGTCAGGGATGGGCGCCATGTATTATAATATTTGATAGAATACAGTGCAAGGAGGCGCAGCTATGGGGCGCATCAGCAAGGAAAACTACTACCTGGATATTGCGGAGACGGTGCTGGAACGGGCGACCTGTCTGCGCCGGGTATACGGGGCCATCATCGTGAAGAACGACGAGATCATCTCCACGGGCTACAACGGCGCGCCGCGGGGACGGAAGAACTGCGTGGACATGGGGTTCTGCACCAGGGAGGCCATGCAGGTGCCCCGGGGACAGCGGTACGAGCTGTGCCGCAGCGTGCACGCCGAGGCCAACGCCATTATCTCCGCCAGCCGCCGGGATATGGTGGGCAGCACCCTGTATCTGGTGGGCAGGGACGGCCGGACCGGGGCGCTGCTGGGCGACGCCACCAGCTGCGCCATGTGCCGCAGGCAGGTGATCAACGCGGGTATCAGCAAGGTGGTCATACGGAAAACGGATACGGAATTTGAGGTCGTGGACGTGCAGGACTGGGTGCAGCAGGAGGATGACGTGCCCGCACTGTAAAGAAGGGCTATCCGGCCGAAGGGCCGATAGAATACAACAACTGAACAAAGGAGAATGTGTGATGCTGAACGACTCTAAGATCGCCGCCTACACGGCGATACTGCAGGAGGAGCTCCTGCTGGCCACAGGGTGTACAGAGCCCATCGCCGTCGCGTACTGTGCCGCAAAACTGCGCGAGGTGTTGGGCGGAAAACCGGAAAAGATCCTGGCTGAGATCAGCGGGAACATCCTGAAGAATGTGAAGTCCGTGGTCGTCCCCAACACAGGAGGACGCCGGGGCATCGACGCCGCCATCGCCGTGGGCATAGTGGCCGGCGACGCCGACGCAGAGCTTCAGGTCATCGCCAACGTGACGGAGGCGGATGTGGCTGCCATCCAGACGTATCTGGACAGCACCGACATCCGCGTGACCTGTCCCGAAACGCCGTGTCTGCTGGACATCAAGCTCACCGGCTGGCGGGAGGGGCACCACGCCTGCGTGCGGGTGGCCAACAACCACACGAACATCATCTATATGGAAAAGGATGGGAATATCCTGCGGGAGTTGCCCGTCACCGGCAACGCCGAGGACAACCTGCAGGACAAATCCGTCCTCAACGTACAGGACATCATCACATTCGCAGAAACAGTACCTTTGGACAACATACGCCCCACCGTGGGGCGGCAGATCGAGAAGAACACCGCCATCGCCGCCGAGGGGCTGCGAAACAGCTGGGGCGCCAACATCGGCTCCACCCTGCTGGAGAGCAGTCAGGACTGGGCGACACAGGCGCGGGCATGGGCGGCCGCCGGCTCGGACGCACGGATGAACGGCTGTGAAATGCCGGTGGTCATCGTATCCGGCTCCGGCAATCAGGGCATCACCGCCTCGGTGCCCGTATGGAAATACGGCAAGCTCATGGGCGCGGATGACGACACCATCCTGCGGGCGGTGTGTCTCAGCGACCTGATCACCATACACCAGAAGACCGGCATCGGGCGGCTGAGCGCCTACTGCGGCGCGGTCAGCGCCGGTGTGGGCGCGGGCTGCGGCATCGCGTGGCTGCGGGGCGCGGACTGCGAGGGCATCAGCCACACGCTGGAAAACGCCGTGGCCATGATCTCCGGCTGCATTTGCGACGGTGCCAAGGCCAGCTGCGCCAGCAAGATCGCCATGGGCGTGGACTGCGGCATCTTGGGCTACGACATGTACGCCGGCGGCAACAACTTCCGCCCCGGCGACGGCATTCTGGGCAACGACGTGGAGGACACCATCCGGAATGTGGGCGTGCTGGCCGCGCAGGGCATGCGGGAGACCGACCGGGTGATTTTAAAGATCATGACGGAGTGACATGAAAACAGATAATGCAGCCCCCGGCGGCGCCGGGGGCTGCGCTGTTTTCAGTCGTCGAATACCTGAAGGGCGTTCTGGCGGAGATCGTAGGCGTCGCTGCCGTAGCTGTGCCAGAGGGCGGCGGCGTCACGGAAGGGGTAGACCGGGGCGGTCTGGCAGACGTAGTTGGCCCAGCTCTCGATGACCCAGCCGTCCTGGCCGCGGAGGGCGTCGTAGAAAACGTAGGCGCGGGGGCTTTCGACGCCGCGGGGGAAGGCCCAGCTGGCGGTGATCCGCTGGGTCTGGCGGGTGCCGAAGAGGTCGCTGACCTGTTGGCTGCCGCTCTTCAGCGTGTGGAAGGCGGCGGCCTGCGCCGTGCCGTTTCTCTCGCAGAGGACGCGGCCGCTGACATGGCCGCCGGGGAACCAGTCGCCCTGCGTCTGCCACGCCGGCCACAGTTCCAGCATCTCGGTGTAGGGGCTGGGCGGGGCGGCGTAGGTCAGGTGGTGGATATAGATATAGCGGCGGACACCGTCCTGCTCCGGCAGCTCCACGGCCACATGGGTCATGGTCTGCTCCAGCGTATCATAGACACGGTAGACGTAGGTATAGTGGCGCTCCCCCTCTCCATCCACGTCGGTGATGGTGTGGTCGTAGACCAGCGGACGGTCCGGGTCGCTCATATAGTGGGTGGTGGTGATGGTGCGGTAGTCCGTATCGCTGTACAGGCGTTCCACCTGACGGTAGACCCTTACGGCACCGGCCATACGGGAGACCTCTTCGGCGGTCAGGTCATCGAGGACATAGGACGGAAAGCCCTTTGTCAGCAGCTGCTGGCGGATCGTCTCGTCCTGGGGCGCGTCATCGCGGGCATGCCAGTCCATGGGATACCGCTGGCCCAGGAACATGGCCAGCAGCACCGCCGCCAGCAGCACACCCAGGCCGCCCCACAGCACCGCGGCATCCGGAAGGCGGACAGGGGCGGCGGTGATGGCGTAGCCGGTATCGGCCAGAGAACGGGACAATCTGACCATGCTGCGGAGCAGGAGGATGTAGAGCACCAGCATCGGCAGGACCAGCAGCCAGCCCTCCACGCCGATGAGCGCCAGGACCGTAAGGACAGCGTAGAACACCACCATGGCACCGGCGGCGGTGGCCGCGGGCTTTTCCTCCCCAGCGGCGCGGGAGACACCCACCATACCCCGCCACAGGCAGACATACAGCACCTGCAGCAGGGCGATATTGACATAGGCCGGTGCAAGCCCCGTCTCCACAGGCAGGGCGGCGAGGACGATACACGCGCCGCGGACGGCCAGAGAGGCCAGAGAGAGGATATAGCACCAGCGGAGGGGCGTGTTTTCGCGCCGCAGCGTACAGAAGCCCAGCACCAGCAGCAGGCCGCCGACGGCGGGCAGGATCACATCCAGATACAGGAAATTCAGGGTAATGGTGATCAGACCCAGACCCCAGAGCACCCGGGTCATGGCCATGCTCCAGGGATTGATCTCGCCGGCGGCGGGCGGCGGCAGGGCGGCGGCATCCTCACGGAGCAGATCGTCAAAGCGGCGTTCGTCAGTCATAGAGATCACCTCCCAGCTGTTGGCGCAGGGTCTGCCGCAGGCGATACAAGCGGCCCTCCACCGCGCGCTCCGTCAGGCCCAGCTCGGCGGCCATCTGGGCGGTAGACTGGCAGT
>ENA-OOYV01001766-OOYV01001766.1-human-gut-metagenome-genome-assembly--contig:-NODE-1766-length-11998-cov-1.804153_pt1 | contig 11998 bp, 8 predicted proteins | sample MGYA00241704_ERZ501380 | MGnify/ENA primary metagenome ERZ501380 (study PRJEB25962, sample SAMEA2042984) | human gut metagenome | biome: human gut; feature: human-associated habitat; material: faeces...
GTTAACACTTTTTCTATAAATACTCTTTTGAATGCCTCATTATCAGAGCAGCCTAGCCACAATTAAAAGATGCACCATGGATCTCCATGATGCATCTTTTAATTATGTTTTATTGTTTACTGAATTTTTGTAATTCTAAATGCTTCCCATGAACCGGCAACTGTATCGCTTCCTGCATATAGCTTTCCGCCATCGTTCATATTTGCCTGAACATATTTTCCATTTGCTAATGAATAAATTGCATATTCATTATCTGCAATCTTTTCAATTATGAATTTTTCCCATGTTCCAATAGAACCGCTTCTTGGTACCAGCTGATTATGCTCATCTACAATTGCACATACATATTTACCATTCGCTGCTGATCTCAATGATACAGTTCCGTCATTATTATTTACGATTTGGATTGTCTCCCAAGCTCCTCCACATGAACCTCTGTTAGCAACTATAGTATCGTTGCCTCCGTTTTCTGCACATACAACTTTATTATTTGCAATTGATGTAATATATGTGTCCGCATTATTGAAGTTTGGTCTTTCTACCTTTTCAATTATAATTGATGAAGTCTTATCATTAAATCCGCCTAAATTTGATGTATCCTGAAGAAGAACTTTTGCTCCTCCTTGGAATCCTGCATCATTATATAATGTAACTCTATATCCGTCAGGAACTTTAACTGATGAAAGTGCATCGTTTTTGATTCCTGCTGATACCATTGCATTATAATCATATTTTCCGGCTGAAAGTGAAACCTTAGTCCCGTTGTAATCAGAATCAAGATAAAATTCTGCTTTCTTTTCTGAACCACTATATGTAAGTCCCGAAGATTCTCCTGTCTTTGTAATCTTAAATGCTTCCCATGCTCCTGCAACAGAATCACTTGATGCAACAAGCTTTCCGCCGTTATCTAAATCTGCTTTTACATATTTATTGTTTGCACGTGCCTTAAGTGCATATTCGCCGTTTTGAATTTCTACAATTTCAAATTTTTCCCAATCACTTGCCGAGCTGCTTCTTGGAAGAAGTTGATTCTGTTCATCAACTACTGCGCATACATATTTTCCATTTGCACTTGATTTGAGTGAAACTGTTCCATCACCATTATTTTCAATCTTAATGCTCTCCCATGCTCCTCCACAAGATTCACGGTTTGCAATTAAAGGATCACTTCCACCATTTTCTGCACATACAACACCGCCGTTAGCAATAGATGTAAAGTAATATTCACCATTTTCTACAACCGGTTTAACACTGGCTGAACCTTTAACCTTTACAATTCTGAATGCTTCCCATGCTCCTGCTATAGAATCACTTGTCGCTACAAGTTTTCCACCATTATCCAAATCCGCTTTCACATATTTACCATTATCAACACAACGGATTCCATATTCACCATCTTTAATTTTATAAATCTGGAATTTTTCCCATGTACTTGGGGAATCACTTCTTGGAAGTAACTGATTCTGTTCATCAAGCACTGCACATACATATTTATTATTTGCCTCTGCCTTTAATGATACCGTACCGTCGTTATTATTTTCTATGAATAATGTTTCCCACGCACCGCTGTAACTGTCACGGTTTGCCATTAACGGATCACTGCCGCCATTTTCTGCACATACAACTTTATCATTTGCAATTGACTGAATATAATATTTACCGTTTGATAACTTTGTTGTTGAATATGAAGTACCTGCACTTGAGCCGGAATATACAATTCTAATTGACGAAGTCTTATCGTTAAAATCTGAAAGCAGACTTGTATTTTCTGTCAATACTTTCTGAGCTCCTTCATAATTATCATGTTCATATAATGTTACTACATATCCTGCCGGAACTTTAACTGAAGTAATCTGGTCATTTCTAATGCCTGCAGCTTCTATCTGACTGCATGTATACCAGCCTTCACCTAATGTAACTGCCCAGCCGCCGTAATTACTGTGTTCATAAAATGTCACTCCATGTGAGGAGCCGCTATTTCCTGAATTATCTGAGTTATCTGAGCTTCCTGAATTATCAGAATTTCCTGAATCTCCCGGTGTTACAGTTCCCGGAAGATAAGATTTAACCACATTATAAATCTTAGAATTAACCCAGCCTTTATCTGTTCCAACACTTGACCATTTTTTTCTTATTGTATCCGCTGAATCATTATAAATATCAACTGACTGTGGACTATGATTATAAATTCCCCATGAGCTGTTTCCTGTAACTTTATATGCCCATGTTGTCCAATGCCATCCCTGCTGATTATATGTAGACATTGTATTTCTCCACGCATCTTCCTGGTCGAAACATGTAAACTCACCTACGAATGTAGGAACTCCGTAGTTATGATTTGCAATATCTCTCACCTTGCCTGCTGTGTAAGAAGCCTGACCTGACGAATTTGAAATGTAATTCCATGGATAGTAATGATATTCATATGCTACATTTGTCCATCCGTATGCTGACGGTCTTGGAAGATTATCAGCATCCCAACATGATTCCATAATAATAATATGATTTGAATCTTTACTTCTTATTGTTTTATAAATTTCATTATAAAAATCCCAATGTAAACTATATGTTGCAGCTGCCTTAATTCCCGGTTCATTTAAGATATCGTAAGCTGCAACTGCCGGATTGCCTTTGAAATGTTCTGCAATCTTTTTCCATAAATTTAAAGTTTTATCTTTATTGCTCTGATTGTAATATAGCTGTTTTCCATCATTAATCTCTCCTGAATGGTCCATACCATTTTGAGAACCAAATGCTCCGTGCATGTCTAAAATTACATACATACCTCTCTGGCTACAGTTTTGTACAAACCAGTCTAATCTGTCAAAAGCATTAGATTTAAGATTTCCATTGTCATCACAAAGATTCATATATGTAAATGGTAATCTTATAACACTCATTCCCATTTCTGCACAATTATCAAAATCCTGTGTTGTCCAATAATTATTTTCATATGTTGAAACCAACTCATCTCTCTTTGATGCTCCAAATCTATTTGCCAATGTGGTCATCATTGTTTTCTGGTCAGATGCATTGGTTGGATTCATCCAGTCTTCCTGAACAAGCCATCCACCTGCATTTGTACCTCTTAGATATACAATATCTCCTGTTCCTTTTTGTTTTCTTATCTGTGTTCCGTTAACCTTCAAAAAATCATTGCTTCCAAGAGCCTCTCTGGCACTAACCTGGGTAATGCCTGTAATTTTTCCTGAAATAGCCACACTAAATGTCATTGCAAATACCAATAACATACTGACCAGTTTTTTAATTTTTTTCATAAATGCCTCCTTATTAATACTATAAAAAAAATTTTCGTCTATTATATTATCAATATAATACCACATAATGTTAACGGTATCAATTCTCCAAATTTTAGAAAAATCGTTTTATTTTTTTCTAAAAAAAAATAAAACGATTTTTATGATAATGGTATGTTATTTATACATTTTCTAAAAAATGTATAAATAAAAAATATCCCTATACCTGACAAAGAACATTATAAACTTGGGTTACCCACATGCTTGACAAAGAGCCGTAAAAAATCCCGAAAAGCTTCAGAACTATTAACATTCTTTCCACTTTCCGGGATTTTTATTATCCTATATTTTAATTTTATTATCTTATGCTAATTCATAACCCTTTTCAAAGGCTGCCACGTTAATATCAATAGTCTTTGCTGGAACTGTTTTCTTGATTACTTCAATCCACTGTTCCTTTGGGAAATCCATATTCTTTGCAGCAATTCCAAGAATAATAACGTTAAATACTCTTGAATTGCCCATCTTTATGGCTTCATCCATTGCATCAACTGATACAACACGGTATTTCTTTGAAAGTTTTTCAATAATTCCGTCAGGATATTTTGCCACACCTGTAACTACAGGCATTGGGTCGATTCTCTGGTCATTTACAATAATTACTCCATCTTTCTTAAGAAAATGAGCATATCTTAACGCTTCTAATCTTTCAAAAGCGATAAGTACATCTGCCTGACCTTCTTCTACTATAGGTTCTGCTACTTTTTCGCCGTAACGTACATAAGTAACAACGCTACCGCCACGCTGTGCCATTCCATGAACTTCTGAGAGCTTAACATCATATCCGGCTTCAACTGTAATTCCACCTAAAATTCTACTTGTAAGGAGAGTACCCTGACCACCAACGCCTACTATCATAATATTCTTTGTTTCTGCCATGACTATTCTCCCTTCTTCTTTAATTCAATTGCATCGAAATGACAATTCTGCATACAAAGTCCACAACCATTACATAATGTCTGGTCAATTGAAATAGTTCCATCTTCATTCTTTGTAATTGCAGGACATCCTGAAGCAAGACAAAGTCCGCATTTTTTACATTTTTCAGGAATTGCAACGCATTTACCCTTTGGAACATATGACTTAAGCAATGCACAAGGAGACTGAGCTATAATAACTGATACTTCATCTCTTGCTACTTCTTCTTTAATAACATTTTCTAACTTCTTTGTATCAAAAGCATCAACAATCTTTACATTCTTAACACCTAAAGCTCTACATAAATCATCAAGAAGAACTATATTGGCTTTTTCACCTGACAATGTTTTTCCTGTTGCAGGATGATCCTGATGTCCTGTCATACCTGTTGTTGAATTATCAAGAATAATAACTGTTCCTGTAGCCTTGTTATAAACCATGTTCATAAGTGAATTAACACCTGTGTGAAGGAATGTTGAATCACCTATAACAGCTACCCAATTCTTAATGTAATCTTTTCCCTTAGCCTTTTCCATACCGTGAAGTGTAGAAATACTTGAACCCATACAAACTGTCGTATCTACAACACCTAGTGGATTAACTGCACCAAGTGTATAACATCCAATATCACCTGCTGCATGAATTTTTAACTTCTTAAGTACTGAATATGTAGCTCTGTGAGGACATCCCGGACAAAGAATAGGTGGTCTTGCAGGAGCCTGTAAAGGCTGTTCAATTTCAACCTTTTCACCTAAAACTACCTGTTTAAGCATATTAGCACTATATTCGCCCTGCACAGTAAAGATGTTCTTTCCATCGCATTCAATTCCCATAGCTCTAACCTGTTCTTCAATTACAGGTTCAAGCTCTTCAACTATAATAAGTCTGTCTACCTTTGAAGCAAATTCCTTTATAAGTCCCTTTGCCAAAGGATGAACCAAACCAAGTTTTAAAACTGATGCATTAGGAAGTGCTTCCTTAACATACTGATAAGGTATACCACTTGTAATAACACCAATCTTTGTATCATTATATTCAACTTTATTAATATCAAGGTCACATGCATCTTCTGCCATCTGTTTAAGACGCTGTTCAACAATAACATGACGTTTAATTGCATTTCCCGGCATCATAACGTTTTTTGCAATATTTCTTTCATATGGCTTGTCATCTACCTCAACTCTATCTTCAAGATTAACAATCCCCTGTGAATGTGCAAGACGTGTAGTTGTTCTAAGAATAACCGGTGTATCATATTTTTCAGATAATTCATAAGCCCTCTTTGTAAAGTATCTTGCTTCTTCACTATCAGAAGGTTCAACTACCGGAACCATTGCAGCTCTTGCAATCATTCTAGTATCCTGTTCATTCTGTGAACTGTAAATTCCAGGGTCATCTGCAACAACCAAAACCATACCACCGTTTACACCAATGTATCCTGCTGTAAAAAGTGGATCAGATGCTACGTTAAGACCTACCATTTTCATCATTGTCATAGAACGAACACCTGCCATGGATGCACCAATGGCAACTTCTGTGGCAACCTTTTCATTAGGTGCCCATTCAGCATAAATTTCTTTATATTTTACTACGTTTTCACTTACTTCAGTACTTGGAGTGCCAGGGTATGCTGATGTAACCTTAACTCCCGCTTCATAAGCTCCCCTTGCAATGGCTTCATTACCAAGCATAATCTTCTTATTACTCAAAACTTCTTCCTGCCTCTCTTATATATTTCACAGTAAAAAACAGTAGTATCACCATTATATTTAACTTTTTGTGATACGGGCAATGTTTAATTTACTGAATTAAAGTCCTAAAATTAATTATAGTTTATTGAAGCTTTTTAGTCAACAAAAGAGAGCCACCATACAATATTAATTGTACGATGACTCTCAACGTTTTTTCTAAAAATACATATAAAAAAGTGCTAGTAAAAATTATTTCTTAATTTTACCCTTGAATCCTGCCTTCTTTAAGTTCTTCTTTAATTTCTTAAATTCTTTAGCTTTCATCTTCTTGTTAACCTTAACTGTAATCTTCTTTGAGTTAACCTTCTTGAATGCACCCTTCTTTACTGTAAAGCTCTTTGTTCCTTTAACAATAATTGTCTTTAATTTCTTAGTACCTGTAAAACCTTTTTTGTTTACTCTCTTAATTGTTGCTGGAATTACAATCTTTTTAGCCTTTTTAGCCTTCTTAGCAAATGCTTTAGCCTTGATAACTGTTACTGTGTATGTTACACCCTTAGCTGTTACCTTGCTAGGTACTGTAGCTGTACTCTTCTTAGCTGATACTACTCCAACTTCAGCTGTTCCGTTAGCCTTTGTATCAACTGTATTTCCGTTTGATACAGCAACATTCTTAGCATTAACTGGTACTAATGATGATGTTGGGCTCTTAACTGCTGCGCTTACACCTGTTACAGATCCTACTGCTACTGCTGCTGCTAATGCTAAAACAGCAACGTTCTTCATTAATTTTTTCATTAATTCAGCTTTCTCTGCGATTGCTGCAACTAATTCTGTTTTGTTCATTATAAGTTCCTCCTATTATTATGTTTTTGAGTTTTAATTATTTCTGCTTATCCCCACAAGTATTGAAAATAAAAATGTCCTCATAGCAAACTTATAATTTATAAAACTCGCTATGTTGTTTATTTTACTACTTTACGGAATAAATTTAAATACTTTTTTTGTTATATTTTGCTTTTTTGACTATATTTGACAAAATATGTCACTGATAATTATATACTATTACTTGCCATTGTAGTATTTCTTCTTATTTTTCTTGCCTTTTGCGTCTGTTGCACGGTTTAGAACCACACCTAATATCTTACATCCTGATCTTTCGAGCTGCTTAATTGAACTTTTCACTTCAGATTTTGATGTTTCTCCACTTCTAATTACAAGAATTGCTCCATCACACATACTACCAATCTTTTCAGCATCTGATACAAGACCAAGAGGTGGTGCATCAACAAATACATATCGGTAATCTTCCGCAAGTTGATTGAGCATATTGCCAAACTTGTCACTTTCAAGCAACATTGATGGATTAATTATATTTTCCACGTTTGGTATAATATCTCCATCTTCAAGTGGTGTATTATATACAACATTTTCAAGTGGAAATTCTTCTGCCAAATAATGTGCAAGCCCTTCCATTTCTGAGCCATCTTCTTTTTCTATGCCATATTTGTTTACTATGACAGAGTTTCTCATATCTCCATCTACAAATACTGATTTGATTCCGGCACTTGCCATCTGTTTCCACATCTGTAAAGTAACAAAACTCTTTCCTTCATTAGGCATTGTACTTACAACCATGATTTTTTTAATTTCATTTCCAAGGAAACTAACATTTATACGAAGTCGGTTTATAGATTCCTCAACAGCATAAGGAAGTTCTTTGGTTAAATCCATTTTAATTTTATTCATTTCTATTTCTCCTCAAGCTTATTATTTTGGTGTGTAATATTTCTTTCCCTTATAATAATTGTATTTAGAATATGCTCCGTATTTAACGTTTCCATCAGGAATAACTGTTAAAGGAATAATGCCTAAATACTTTTCAACATCTTCTTCTGTCTTAATTGTATCATCAGTGATAAATAAGAATGTGAAGATAGCTAATACCACAACCATTCCTCCAAATGCACCCATCATTACATTTTTCTTCAGACTAGGTGAACTTTTACCTTTAGGAGTTATAGCTCTTTCAGCAATATTAGGTGACGATGTTCCCATTAATTTAGGAATTTCAGTAACTGCCTTTTCAGCTAAAGCATTTGCTATTGTTTTTGCTTCCTCCGGCTTTATGCTTGTTGCTGAAATTTTTAGGATACGTGTATCTTCAACTGTTGAAATGTCAATCATTCCGTTAAGTTGCTCATATGTATATCCTAAATCGTTTTCCTCATTTATGGCCTCAATGATAGGTCTAACATGCAACAACTCTGCATAATCTTCTGATAATGATGTACCTATACTTAAATCAGCAAGATCGACCACTGAGTTTTTTGATGCTGAAACCATATAAACTTTCGCTGTTGCAGTATATTTAGGTGTAATGCCAACTTTAGTCCATACACCTGCAATTATTGCTCCAATCAAAAAACCTGCAATAATAAATAAAATCTTCTTACGATAATAGTTAAACAAATCCAAAAGGTTGATTTCTACTTCATCTTCTTTTTCGTTAATTTTTATCTTTTCTACCTGTTGTTTCATCTTTCAATTCCTTTACTCTTTGTTCTTCTGTTCCACTATGCCAAACAGTTCTGACATTGTGCTAACCATTGCTTTCTTGTTAACATAAAATTCCATATGATCAATTTCATCTCCAAGAGCCTGACCAATCTTAGACTTTCCTGCCAATTCAAAAATCCCCTTGTCTGTTCCACTAGCAAAAATATTACTAATATTAGAAATCTTTCCTATAGTAATATCTGTTGTGGAAACATCCTGCAAACTTTCAAAAACTTCATTGGCATAGTTTGGATTAGCCTTAACCTTCTCCTGAAGTTTTTTAAAAAACCCTGTCATGTACTGTTGTTGTCTTTTCATTCGTGATGTATTCTCTTCATCCCCAACTCCATAACGGTCATGAACGTATGCATAAGCCTGCTCATCATCAAGGTTTATTGTAGCTCCCTTCTTCATTTTTGGATATTTCTTTGAGAAATCATCCTCCAATGTTACGGTAACTCCATCTACCATGTTGTTAAGTTTAGGTATTTCACTCATGTTAAGTTCATAATAACCATCAATCTGAATACCTCCTAACAATTTCTTTACGGATTTAACTGTATTTTCGCAGCTTTGCTCTCTGTTGCCTCCATACCAATGAGCTGTACACAACTGAATATTAGCTGTTGCCTCACCCTCGCCATTATGATCAATCAATGCAACTTCTGTCATGGTGTCTCTGTTAAACTGAAGAAAACTATATGTATTCTCTGTCTTGTCTACAATTACAAGCATAAGGAAATCAGCCATACTTCCCTGGTAATCTGCTCCGTTATTGTTATTTCCCGTAGCATCTGTTCCTATTAACAGATAATTTTCAAAATCATGGTAATATTCGTATTTATTTCCATTAAGTTTAATCTTTCCTCTTGGAACCTGAATCTTCCAATCATTTATTGAACTTTCATCAGATACATTAGCCTTCTCTGTCTTATTATCAACATACTGTAATCCATAGCCTAAAACTGCTATAACCAGTATAAAAGCTACTACTTCCACGACAATTTTTATGTATTTTTTTCTTTTCTTCTTCACTTTACTTATCCCCTAATCATTATTTTTCAAGTATCCCCACGGACACTTTCTCTATTTCATCTACAGCATTCTGTCCGATTTTCTCTCTGATAAAGGAATAACCCATATCAAGGTTAGGCTTTCTTCTGTCAGTATTATGACAGTCACTTCCAAGTACAATCGGTCTGTTTTCTTCAACCAGCTTCTTTATAAGTTTTCTTTTCTTCCTACCATCAAAAAATTCTGCATTAACCTGAAATATAACCGGCAAATCAAGAACTTCTTTCCAAATCTTCTTTCTTTTCTGGCAAGCATAAAATCTTTCTATATGTGCGAGCATAACTGAAACATTCTGTTTCTCCATTAGCTCTTCAACATCCCGTAAAACCTCTTCATCCCACTGTCTAAAGGGTAATTCCACCATAATAACCCTGGTTCCCTCTATACATAATTTTTCAATCTCTCTAGCCCTCCCGATTCCTCTGAAATAGCATACTTCAGCTCCCAATCTTATGTCAGGGCAGTCAGAATCATCCATACACCGTTTCAATGTGTCATAGGCTTTCTTCCTCTTTTCGAGAAAATGATCCACTGAAACATCTTGAGCATAAAAATGTGGCGTAGCCAACATCGTACTAACTCCTTGATTTTTTGCTGTATGAAGCATCTCTAAAGATTCCTCTACGCAATCGCTTCCATCATCTATTCCGGGCAATACATGTGAATGAAAATCAATCATTCTGCCTCCTTTTATATCAAAAACCAAGTAATCCATACACTTTCGTAAAATCAATACCCAAAGTACTGACCATACATTTATCTATGATATAAAAAAAAAGGATAACTGTCAATCTTATAACCCCTTTTGTTCGTCTTTTTATTCCATTTTTTCCTTTAAAAACGGCACTCTGACAAGTTATGTCATTGGTGTCACTGACATTTTTGTCACAAAAACGTATTTATTAGTTTTTGCAAAAAAGCTGTCGGATTACTCCAACAGCTTTTTAAAATCAAAAAACTCATACTAATAATATTTTTTCATACTATTCTGTTACTGACATTTTTATGCCTAATCTTCCAACGATTCTTTCACCGGCACTTCTACCATTGTCTCGTAGCACTGGAACATATTGTCAATTTCTTCTTTACTTTGTTTCTTTGTAATCAAACTTATTACAGGAACTATAATAAGTCCGCCTACCATTGCAACTACACCTGAATTAATTGATGATTTGAATATGTAACCAAGAACTGTTCCCCAGCCTGTAACATCTATTCCGCAAAGTGAAACAATAAGCTGCAACACGGCAACTGCACATCCCCAGACAAAGCAGACAACCGTAGCCACCTTTGTTACGCCTTTCCAGTATAATCCATACAAGAATGGTGCAAGGAATGCTCCTGCCAAAGCGCCCCATGAAACACCCATCATCTGAGCTATAAATGTAACTTCAGGATGAGAATCCTTAAATATTGCAATAACTGCTGAAACAACTATAAAGAATACTATAAAAATTCTCATAATAACAACCTGTTTCATTTCATTCATTTTCTTTTTTGAGGCCGGCACAATTACGTCTAATGTAAAAGTTGAGCTTGATGTAAGTACCAATGATGAAAGTGTTGACATTGATGCTGACAAAACCAAAACAATAACAATTGCAACAATTATTGCCGGTAAAGTAGACAACATTGTTGGAATAATTGTGTCAAACAATGGCTTGCCTGTTGCTTCATTAATGGCAATTTTATCACTGTATAATCTGCCAAATCCACCAAGGAAGTAGCATCCACCGGCTACGATTATTGCAAAAACTGTTGAAATAACAGTTCCTTTATGAATATCTTTTTCACTCTTAATTGCGTAAAATTTTCCAACCATCTGTGGAAGTCCCCATGTTCCAAGAGATGTTAAAATTACTACAAATAATAATGCCAATGGATCAGGACCAAGAAATGAAGTAAACGCTCCACCGGTCCAGCCTTCATTTGGTACTGCTGACAATTTCTGAGTGGCTTTAAGCAAACCACCATTATCCACTAAAACTGCACCAATAACTGCGCAAATTCCGAAAAGCATTATAATTCCCTGAATAAAGTCGTTTATTGCAGTAGCCATATAACCACCGAAAATTACGTAAAATCCTGTCAAAATTGCCATTACTAAAATAACAACCCAATATGGGATATCAAAAACAAGTCCAAATAAACTTGAAAGTCCGTTATATAATGATGCTGTGTATGGTATCAAAAATATAAATACAATAACTGATGCAGCAACCTTTAATGGTACTGAATTAAATCTTTTTCCAAAAAAGTCCGGCATAGTCTTTGCATCAACGTGCTGTGTCATAACCCTTGTTCTTCTACCTAACACATTCCATGCAAGTAAAGAACCAATGAATGCATTTCCTAAACCTGCCCAAGTTGATGCAAGTCCGAAATTCCACCCAAACTGTCCTGCATATCCTACGAATACAACTGCGGAGAAATATGACG
>ENA-OOYV01001784-OOYV01001784.1-human-gut-metagenome-genome-assembly--contig:-NODE-1784-length-11892-cov-3.343584_pt1 | contig 11892 bp, 8 predicted proteins | sample MGYA00241704_ERZ501380 | MGnify/ENA primary metagenome ERZ501380 (study PRJEB25962, sample SAMEA2042984) | human gut metagenome | biome: human gut; feature: human-associated habitat; material: faeces...
GTCACCATAGAAGCTCAAAAGGCGAACCTTGTTTTTTCGATGGGTTTTATATCGGATGTTTTTCGGTTCAAATACTTTATCGAAATACTTCGCCATGTTATAGGTAAATTGATTTGGCTGTACTCCCTCAATGTGTGCCGCCTCAAGCAACTCAGATGCCGTTCCCTGCCAGTTTCCCACACTTTCGATGTACTCCACCGCTTTCCACAAGTAATCCGGCACAGCCTTGATCTCTCGTTCCTCTGCGGTTTCTTCATCTTCCAACGTCCAGACGCAGTGTTCCTCACGCAAATGCAGCGTCCTGTCGTCCATGTCGCGCCCGGTGAGCAAAATGTCAGCAGTCTGGCTCATTCGCTTGCGCTGCATGACCCAGCTGGTATCTGCCACACCCATAAGACCTGTGGAGCCGGAAATCTGATCAAATGGGTCGGATGCGCTCTGTTTGCGCAGGTGATGGATCAGCAAAATGCAGATGCCATACTTATCCGCAAGCTTTTTCAATGCACCGGCCTCCTTGTAGTCGTTTGCATACATTCCACCGTTTCCATCGCTTACACGCACTTTTTGAAGCGTATCGATAACAATTAGACCAACATCGTGATATGTATGGACAAGCGCCTCGACTTGTTCTTCCAACCCCTGCCCAATGCTCGGACATTCCGTTTGGAGAATCAGCCGTTCCGGGGCATCACCACCGTCGATCAGCTGGAAGATGCGACTTTGCAGACGGTTAAATGTATCTTCCAACGAGAAATAAACCACGGTGCGTGGCTCTATTTCTCGATTCCAGACAGGATTGCCCTGCGCAATCTGCAAACACAGCCACAAGGTCAGCCAGCTTTTGCCCGCCTTGCTGGGGCCTGCGAACAGCGCCAATCCGGCTGGGAGTAGACCGGGGATAATCCACTTTACAGGTGGCAGCGGCGTAGAGAGGAGTTCTTCTGCGGTGATTGATTTCGGAAGTTTCGTAAAAGTCATTTGCATCATCCTTTCTTGTTTGGTGTACATCTATTATCTCATAGTATCGTAATTTTGTGTGTAGTAAGTTTTACTCTCTAGTGTTAAGTTGTACGGCTCACGCCGCCCCACAGCCCCACAAACGCGCCAAACGGCGGTTTTGCGGGTGATGTCGCGTCCGTGTGCGATGCGGAGCTGCCGCCCCACACGGGGCTTGTTTGGGCGAAATGTAGGAGTGAATCAGATTTGATTCACTTTTACGCCTCATCCTCTGAATAGTGAATCAGATTTGATTCATTACAACAAAAATGATAAATCATTTTGTATGGGCGGCCCACGCGCAAGTAAACAAAGTTTACTTGCAAATAGAATTTTCAAAGTAATAAACCGTCACGCAGCGGTTCTTGGGTAACTTCATGGATTTCATATGGAAACCTCCTTACTTGTTTATTACATCATATCTGTTGTATTGATAATACACCACCGCAGTATTTCTGTCAACGATTTTACATATATGTTATCAAATTGTTGATTTTTCTTTCCAATGTGGTATAATGACAGCATAAAATTGCTAAAGAGGTCATCCCATGAAAATCGGAGAAAAAATCAAACGAATCCGCCTGCACCGCCACATGAAGCAGCGCGAGTTAGGCGAACTGGTTGGCTTTACCGATGGTGCCGCCAACCGTATTGCACAATATGAATCCGGGTTTCGCGTTCCGAAAGAGGATATGGTAAAAAAAATAGCAGCGGCACTCCAAGTCGAGGAGTGCGCGCTGCTGGAGCCGGATACCGGCAATTTGGAAGGTATTATGGAAACACTGTTTTGGTTGGATGAGGATATGCCGGATGTTCTCAGATGCTCATTGACCATGCCTTTGGACAAACGTCCAGCTGAGATAGGCAGTGCTACAGTGCCTGTCATTCAGACAAACGCAAAAACTGTTCCGTTCAACACACAGCCAACCATGCTTTGGTCTGAGAACGACTTACTGAATTGCCTACTTAACACCTACGCCGTAATGCAGTACAGATATCATACGGGCAAAATCACCCATGAAAAGTATTTTGAGTGGAAACTGCAATGGTCTTTTGGCTCAACGATTACACATTCTTCTCCCCTGTCTGCAGATATCGAGGCACTGCTTCAATCCGAAGCGGAAGAATAAGATTTCATTTTCGCGCCGTCGTTAAATAGTTTTAAGGCGACAACCCGCCTATAATAGATTTCATCATCAAAGTTTGCTCATCGTCCAAAATACCGCATACATCCATAAGTAGTTCCCGTTGACGTACCGTCAACCATCGCTGTTGCAAGCGGCTCGAATCCAGAATGAACACACCGCCACCCGCTCCCATCTTTGTATAAATTGGATATTCCAATTCTAATACCCGAATATCATTTCGGATGGTATGTGAGCTTACGGAAAATTCAAAAGCGAGATTACCAATGGTATCATTCTGCCTCTCATACAAAACCGTAATCAACCGCCTGCGACGCTCATAAAGTGAAATCTTTTCACCATTATTTATAGCTGTCAGGAACATCCTCCATTTTTACATAATTTCGCATAGCATCTTCCATGCTCATGCCGTTTGCCACGGCGTCGCGGCGGCAGGCGTTGACGGCCTGGATCTCCTTCATCTTCTCGCCGGTCAGGCTGTAGCCCTTCATGGCGATGAGCGTGGCCGCCCAGGCGACCATCGGGATGACGCAGAACAGGACGATGACGACCACGTTCATGCCGGGGGTGTAGGGGTCATACTGGGTGGGCAGGCTCTCGAGACCGATGAAGCTGACAGCCACGCCGACAACCGTTGCGGACAGGCTGGAAACCAGCTTGTCAACCAGGCTGAACAGCGTCCCCATAATGCCGGGGATATACTTGCCGGACTGATACGTTTCGTAGTCAGAGCAGTCGGCAACCATCGGGATGGGCATATCGGCGGTGGCGTAGTACGCGCCGTAGCCGATGCCGAACAGCAGGATAAACAGGACCGTGTACAGGTTGATAGACAGTCCGCCCTCACCCAGCAGGCTCAGGCTGAAGGCTGCGCTGTCCTGCTTCCAGAGCAGCAGCAGGACGAACACGCCGACATAGCACACCAGCGCCACGCTGACATAGCGCATCAGGCTGGCCTTCTGGCCCTTCTTTTGGCTCGTGCGGACGGTCAGCAGGAAGAAGGGGACACTAAAGACGTAACCCAGCACCATCATCGGCAGGTACAGCCCATCATAGTTGCCCATCATGCAACCGTACAGCATACACAGCACGGTGGTGTTGGTGGCGATGGAAAGCGCCAGCTTGCAGCCCGCACCGGCAACCATCAGGCGCTGCATGGGCTTGTTCTCTTTGATGATCTGAACGTACTCGGAAACTTTCAGCTTCTCGATCTTTTCGCCGCCGATGCCGAAGTACTTGGGCTGGTCCTTCTCCCAGATGCCGACGACCGCCAGCAGGGTGAGCAGGATAGAAATAACGATGCCGACAGGCGCCAGCATACGGAAGAACCCGGCAGAGCCGTAGCCGCCCTCATAATTTTTGGCGAGAATGGGGGCGAAGAACTGCATCGCGCCCATACCCAGCAAAGAACCGACGGTGTTAAAAATCGTGAACAGCGGGCGCTGCTTGGGGTCGTTGGTCAGAACGGTCTGGCCGGAACGGGTGCAGCTGGTCTGGAAGGTGTAGCCGATGACCCACACTGCGTACAGCGCCACAAACATGGCGTAGCGCGCCCACATCATCGTGTCGGGAATCAGCGGGGTCAGGCAGTACAGCGCCAGAATGCTGACGGCCATGATGAGGTTGCCGATGACCATGAACGGGCGGAACTTGCCGAACTTGCCGTTGGTGCGATCCATCAGCGCACCGATGATGGGGTCGGTGACGGCGTCAAACAGACGCATACCCGTGACCATAACGGAGGCAAAGATCATAGACAAAGCCAGAACCTTGCTGCCGAAGGTCGCAATATAAGACAGCACCAGAACGTAATACACGTTCGTGGCACCGTTGTTCAGCGGGAACAAGACCAGCTGATAAGGTTTGGCGCGGTTGACCGCGTTGCCGTTTTTGGTTTCATTCATAAGCAATTACTCCTGATTGCACAAAAATATAAGGAAATCAGCCCGCCCACCGCAGGACATATCTGTTGCGGCAGATAGCCTATGATGAACGAGCCGATTTCACAAGGAGAAAAAAACAAGGAATTAGAGAATGGCTAAAAATGTATTTTCCGTCTACCCTGCTTTTGCCGATTCCGACATAGCAGGTACGGCTTGCACAGCGCCCCGTTTATATATTACAGCGTACGGTGTCGCTTTTAGGCATACCGTAATCAGTCATACTGCGGGTATATGTGCCACTATTTGCATATAAAAGATTTTCCTTCTAGTTTGTGCTGTCGTTGACCATCATGTATACGTTGACCTTAAACACACCGTCTGTCAGTGAGGTTTCTACATCGCCGTTGTATTTTTCTGCTATGGCGCGGATACTTTTTAATCCAAAGCCGTGGTACCCATATTCTGTGGTTTTTGTTGTGATGGGCAGTCCGTTCTCATAGGTCAGGCTTTTATTTCCACAATAATTCATTGCATCTATAAAAACCATCTCACCTCTTTGTTCAATTGTCAGGCTGATCACACGTTTTTCCGCAGGCTCTATATTCTCTACGGCTTCAACGGCATTTTCCAAAATATTGCCAAAAAGTGAGTAAATGTCCATCGTATCCATAAAACGCAGCGCTTTTCCGTCACCCATACAGGTAATGGAAATTTTCTTTGCCAGTGCCTGGCGGCATTTTTCGTTTAATATAATATCCAATACATCCAAACCGGTGTGGTATGTAGTATCGTATACCTGCAGAAGTTCCTGCATGGATTCGATTTCTTTTTCCGGCAAGCGTGTTTGCAGTGCGGTTAATTTGTGCTTTAAGTCGTGATATTTCAGGTTCATCAGCTCCGAATTTTCACAGCTGCTTTCGTACTGGCGCTTTTCTTCTGTACGGATTCGTTGCAAAACGGCATATTCGCTTTTCAGCCGAATAAACCGACAGAGGAAGAATTGAATAAACAGTGCCAAAAGATTGCATGTTATAGCATACAAGGCAATACTGATGGTCAGGTACGGATTTTCACTTTGGGCTCCGTAGCCCCCCATGCGGGAAAAACGTGTAATGCCAACGCACACCAATACAATTACAATCGATATCACTGTAAGGCAGACATCGTAGTTCTCGTAAAACTTAATGTGAGAGGTATGAATAAAATAAAACACAACCGCATATAAAAGCAGACAGACGACCGCCGCCATATATCGATTCCAGGTTCCCATGCCCGGTAACAGGGAAATCAATCGGCTGAGATGATGCCCAATATGCTGTATTGCGACACCGGAAATGCAGGCTGACAAAACTGACAAAAGGGTTCCTTTACAGCACACGTACATCCCTATAACAGAAACCAAAATCGTAAACAGCATCTGTACAAAAACAATGGCTGCGCCCTGCTGGCTGATGCTTTTCGGATAACAGCCGTAGCCCACTGCCAATGAAACCGCAGTGGTTACAAGCAGCCTCACAAAAAAACAACGTCTTTTCGGGTAAATATGTAAAAACACCCATTCAGCCAATAGGATTTCAACGATATAATCGAACCGAATCAGAATGTCCATCTCTCCGCCTCCTTACTCAATCAGGCCGCCCAAATATCGGGCATACGCCTGCTTGAATTTTCCGAATTGAGTCCTAGCTATCGGCAATTCCTCACCGTCTACCAGGCAGGTGCTTTTGCGGATTTGCTCTACATAACGCAGATTTACAAGGCACCCTCTGTCACAACGGAAAAAAGCAGGATCATTCAATTTCTTTTCCGCTGCATTCAGGGTGATGTATTCCGCAAAGGTTCCTTCTTTGGAGTGGTAAATAACATAATGTCCGTCTACCGTTAAATACCGCAGCATTCGTATATGAAGGCTGATAATTTCACCCTCTGCACATACGCAGAACATATCATCGGGTCGGATTGCGACCCGGTCCAAAATGCGTGTCATTTTAAGCAAAAAGGAATAGTTGTCCACGGGCTTTACGATAAAATCCAGTGCATCTACTTCGTACCCTTTCACAGCCATCTGTGCCATGCGGGTAACGAAAACCAACACAACGGTTTTATCAATTTTTCTAAGCTGATGCGCTGCTTCTATACCGTTTGCACCGGAAAGAAACTCCACATCCATAAAGACGATGTCATAATTCGGCTCGTATTTCACCAAGAATTGATCACCCGAGTCAAATTCGCTGATACTGAAGGATACATCCTTTTGCGCCGCGACAAAATCCAGCCCGGCACTAATTTTGGCGCGATCCTGCGCATCGTCGTCTACCACAGCCACCCGCAACATAGGGCTTCCCTCCCTTTTTTGCTCAGTATATCATACATGCCGCACATGTTTCAATACAGCAGCAAGCCGTAAGAGTCAGCGCGATATCGCGCTGACTCTGCGGCCAGTTGCGGTTTTTACTGCTTATCTCTGTGCTTTTTTAACTGTTTTCCTTTCCTCCTGGATCAACGCGTACAGCGTCCAAATCAGCGAGGCAGCAAACAGCAGACTCAGCACGATATCCGCTGTGTACAGAGCCTTTTGCCACCAGGGGGTCAGGCTTACGACACGGGTATTGGAGGAGATACCGTTCATCGCGCTGGACCATACGGTCTGATAGCAAATGCGCTTAGCAGACTGGCGCATGGCCCATGCCATGGCACTGTAACCGGTTTTGAATTTGTCGAAGTGTCCTTGGGTCGCAGGCGTAGAACCATCCGGCAGATCACTACCGCCAACCAAGGTGCCGTAAACCTGCTCATAGTAGGGGTCAATATTTTGGCTGCCGTCCATATCCTGATAAGCATCCGTGATAACAAAGCCCTTCATGCCGCATTCACCACGCAGGAAGTCGGTTGCCAAAGCCGGGCAAGCTGCCGCACTCTGCACACCAAAGCGGCTGAAAGAAGCCATGGTGTTGAAGGCTCCGCCCTCTTCGATGGGAATTTCGAAGGCACGCAGGTACAACTCACGAATTGCCTGTTCCGGTGCCCAAACACCCACACCGTGACGGTTGTTTTCCTGATCGTTCAGCGCGCAGTGCTTATTGTAGACATGAACGCCCTTTTCCTCAATGCCGGCGCATTCCGCGGCACCGATCATACCGGTAAGGGTTCCGCACTCGCTAAAATACTCGCAGCTACGTCCGGTATACGGGGAGCGATGCAGGTTCAGACCGATGCCGTACAGACCGGAACAGCCGGCCCACAGACCATCCTCGCCAATCATATTGCCGACTTCCTTTGCCAACTGCTTATTGAAGGTAGCTGCCAAAATACCGTTTGCCGGGAAGCCGGTCATTTTACGCAGTGCATTAGAATCCACATCATCGGTAAAGGTGCCGTCATTTTTGATATGACCAGCTTCTTTTTCAATGCGGTAGGCAATGCCCTGGTTAGAAAGATATCCATTGCGGAAGGCCCAGCCACCAAAGCCGTTGGGACCGTTTTCATCGCTGGTTTCCGGTTTGGCAACACTTTCAACAGCTTCCGTCATATGCCAGCCGTTAGACACCAGCTTTACGGTGTCATCCCAAGTAAGCTGATCCATAAAGGTATCCCACACAGGATCAAAGTAACTGATTTCGTTGCCGTCCTCGTCATAGCGCATGTCGATCAGCATCAGACCCGCATCTTCTCCGTAGGTAGGATAGGTGCCATCGTCCTTGGGGATGGGCTGCTTAAACTGTGCGGGTACACCGGCCGTGTTATTGTATTCACCGCTGCCTTCGGGAACCTGGGCAAAGATTTCTTTTGCCATTTGTTCCGTCATCAGCAGTGTTTGATGACCGTTGGCCATATCCAGGGAAACAGCATTCCAGTTGTCACGGCTGTAATACTCCGTATGGTTGTCACCGCGTCCCTCATAGAGGTTGATGTCTGCAAAGTCAAACAAGTTCGTCACCAGCTGGTTGCTGCTGCCATCGATCATGGAAACCGCATCCGAATAGGCATACTTATCCTTGTTAAAGGACAAGCCAAACTTTGCTACTTTGGTTGCATCTCCGGGATTTCCGGTCATTTTGCTGGTGTCAACAGAAACGCCATTCTGCGCTTTTGCTGCCAACACATTGTTGACCGCGTCGTGGGCGCTGCCACCTACAGCTACATAGTAGTCACCGTCCATCAACACATAGCCTTTGGCGTTGTAGGCATCGTACGAGGTAAAGTATTTTTCATCCAGCGTGATCGTCACGTTTTGGCTCTGACCCGGTGCCAATGTATCCGTTTTCTCAAAGCCGACCAGCTCAACCGAAGGAACCTGTACCCCATTTTGCTGCGCATACTGACCATACGGCTTAGAAACATACACAGGAACAGAATATTTGCCAGAGTAGGTATCGGACACATTGGTTACCGTTGCGGTAACCACATAATTGCGGTCGTCGGATTTTTCAACCTTCACATCGGAAAGGTCAAAATCTGCATACGAAAGCCCGTAGCCAAAGGGCCGCGCCACGACCTCGTCATAATTGTATTCGCCTACATTTGCTGTGCCCAGGACATAGTCCTCGTAACGGGTTTCCGTGTAGCGGTACCCCATGTACATACCTTCCTGGTATACAACATAGGAAGAAAGAGTAATGTCGCTGGTAGAATATCCACCGTTCTTTTCGGGATCGGTCTCCGTTTTAGGCTTTTCCGTAGAAATGCCGTACTCGCCCGCATTTTCATAGACCCAGCTGCCGAAGTTTGCATTTACAGGGTTTTTGGCGTTATCAACCCACATCGTATCCGGCAGACGACCCGACGGAGAAACCTCGCCAGTCAGCAGCTTGCCGGTGGCCTCATTGCCGACACCCAGCGCACCAACCCACAAGGCAGCATCGATATCCGGGTCGTTCAGGAAATCGCCCTCAATCATGCTGGAATAGTTAATCAGCACAACAATGCGGGAAATTTCACCGGCAGCCTTTTTCTCTTTCAGACCCTGAAGAACGGACCATTCATTTGCATTCAAGCCCAGGTAATCCTTGCCCAGGCCGTCATGATCGTCAATGCCGTCTTCGGTAATGCCCAAAAGGTCATAGCCTTCGCCGCCGACACGGCCTACCACAAAAATAGCGGCATCGCCATATTGTGCCAGCGAGTCGCCCGCGGCAGCATCTACAACCGACCAGGGAGCTTCATTGATCAGCAACCGCGAGGTGCTGTAAGAGCCTGCATTTCTGCGCTTGTACTGTGCCCAATCCTCGGAAGTATACTGCTTTGTCAGAACCGGGTTGATTTCCAGCCCCGCATCCTGCAGAGATTTGCAAAAATCCGTTGCTTCGCTGGTAGAAATATTACCGGAGCCGGTACCGCCATATACAGGGTCGTATGCCGTTACGCCCAGCAGGCTAACCTTGCTGCCTTTGCTCAACGGCAGAGCACCGTTTTCATTCTTCAGCAGCACAGCGCCTTCTTCCAAAACCTCTGTTGCCTTAGAATGACCGGCATTGATAAGATCGGTCAGATTATCAAAATTGCTCTTGTAATATTCGGAATCCTGATTCGTATCCCCGGTCTCTACAACATCAAAGGTTTTTACATTCAGCGCACTGCTGATGGCCGTTGCATTTTCGTTGCAAATCACGGTAGCTGTGACCATAACGCCGGACAGCAGCATACTGGTTACGGTCAGGATTTTTCTTGCAATCTTTTGTTTCATCAGTTTTCCTCCTTTGGGCACGAGCAAGGCAAAAATACGCAGACTATGCTTAAAACCAGCGCAACGCCAAACATAACGGCGTTGACAAAGAACTCAGGCGGAAAGCCGGAAAACTGAATACCGGTAACTACAGAGGATACAAAAAAATAGATGTGGTAAATATAAAAGAGTAAACCCAAGAAGTTTCCTACCAGAAGTGCCGATGGTGCAAAGCGTTCGTGATTTGTAAACAGCAACACCAAGCCCAACAGCACGCCCCCTGTCATACACAGCAGGGCTTCGCGAGCCATGAAGCGTGTGCTTGCATAGATCGCAGCATACACGATCATGGTGATTACCGAGACTCCGGAGCAAATCAGTGTTCCATAAAATGCACGGGATCTGTTTTTAAGTTGTTTTATCATCCGTTTTTCTCCCTTCAAGAACGCGGGAAGCGGCAGTGCGCCCTCCTTTCTACCATATCGCATGATACTTGCCAACATGACCGCGTTTATTTTGTCTATATTGTAGCATTTCGGATAATGTATTCTGTTTTTTAGCGCGAAATCCCGTTTTTTAGCGCGAATTGCAGGATTTTTAGAATTCAAGTTACCACCACTTTATCTCGCATACTTTTCCCGAATCGTTGACCACCATTTGACCACTACTGTGCAGTTACCTTGTAAAATGCCAGAAAAGCCTGTTGTGACAACCAACAATGGGCTTTTTCTGGTTTTGGGAGCAGTTGGGCAGAACCAACAAAATTTACGCTTTATCGTCGGTCTATACTGCCTTGTCGTAGTTCTCCGACAACTGCGACATCGCAGGTTTTAGGCTTGTTTCTGTTCGATACATCGTTATTTGTGCTCGCAAAAACGCGGTGGTCAACGGTAGTCAGACCACGAATTGACCACTATTGGAAATTGACTACTTTACAAGATTGAAATACGCTGTTACGGCGTTTTTCATATATAAGCGATCGTAGCTCAGCTGGATAGAGCGTTCGGCTCCGACCCGGAAGGCCAGAGGTTCGAATCCTCCCGGTCGCACCAAGAGGCTGTTGCACATGTAACAGCCCCTCTTTTATTCGTAGAATCGAAAAATAAAAAGCATGTTTTTGTAGAAATAAAAGCATGTGCAACAGATTTCCTTGAAAATCAGAAATTTTCAATGGATTTGTGATGCACATGCTTTTTCCTATTGTTCGATTATATGTCTAATTCTTAGGGGCGATTCTGAACTTCCATCCAAAACGATGTGCAACAGTCCCTTTTTGTTTTGCACGGATTTTATGGGGCAGTAAAAGAAGGGCTTCGAACAGCCCGTGCCCCGCGCTTTGCGTCCCGCGGGGCAGAAACGCCCCAGTGGGGCGTTTCTAGGGCGCGGCTTGGCGTATCCCTTCGGGCGCACTCAAAAACCTCATTGCAATGTGTTTTTGCAATGAGGTTTTTTCTTTAATGTTATTCTGGTTTTAGAATCATTTTAGCTACATATCATCTGCCGCATCCGTGTACTGACCTTTTGCCAGCCGTTCGTTTCTCAGCCGATTTAAATTATCGAAACATTCGCTCTATAAAGCAATAAAATAGCAAGCGCATCATCGCTGTTTTTTCTCTTCTCAGGGGATCCATGTGCAACATAAAGCGCTTGCTATTTTCATTTTACTTTTTTTCCGTTAACTCTTTCAACAATGCCCGGCACCCAATGTTGACATCCTGCCAGGTGGCTTCAAAATCACCGGTATACCACGGGTCAGCCACATCGCCGCTTTGCCCGGCGTGCGCCAGCAGCAGCGAGCACTTTCCTTCCGGGTCGCCGCCGCAAATGCGGGCCATGTTGCTCAGGTTCATCCGGTCCATTCCGATCAGGTAACCAAACTCCTCATAATCCTTGCGGGTCATCTGCCGGGCCGCATGTCCATCGCAGCGGATGCCATGCTCCGCCAGTTTGCGTCGGACCGGTGGATACACCGGGTTGCCCAGTTCTTCCCGGCTGGTTGCTGCGGAAGCAATCACGAACTCATCTTCCCGCCCCAACTGTCGCACCAAGTCTTTCATCACATACTCTGCCATTGGGCTACGGCAGATATTGCCGTGGCATACGAATAATATTTTTGTCATCCCGTCATATCCTTTCAAACATCTCGAAGCCGCAATATTACTGTAATCCGTTATTTTATTGGCAATACCGCATCATTCTAAGTGCC
>ENA-OOYV01001790-OOYV01001790.1-human-gut-metagenome-genome-assembly--contig:-NODE-1790-length-11871-cov-2.450068_pt1 | contig 11871 bp, 10 predicted proteins | sample MGYA00241704_ERZ501380 | MGnify/ENA primary metagenome ERZ501380 (study PRJEB25962, sample SAMEA2042984) | human gut metagenome | biome: human gut; feature: human-associated habitat; material: faeces...
TGCCGCGGATCCCGGCGGCGGTCAGGCGGTCGCGCAGGGCGGCGGCGGCCTCCAGCACGCCCTCCTTGTGCTGGGCGATGGGGATCACCACCACCTGGGTGGGAGCGATCACCGGGGGCAGCACCAGACCGTGGTTGTCGCTGTGGGTCATAATGATGGCGCCGATCAGGCGGGTAGACGCGCCCCAGCTGGTCTGGAAGGGATATTGCAGGGTATTGTCGCGGCCGGTGAACGTCACGTCATAGGCGCGGGAGAACTTGTCACCGAAGAAGTGGCTGGTGCCGGACTGCAGGGCCTTGTGGTCCTTCATCATGCACTCGATGGTATAGGTGGCCTCGGCGCCGGCGAATTTCTCCTTGTCGGTCTTGCGGCCCTTTACCACGGGCATGGCCAGCGCGTTTTTGCACACGTCGGCATAGCAGTTCAGCTGCTGCTCCGTCTCGGCCTCGGCCTCGGCGGCCGTTTCGTGGATGGTGTGGCCCTCCTGCCACCAGAACTCGCGGCTCCGCAGGAACGGGCGGGTGGTCTTCTCCCAGCGGATGACGGAGCACCACTGGTTGTACAGCATGGGCAGCTCACGGTAGCTGTGCAGCACGTGGCTCCAGTGGTCGCAGAACATAGTCTCGGACGTGGGGCGGAAGGCCAGACGCTCCTCCAGCTGTTCGCTGCCGCCATGGGTGACCCAGGCCACCTCCGGGGCGAAGCCGGCCACCAGCTCACCCTCCTTCTTCAGCAGGCTCTCGGGGATCAGCACCGGCATGGCCACGTTCACGTGGCCGGTCTTCTTGAACTCCGCGTCCATGTACTTCTGGATATTCTCCCAAATGGCATAGCCGTAAGGTCGAAGGATCAGAAAGCCCTTGACGCTGGCGTAGTCCACCAGCTCCGCCTTCAGGCAGATATCCGTATACCACTTGGCGAAATCCTCCTCCATGGGGGTGATCGCCTCTACATTTCTCTGATCCTTAGCCATAGCTTTATACCATTCCTTTGTTAGTATATAGGGTGTGTGCCAACTTCACATTTTACCCGCCGCCATGTGACTTGTCAAGTTTTCAGCGGAAAAAGACCGCAAAAAAGCGCCCCGCAGGGCGCTTTTTCAGCAATCCCGGCCCAGCCGCCTGTCGCGGCGCCGGCCAACGATGACATACACGAACACATAGGCGATGGCGCCGGTCAGCAGTCCGGCCAGCACATCGATGGCCGCGTGCTGCTTGACGAACACGGTGGCCGCCATGATGAGGATAGCGTACAGCGTTACGCCCCAGCGCCAGCCGGGCTTCCGCAGTCCCGGCGTGTGCCACACCGCCGCCACAGCCGCCATGCAGCCCAGAATATGCACGCTGGGGAAGACGTTGGTGTTGGTGTCGATGGAATAGGTGTACTCCACCAGCCAGGTGGCGGCATTGTGGTGCGCCATCACCGCCGGACGCAGATCCTGCCCGTTGGGCACCAGAATGCAGAACACCACCGCCGTTGTGAACGTCACCATGATGAACCACATATACCGGCGGAAGCCCTCGGCGTCCTTCAGGATCAGATAGATGCCCAGCACCACCAGCAGCGGGCTCCAGGACACATAGGGGAAGATGAACCACTCGCAGAAGGGGATATAGGTGTCCAGCACCGTCTGTGTGGCCCAGTAGTTATCGGTAATAAAGTGCTCGATGGTAAAAAACATCGCCAGATAGACCGGCAGATACGCGCCCCACCAGGCGTGGGGATGGGTCTTGAAGAATTGCTTGATCGCCTGCATACGATCCCTCCGACAGACTTGATGATTTCGTATCCTGTATTGTACCAGAACCGCCCCGGCAAAGGCAACCCCCGCCCTGCAAATATCACAGAATTTTTACAACTCAGACAAACCGCCGCAGGTGTTGAACGGACTGGACAAACCGGGGCGGCGTATAGTATACTGTCTCCAATACAGACACAGGAGGAACTGCTATGCAGATCATCAAGCGGGAGGAGCTTCCCGAACAGCGCCAGGTGCGCCTGACTATCGCCGTGGACAAGGACACCTGGCAGGCGTCCCTGGCCAAATGCTACCAGGGCGTCAAGTCCGTCTGCCCCGTGGCCGGCGAGCCTACCCGTGAAAACCTGGAACAGGCCTACGGCCCCGAGTTTTTGTACCAGGAGGCCGTCAACGACACCTATCCCCAGGCGCTGGTGGAGGCCATCAGCCAGAGCGATATCCAGATCGCCGGGACCCCCACCCTGTCGGTGGAGACCATCGGCCCCGACGGCTACACCTTCGCCGCCGTTATCGATCTGTACCCGGAGGTGGAGCTGGGCCAGTACAAGGGCCTGTCCGCCGTCTATCCCCAGGTGGAGCTGAGCAATGACGATACCGAGGCCGCCCTGGACGAGTACGCCCGGGCCAACCCCGATGTGCAGCATCCGGAAAGAGCCGCCATGGGCGACGAGGTGACGCTGGACTTCGAGGGCTTTGTGGACGGCGTGCCCTTTGAGGGCGGCAAGGGCGAGCAGTATCCCCTGCTGCTGGGCAGCGGCTACTTCATTCCCGGCTTTGAGGAGCAGGTGGCCGGCGCCGCCGTGGGCGAGGAGCGCGACGTAAAGGTCACCTTCCCCACGGAGTACGTCCCGGAGCTGGCCGGCAAGGACGCGGTGTTCCATATCAAGGTCCACCAGATCACCCGGCGGGCCATGCCGGAGTGGGACGATGATTTCGCCCGTCGGCAGGGCTTTGCCGATGTCTCTGCCCTGCGCCGGGCCGTCATGGAGACGGCGGTGCAGAAAAAGCAGGCCCAGGCCGCCGAGCAGTTCGCCAATGACCTGATCCGCCAGGTGACGGAGGCCATGACCGTTACCATCCCCGATGCCATGGTGGAGAACCAGCTGGACGGGCTGATCAACGAGCTGCGCGGCCATTTACAGGCCCAGGGCGTGTCCCTGGAGCAGTATCTGGAGATGGGGAACACCACGATGGAGCAGCTGCGCGACCACGCCCGCGAGCAGGCCGCCGCGGCGGCGCGCTATGAGCTGGCCATGACCGAGATCGCCCGCCGCGAGGGAATCGACATTTCCGAGGCCGACGTGGACGCCAAGTACGCCGAGCTGTCCAAGCAGTACGGCCTGTCCGTGGAGCTGCTGCGCCAGCAGCTGCCGCCCCTGCGCCTGCGCCACGACCTGAAGCTGGCCGCCGCCCAGGCGGTGGTGGTGGACTCCGCCAAACGCAAATGACCGTCCCGCGGGCAGCAGCCTGCCCGCGTACCGATCAATGAAAAGCAAGGGAAGGCCCGTACGGGCCTTCCTTTTTTGTATATCGAAAGCCACTCGCCCAGCGAGTGGTTTTCAGGATACAAAGGGCGGCGGACAGATACTGCCCGCCGCCAGATCGCTTTGTCGCTTATATGCCCTACCAGGGATAGAAGTAGATCACCGTGTCCCCGGCTCCATCTGAATGGGCAGATAGGAGCCGTGCTGTCCCTTGTCGACGGACAGATAGGTGTAGTCCTCGAAGGCCATGGGAACCTGCACGATGAAGCCATCGTGGATGATCCGTTCCGTCTCGCCGGGCGTGTATCTCTTGCCGCCGGTGCGGGTCATATCCAGCATCAGTACGCCGGAGTATTCCCCGTTGGCGGTCAGCCCCCATTCGCCTTCATAGACCTCCTCCGGTGTGACGAAGTCACTTTCGTACCACCAGGTGAAGGTCGCCGCGCCCCAATAGTCCTCCTGACTGCTGTTGGCGTGCAGCTCCAGAGTGGCCAGAGCGGGCTTATCCGTATTTCCCTGCCACGCCCATACCTCCTGCGTCAGCTGGGAGCCGGAGGGACACGTCCAGCCGATGTCGCTGCCGAAGCCGTCGTTCCCCTCCTGTGAGTAAAAGGTGAAGTCGTAGGCCAGCCTCCGTTCGTTCTCGGAGTCGTAGGGCAGCGCCACGATTCCGGGGATGGGATACCAGCTCAGGGTATCGGGGTGACTGTCGGTCAAGAGCAGCTCCGTGGTATCGGTGGGGACAGTCCCCAGATCGTTGGAGACGAACAGCAGGATCGGGTCGCCGCTCTCGCTGCGGTAGAGCACCTCAAGGGTCTCGTAAGACAAGAGGGTTTGTGTTTGAAGATCGAAGTGTAGAAATTAGACGGGGCGATGATGTTATTTGGAACGGAAGTATTCAGACAATAGAAAATACCTTGTTAGAAATTTGTGCGTTTTCATTGTTTAAGGTTGAACTGCTCAAAAATGAATGGAGGATGTGAGATGGCTAACCTTCAAGAACGCCGGGACAAATCCGGCAAGCTGATCTCCTACTCCATCCGCGTCCACCGTGGCCGTGGTGCTGACGGCAAGCAGCTCAAGCCGTGGACGGCGGCTTTTGATGTCTCGCCCACATGGACGGAAAAGAGCGCAAGAAAAAAGGCCGAGGCTTTCGCCGCGACCTTTGAAAAAGAGTGCCGAGAGGGCGCGACCTCCGACAGCCGTCTGAGATTTGAAGAATACTGCAACTATGTGATCGGCCTAAAGGAGCAGCGGTGTATAAAGCACTCGACCATTGTCTGCTATAGAGAACTGACGGAGCGTCTATATCCGCTCCCGTTGGGGTCAGCGTTTGGGTCAGAAAAAACGGCAAGTAAGTTGTTGAGCAAAAAGTACGGAAAAGTCCTGATTTCGCAAGAAATCAGGACTTTCTGGTTGCGGAGGGAGGACTTGAACCTCCGACCTCCGGGTTATGAGCCCGACGAGCTACCAACTGCTCTACTCCGCGATATTGTACTGTACCGGGTGGTGCCGGTGACCGGACTCGAACCGGTACGGCATTGCTGCCGGGAGATTTTAAGTCTCCTGTGTCTACCATTCCACCACACCGGCGGATCAGGCATTTATTAGGATACCACACCGCCCGGCCTGTGTCAACACCTTTCGAAAAAACATTTCGACAAAGTCACAAAATCCCGTTGCGCGCCGCGCTTTTCTGCGCTATAATGTGTCCACGGAACAAACTGGAACAGGAGGAACATCCTATGAATATTTGGCATGATATCGCGCCTGCGCGGGTAAAGCCCGAGGATTTCTGGGCGGTCATCGAGATCGAAAAGGGCTCCAAGAACAAGTACGAGATGGACAAGGATACCGGTATGCTGCGGCTGGACCGTATCCTCTACACCTCTACCCACTACCCCGCCAACTACGGCTTCATTCCCCGCACCTGGGCCGATGACGGCGACCCTCTGGACGTGCTGGTGCTGTGCAGCGAGTCCATCCGCCCTATGAGTTTGGTGCGCTGCTTCCCCATCGGCGTCATCACCATGGAGGACGGCGGCGACCTGGATGAGAAGATCATCGCCATCCCCTTCGAGGACCCCACCTATCATCTGTACACGGATATTTCCGAGCTGCCCGCCCACGTGGCCAGCGAGATCAAGCATTTCTTCCGGGTCTATAAGAGCCTGGAGGGCAAGGAGACCGTGGTCAGCGACGTGCTGGGCCGTCAGGCGGCGGTGGATATCATCATCAAGTGCCAGGACGCCTACATCGAGAAATACTGCAAGTGACATACCGCGCCGCCATCCCCGCCGATGGCGGCGCTTTTTCTGCGGGCGGGAAACCTTTTCCGAAGGAATTGCGTCTATATAGCAGATGAGCCTTTTGAAAGGAGGCGGATCCTATGAAAAAACGTGCGGCGGCGCTGGTGCTGGCGCTGCTGATGCTGCTGGCCCTGCCCGGCTGCGGCATCAAGGCGCAGGCACTGACCAAGGATATCGTGCCCCAGGCACTGGACACGACTACCGACCTGACCGCCGGAGGCGAGGCGGTGTCGGCCTTCGCCCTGTCACTGCTTCGCAGTGAACGGGCGGGAGAGACGGGTGTGCTGCTGTCACCGGTGTCCATCCTGAACGCACTGGGCATGACGGCCAACGGCGCCGGTGGAACTACCCTGAAGCAGATGGAAACGGCGGCGGGCATGAGTCTGAACCAGCTGAATGAATTTCTGTACACCTACCGCATGAGCCTGCCTGCTGCGTACAAGAGCTGCGCCGTTTCGCTGGCCAACTCCGCGTGGGTGCGGGACACCTTCCGGGTGGAGGACAGCTTCCTGCGCGCCTGCGTCAACTACTACAGCGCGGAGGTCTATCGTTCCGCGTTCGACGGCAGTCTGGTCACCGACCTGAACCGCTGGGTCGGTAAGGAGACAAACGGCCTGATCGACAGTCTGCTGGAGCAGGCACCCGGCGAGGCCACCATGCTGTATCTGGTCAACGCCGCCTGCTTTGACGCCCGGTGGGAGACGCCCTACGAAGCGTCGGATATCCGCGAGGGCGGGACCTTCACCGCCGCTTCCGGTGCGCGCCAGACGGCGGATTACCTGACCAGCAGCGAGAGCATCTATCTGTCCGGCAACAACGTTACCGGCTTCCTGAAGCCCTATGACGGCGGGAAATATGCGTTCGTAGCGCTGCTGCCCGACGAGGGCGTGACGCTGGAGGACTACCTGAAGAACCTCACCGGCGAGCATCTGTATCAGCTGATCACCGGTCACCAATACGCCGATGTGCAGGCGTCCATCCCGCGGTTTACCGCCCAAACGGAGTTGGAGCTGGAGAAGGCGCTGACGGCTATGGGTATCACGGACCTGTTTGACGTGTCCAGAGCCGATCTGCGGGCCATCGGCAGCGCGCCCAGCGGCAATAACCTGTACGTCTCCTCCGTGCTGCACAAGACGTATTTGTCGCTGGACGAGAACGGCACCAAGGCCGCCGCGGCCACGTCAGTGCAGGTGAACGGCGGCAGCGCGCAGCCCACCGACGTCAAGACCGTCACCCTGGACCGCCCCTTCCTCTACATGGTCGTGGACACCCACGCCTGCGTGCCCCTGTTCATGGGTACCGTTACCTCTATGGAATAAGCAAAAAAAAGAACGCCCGACAGGGCGTTCTTTTCGCTTATTCGCCGCCGTTCACATAGTCGTGGGGATCGATGACCGCACCGTCCCGGCTGACGGAGAAGTGGAGATGCGGCCCCATGCGGCTCTCGGCGGCGGAGGTGCTGCCCACATAGCCGATGACCTCCCCGGCGGCCACGGTCTGGCCCTGCGCCACAGGCGTATTTTCCTGTAAGCTGCTGTACTGGGTGGCGTAGCCGCCTTCGTGCTGAATGACCACCGTGGTGCCCATCAGCTCGTCGTTGGTAACGGACTGCACGGTCCCCGCGGCGGCGGTCTTCACCGCCGCCCCTTCGTCAGCCTGCACGTCGATGCCGTCGTGGGTGCGCCAGTCGGCCATGGTGGGGTCATACAGCAGCTCCGTCATGCTGAACACCGTCACTGTGGTGCCGTCCAGAGGGGATACCACCTGGGGCAGCAGCTCTGCCGGCTCGGTGATCTCCGCCTCCTCCACCGGGTCGGGGATGACCACCGGCGCAGGCTTTACCACCGGCTGGGTGGGGGTGACGGGCTGGATATCCAGTACCGGCGGCGTGTCCGTCTGCTCCACGGTCACCGGGCGCTCTCTCAGGGCAAAATAGCCGATCGTTCCTGCGGCCACAAGGCACAGGGCGATGGCTATGTAATAGCCCCGCCCGGCGAACATGGCCCGCAGCCGTTCGTTTCGGGAGTCCTTCATATGCGTGTCCCTTTCCTGGCGGGAAGCCCCGCCGCCGCCCCTTCCGGCGGGCGGCACGCCGAAATAAAACATCCTCTGCCCGTATTGTCGCCGGACAGAGGATGTTTTATTCATATTCAGTCGTCGAATTCCGCCCGCAGGCCCCGTCGCAGCAGGGCACTCAGCTCTGCCCGGGGATCGGCGCTTTCGTACAGGATGTTGTGTACCGCCATGCATATCGGCAGCTCCACGCCGTACTTTTCGCGGAGCACCATCAGTGCCTCCACTGTGTAATAGCCCTCCGCCAGCCGGTGGTAGTCCTGATGGCGGATGAAGGACTCGCCGAACTGTCGGTTATGGCTGTAGGGCGAGAACACCGTGGCCTCGTAGTCCCCCAGATGGCACAGCCCGTAAGCGGACAGCTCATTGCCGCCCATAGCCTTGATCAGCCGCGCCACCTCCCGGGTGCCCCGGCTCATCAGCGCGCCCTTCAGGCTGGACATCTCCACGCCGTCCAGAAAGCCCGCCGCGATGCCCACCACGTTCTTGGCCGCGGCGCCTACCTCGTTGCCGATCATGTCGCCGCCATAGTAGAAACGGATCAGGTCGCTGGAGAATTCCTGTACCAGCCGCCGCTTCACGGCGTCGTTCCCGCTGTCGATGACCATGCAATTGGGGATGCCCCGGTAGAACTCCTGCACATGGCCCGGCCCCAGCCAGACCGCCACGGTGTTGCTCTCATGCAGCAGCGATCCGGCGATAACGCTGAGCCGTTCGCCGGTGCCCATCTCCAGGCCCTTCATGCACAGCACCACCGTCTTGCCCCGCAGGGCCTGCATGGGGGCCTCTGCCAGCAGAGAACGCAGGCTCTGGGAGCCGATGGAGATGATGACCGTCTCCGCCTGCTCCACGTCCCGCAGGTCGGTGGTCAGCCCCACGGAGTCTGGCAGCGTCAGCAGATCGTTCTGCCGGGTGGCCAGAAAGGACTGCATACGGGGCGAGCTCTGCCGCCCGTACAGCGTCACATGATGGCCGATGTGATCCAGATACCAGGTGATGAGGGAACCCCACCGCCCGCAGCCGATGACAAATATGTTCATGGGTTTGTCTCCTTATAAGGAAGTCCCGAAGCCGCGCTTCGGGACTTCGCGTAAAAGCGGATCGTTCACTTTACTTCACGATCAGCGTCTTGCCGTCCATCTCCTCCGGGCAGGCCAGACCCATCACGTCCAGAATGGTGGGCGCGATATCCGCCAGCCGTCCGGGCCGCAGCTCTGTGCCGGCGCCGCACAGGATGAAGGGTACCAGATTGGTGGTGTGGGCGGTCATGGGGCTGCCATCGGGCTGCTTCATATCCTCGGCGTTGCCGTGGTCGGCGGTCACCATGGCGATACCGCCCATCTTCAGCGTGGCGTCCACCACCTTGCCCACGCAGGTGTCCACAGTCTCTACGGCCTTGATGGCGGCCTCCAGCACGCCGGTGTGCCCCACCATGTCGCAGTTGGCGAAGTTCAGGATGATGACGTCATAGGCGCCTGACTCGATGCGCTCCACACACTTGTCGCACACCTCGAAGGCGCTCATCTCCGGCTGGAGATCATAGGTGGCCACCTTGGGAGAGGGCACCAGCACCCGGTCCTCGCCGGGGTACTGCGTCTCCACGCCGCCGTTGAAGAAGAACGTCACATGGGCATACTTCTCCGTCTCGGCGATCCGCAGCTGGGTCATGCCCATGCGGCTGAGGTACTCACCCAGCCCGTTCTTCACGGCGATGCGGGGCCACGCCACCAGCACGTTGGGCATGGAGGCGTCGTACTCCGTGTTGCATACATAGGTGGTGGGGAAGAACTCCCGGGCAAAGCCGTCAAAGTCCGGGTCCACGATGGCCCGGGTGATCTCCCGGGCCCGGTCGGGCCGGTAGTTGAAGAAGATGATGCTGTCATTGTCGCTGATGGTGCCGTCGCCGTCCACCACCACCGGCTCCATGAACTCGTCGGTGATGTTGTTGGCATAGCTCTCCGCCACGGCGGCCACCGGGTCATCACTGCGGCGGCCCTCGCCGTACACCATAGCGTCATAGGCCATCTGTACGCGCTCCCACCGCTTGTCGCGGTCCATGGCGTAGTAGCGGCCCATCACCGTGGCGATCCTGCCGACGCCCAGCTGGGCGCACTTGTCGGCGAGTGCCTGCACGAAGCCCTTGCCGCTGGTGGGGGACACGTCCCGGCCATCCAGGAAGCAATGGACGTACACCTTGGTCAGCCCCTTGTCCTTAGCCATTTGCAGCAGGGCGAACAGGTGCTCGATGTGGGAGTGTACGCCGCCGTCGGACAGCAGACCGCACAGGTGCAGACTGGTGCCATTCTCCAGGCAGTTGTCCATCGCCTGGTTATAGGCCTCGTTCTTAAAGAAGCTGCCGTCCTCGATAGCGCGGCTGATGCGGGGCAGGTCCTGAAACACCACGCGGCCGCCGCCGATGTTGGTGTGGCCTACCTCGCTGTTGCCCATCTGCCCGGCGGGCAGACCCACGTCCAGTCCGCTGGCGGACAGCGTGGTGTGGGCGTATTCCTGAAACAGCTTATCCAGCACCGGCGTCTTGGCCAGAGTGACGGCATTGTCGTCCGCGGGGGGCGCAATGCCGAAGCCGTCCATGATGATGAGGGTGGTAGGGGTCTTATTCATGCCGTTCCTCCTTGGAAATGCTCAGCCTTGGTTGGCAGCATTGATGATGGCGATAAAGTCCTCAGGGTTCAGAGAGGCGCCGCCGATAAGGCCGCCGTCGATGTCCGGCTGGGCCAGCAGCTCCGCCGCGTTGGCGGGCTTCATGGAGCCGCCGTACTGGATGGTGATGCTGCGGGCGATACGGGCGCCGTACAGGTGACGCACGGTGGTGCGGATGAAGGTGCAGACCTCAGCGGCCTGCTCGGCGGTAGCGGTCTTGCCGGTGCCGATGGCCCACACAGGCTCATAGGCGATCACGCACTTCCGCAGCTTCTCCGCGGGCACGCCGGCCAGGGCGGACTTGACCTGCAGCGCGATCAGCTCCATGGTGATGCCCAGCTCCCGCTGCTCCAGCGTCTCACCCACGCAGATGATGGGGTGCAGACCCGCCTCCAGCGCGGAGAGCACCTTGCGGTTGACGGTGAGATCCGTCTCGCCGAAATACTGGCGGCGCTCAGAGTGACCGATGATGACGTACTTTACGCCCAGGTCCTTCAGCATATCGGCGGAGACTTCGCCGGTGTACGCGCCGTTCTTCTCATAAAACACATTCTGTGCGCCCACGGATACGCGGGCATCCTTGAAGCCCTTGATGGCGGCGGCGATATCTACGGAGGGCACGCACACCACAATGTCGCACCATTTGGCCTTGGGCAGCAGGGCCTTCAGTTCCTCGGCAAACTTCTTCGTCTCGCTGGCGGTCTTGTTCATCTTCCAGTTGCCGGCGATAATGGTCTTGCGATATCTGCGATTCATAACAAACTAACTCCTCGTCTTTTACTCTTATATAGAAATGGGGATATGCACACAAAATAAAACGGTTTTCGCCAAAGCCTGCGCGGCCGATCCGCTCCGCTGGCCGCGGCGAAGATGCCGGACCTTACTTGTCCAGCAGGCAGGCCACGCCGGGCAGCTCCTTACCCTCCAGGAACTCCAGCGACGCGCCGCCGCCGGTGCTGATGTGGGTGATCTTGTCGGCAAAGCCCAGCTGCTCCACCGCCGCCGCGCTGTCGCCGCCGCCCACGATGGTCACGGCGCCGCTGTCAGCCAGCGCCTGGGCCATGGCCCGGGTGCCGGCGGCGAAGTTGTCAAACTCAAACACGCCCATGGGGCCGTTCCACACCACGGTGCCCGCGCCCTTCACGGCGCCGCAGAAGGTCTTGATGGTGTCGGGACCGATATCCATGCCCTCCCAGCTCTCGGGAATGGCCATGGTGCTGACCACCTGGCGCTTGGCGTCATTGGAGAAGTCATCCGCCGCCACGGTGTCTGTGGGCAGCAGAAGCTTCACGCCGTTCTTTTTGGCCTTTTCGATCATTTCCAGGGCGTAATCCAGCTTATCCGGCTCGCACAGGCTCTTGCCGATGCTGCCGCCCTGGGCCTTGGCAAAGGTATACGCCATGCCGCCGCCGATGATGATGGTGTCCGCCTTGTCCAGCAGGTTGTTGATGACCGCGATCTTGTCGCTGACCTTTGCGCCGCCGAGCACGGCGACGAACGGGCGCTTGGGATCGTCGAGCGCCTTGCCCATGACCTCAAGCTCCTTGGCAACGAGCAGGCCCGACACGGCGGGAAGATAGGCGGC
>ENA-OOYV01001799-OOYV01001799.1-human-gut-metagenome-genome-assembly--contig:-NODE-1799-length-11843-cov-5.160333_pt1 | contig 11843 bp, 8 predicted proteins | sample MGYA00241704_ERZ501380 | MGnify/ENA primary metagenome ERZ501380 (study PRJEB25962, sample SAMEA2042984) | human gut metagenome | biome: human gut; feature: human-associated habitat; material: faeces...
GGGCAATTGCCCCTTGACCCCTCCGCGCGATTGAGTTGGTCGCTTTTCCCTGCATTGCCCGCGTGTTTATCCTTTTTTTCTTTTCCCCTATCCCCCTCCCTGTTCGCCTTTACAAGCGAACAGAAATCTGCTATCATGAGGGGGAAATGCAATCCTTGTCGGGAGGTGCTTCCTATGAATGTTGACCAGCTGGCGGAATCCCTCCGCAGTGACCCTATGTTTATGCAAAATGTTGTCCGCTGGGATGTCCTTCCGGCGCGTCCGGCGGTGTATGAGCCGTTCCCGGATTCTCTTGATCCGCGGCTGCTACCTGTGCTGGAAAAACGCGGGGTGCATCAGCTGTATCGCCATCAGGCGCACGCAATCCGCGAGGTGCTGGCAGGGCGGGATGTTGTGGTTGTCACGCCGACGGCCTCCGGCAAAACGATGTGCTATAACCTGCCGGTGCTGTCTGCCATTTTGCAGAATGATGACGCACGGGCATTGTATCTTTTCCCGACGAAAGCGCTCTCTGCTGATCAGGTCAGCGAACTGTATGAGCTGATTGAGGCGATGGGCGTTGATATCAAGACGTATACCTATGACGGCGATACGCCCGGCGCGGCGCGAAAGGCGGTTCGGCAGGCGGGGCATATCGTCGTGACGAACCCGGATATGCTGCACAGCGGGATTCTGCCGCACCATACGAAATGGGTCAAGCTGTTTGAAAACCTGCGGTATATCGTGATTGATGAAATTCATACCTATCGCGGCGTGTTTGGGTCGAATCTGGCGAACGTGCTGCGGCGGCTGCTGCGCTTGTGCGATTTCTACGGCAGTCATCCGCAGTTCATCCTGTGCAGCGCGACGATTGCGAACCCGAAGGAACTGGCGGAAACGCTGACGGGGCGCGAGGTCAGCCTGGTGGATGATAACGGCGCGCCGATGGGCGTGCGGCACTTCGTGTTCTACAATCCGCCGGTGGTCAATCGGCAGCTGGGCATCCGCAAGGGCGTTTTGCAGGAGACGCGGCGGATTGCGGGGCTGCTGCTGCAAAACGGGATTCAGGCGATTACGTTCGCGCGGTCGCGGCTGGCGGTTGAGGTGCTGACGAAGTACCTGAAGGACATGGTGCGCGACCCGCTGGGGAACGCCGGGCGGGTGCGCGGCTATCGTGGCGGGTATCTGCCGACGGAGCGGCGAGAGATTGAACGCGGACTTCGCGCGGGACGGGTGGATGCGGTGGTGTCCACGAACGCGCTGGAGCTGGGCATCGACATCGGCGCGCTGGATGCGTGCGTGCTGTGCGGCTATCCGGGAACAATCGCGAGCGCGTGGCAGCAGGCGGGGCGCGCCGGGCGGCGCAAGGGAACGTCCATCGTGTTCTATGTCGCGTCCTCGGCGGCGCTTGACCAGTACATCGTGTCCCACCCGGATTATCTGATGAAGCGCTCGCCGGAGAACGCGCTGCTGAATCCGGATAATTTGTATATTCTGCTCAACCACTTCAAGTGCGCGGCGTTTGAGCTGCCGTTTGAGGACGGCGAGGGCTTGGGAAATGCGCCCGGAGCACCGGAGCTGCTGGAATACCTTGATGAAGCGGGGATTCTGCGGCATGTCGGCGGGCGGTATCACTGGTCGGCGGAGGATTTCCCGGCAAGCGAGATTTCCCTGCGGTCGGCGCGGGCGGAGGAGAATTTCGTCATCATCGACACGACCGATCCGGCGAACCACCGCGTCATCGGCGAAATGGACCGTTACACCGTGCCGATGCTGCTGCACGAAAACGCGATTTACATGCACGAGGCGCAGCAGTATCAGGTGGAAAAGCTGGATTTCGACGCCTGCAAAGCGTTCATCCGTCGCGTGGACGTGGGGTACTACACCGACGCGAACTTGAACGTGACGCTCTCCCTGCTGGACAAGGAAAAAGAGGAAGAGCAGGACGGCGGGCTGACGGCGCTGGGCGAAATCCGCGTATCGACCTTGGTGACGATGTTCAAGAAGATTAGGCTCGATACGCACGAAACCCTGGGGTTCGGGCATGTGCGGCTGCCGGAGACGGAAATGCACACAACCGCCATGTGGTGGACGCTGCCGGATACGCTGGCGGCACGGTTCGAGAGCGACACGCTGAAAAACGGCATGATGGGTGTGGCGAATCTGCTGCGGATTGTTGCGCCGCTGTCGCTGATGTGCGCGCCGCAGGACATTGCAATCGTCTATCAGGTGAAAAGCCCGCTGACGGACAAGCCGACGCTGCTGCTGTACGACAACATCCCCGGCGGCATCGGGCTGGCGCAGAAGGCGTATGCGATGCGGAAGCTCCTGCTGGAGCAGGCGCTGCAAGTTGTGCGGGACTGCGCGTGCCGTCAGGGCTGTCCGGGGTGCGTCGGGCCGGTGGGTGAAATCGGCGAGGACGGCAAAGCGACCGCCATCGCCCTTTTGGAGGCGCTGACGGAATGAATCTGCGAGACAAACTCAAGGCGATTGAAAAGCCGAAATCGCCACCGAAAGCGCAGGAAAAGCAGTTCACGGACTGCTACCACGGGCGGGAAATGCGCGAGTTATCCGAATTTCCCGGCGCGTTTGACCTTGACCTGTCCGCCCTTCGCCTGATGACGCAGGAAACGCTGCCGGACGATCTCGACTCGCGGAACATTCTCTATCTGGACACCGAAACCACCGGGTTTATGGGCGCGGGGACTGTCGCGTTCGAGGTCGGCATGGGCTGCCTGACGGATTCGGGATTCCAGATTCATCAGCTGGTGATGCGCGATTATCCGGAGGAAAAGTTTCTGCTGCAATCCATTGCGGATACGCTGATGGGTTACGACGCGATCTGCACCTTCAACGGACGGACATTCGACGTGCCGCTGCTGCGCGATCGCTTCCTGATGAACCGTATGGATGCGTCATGCCTTGACAAACCGCACATTGATCTATTGCACATTGCGCGGCGGGTGTTCAAACTGCGCCTGCAGCGGTGCAATCTGGGCAAGCTGGAAGAGGCAGTGCTGGGCATTCCGCGCTTTGATGATTTGCCGGGCGCGCAGGTGCCGCAGCGCTTCTTCGACTACCTCAAGACGGGAAATTTTGACCTGCTGACGGACGTGCTGGAACACAACGCGCAGGACGTGGCGAGCCTATGCGTGCTGCTGACGGCGATGGTGGAAATGTACCGCGCACCGGAAAACGTGCGGCACGACGAGGATGTGTTCTCAATGGGCGTGGCGCTGGAACGCTTTCAGCATGTGCCGGAAGCGCGGAAGTGCTATCAGCTGACGAGCGGCAATCTTCATGCGCAGGGGCAGGAGCGTCTTGCGCAGAGCTATCGCCGGGGCGGCGAGCGAGACGAGGCGGTAAAGGTCTGGCTGGGAATGATTGCGCGGCACGAGGGCGGAACGAAGCCCTACATCGAGCTGGCGAAGCACTACGAGCATTACGAGCGGGACTACGAGTCCGCGCTGGACATGACGCGGCGGGCGATGGCGCTGTCCGCCGAGCCGTCATTATTCGATCCGCCCTCTGTACAAGAGGAGCAAAATGCGCTACAATATCGGTATGACCGCCTGAAAAAGAAGGCAGCCAAAAACCGCTGAAGGAGAAACGACAATGGGATTCATGGCGACCATCAAGGCGCAGCAGGCCATGCGCGCGCACGGAAAAGGCGATCTGGAACAGGCAAAGAAGCTCTATGAGGAAGCTATTGACAAGGGGCTGATGTCCGCGCGCCCGATGCTGGGCTATGCGATTCTGCTGATTCGCGAGGGCAGCTACGACAAGGCGATGCCCCTGCTCATCAAGGCGCAGAAGTGCCCTGACCTCACGCCCGACCAGAAGAGTCAGCTTTTTGTGGATTATGCGGCGTGCCTGATGAAGAAGGGCGAGCTGGACAAGGCGATTCACCTGCTGGAAAAGCAGCACAACCGCGCGCCGATTGGTCTGACCTATCAGACGCTGGGATACATGTACGTCGAGAAGTATTCGGGCGCAAAGCCGGTTGCGGAAGCTGTACCGGAGAAAGCCGCCGAAGCGCTGGAAATGCCCGACATGGAAGCATCCACCGAAGCAGCGGCAGAGCAGCCGAAAGCCAAAACGCAGGAGGACATTGACCGCGAATGGCAGGAGGGCATCGACAAAATGTTCGCCTTCATTCAGGAGTCGGTGGACTATGACGACGAAGACCCGGTGTGCCTGGACAACTTGGGTCAGGCGTATTACCGCGTGACGGGCGAGAAGGACAAGGCAAAGGAATGGTTCGAGAAGGCACACGCGGAGAAGGATTCGCAGATTGACACGCTGTGGTTCCTATCGCGCTATGATTTGGAAGCGGGCGACAAGGCAGCGGCGATTGCAAAGCTGGAAAAGGCGCTGGACGGTCGCTTCTCCCCGCTGAATTTCTGCACGAAGGATATGGTGCGGGAAGAAGTGGAGAGACTGAAAAAGTAAAGCAAAATCCCTGCATAAACACGCGAAAACATTATGCAGATGTCGCCAACTGAATCGCGCGAAAGGGTCAAGGGAGGAACTCCCTTGCAGAGGCAGAGCCTCTGGGGGCATATGATGTCAGCGGAGGGGGTGTATATCCTCTCCGCCAAGACCTGTTTTGGAGGAATCACCATGGAAAAGGAAACACTGATTGTCGTGGGGCTGGGGAATCCGGGCACGCAGTACGCCCATACCCGCCATAACGCGGGGTTCGATACGCTGGAAATGCTCTGCCGCAAGTGGGGTGTGACATTGAACAAGAACAAGTGCAAGGGACTGCTGACCGAAACGACCGTGGACGGCAAGCGTGTCGTCCTCTGCGCCCCGCAGACGTTCATGAACCTGTCCGGCGAGTGCGTCAGCGAACTGCTCAATTGGTATAAAGTGCCGCTGGAAAATCTGCTTATCATTTATGATGATATTGACCTGCCCGCCAGCCGCCTGCGCGTCCGCAAATCCGGCAGTGCCGGGACGCATAACGGAATGCGCTCCATCATCGCCAATACGCCGGGGCAGAATTTCCCGCGCGTGCGGGTCGGCGTGGGCGCAAAGCCCGATGGCTGGGACTTGGCGGACTGGGTATTGAGCAAGTACACCATCCGCGAAGAGCAAATCGCCATGCAGCAGGCATTCGAGCGCGCGGCGGACTGCGTGGAGGACTGGGTCAAAAACGGTATTGACCATGCCATGCAGGAATACAATAAGACCGTGTAAGCACAGGCGTATTTTTCGTACCACGACTCATCCCAAGGAGCGCATATGAATCAGGCATTATTATCCGGCATTGCGTCGAAAGCGTATGACAAGCTGCTGAAAGCAACGGAAAGCAAACAGCCCATCGCCGTGACGGGGCTGCCGGACACAATGGCGGCGTATATCGCGTCAAAACTCTGCGCCGATACGGGCAAAAAGGTGCTGCTGATTTCCGGCAACGACCTCAAGGCGGCGCACGACGCCGAGGACGGTCAGCAGTTGCTGGAATCGGGTGTGGCGTGTCTGCCGGGCGGCGAAATTGACCTTACGCGCGGCGCGTCGAGCCACGAAAGCGCATGGCGGCGGCTGGAAGCGCTGGCAAGGGCGCAGGAGGGGGATATCCGCCTGCTCTGCACGAGTATGGACGCCGCCCTGCAGCGCATGGGCAGCGCCGACCGCTTCCGCGAAGAGACGATTCGCCTTGCTCCCGGCGACCGAATCGACCTGAATGACCTCATTCGCCGCCTGACCGCCATGGGCTACGAGCGCGTCAGCATGGTGGAGGGCAAGGGGCAGTGTGCCCTGCGCGGCGGCATTATCGACGTGTACCCGCCGGCGTGCAGCCAGAGTTTGCGCATTGAGTTCTTCGACGACGAGGTGGACTCCATCCGCGAATTCGACTGCATCAGCCAGCGCAGTCTCGATTCGGTGGAGAAATGCACGCTCACGCCCGCGACGGAGGTATTGCTTCCACCGGTGGATGCGGAAAAGGCAGCGCAGCGGATGCGGGACGCCATCGAGCAGCAGGGGGGCGACCTGACGCCCGCGAGCTCGACGCTCTTTTCGGACTTGCCGCCGCTGCCGGAGGATGACGCGGACGCGCCGGACTTTTTCGATAAGAACATCACCCCGAAGATTCGCGAAAAGCAGCAGACTGCCGCGCGCAAGGCGGAACTGGAACGCCGCCGCGCCCAACTGATGGCGGACGCGGACATGCTGGCGGAGGGGCTGCCGTTCAAGCGCATTCGGGCGTGGCTGACCGTGCTGACGGACGATACTTACACGGTGCTGGACTGGTTCGAGCCGGAAATCGTCGTGCTGAGCGACCCGAATCTGCTCAGGAAGCGCACGGAGGAACGCCGGGCGGGCTTTGCGGAGGATCTCGAAGGCGCGATGAGCCGCGACGAAGCCGTCAAGGAGCAGGAAACGCTGCTGATGGACTGGGACGAGCTGCTGCGGCATGTGCAGGGGTACGCGACGGTCGCGGTGACGGAGTTTCTGGAGGGCATGGCGGGCGTGGCGGTCAAGGATGCCGCTGATCTTGGCGTGCAGCGCGTGGCAGGGTATTCATCGCAGATTCGCCCGCTGGCGGAGGACTGCGACGGCTGGCTGCGCGAGGGCTACCGCGTGGCGGTGCTGTGCGGCGGCGTGGCGCGCGGTCAGCGACTGGCGGCGGCGCTGGAAGAACACGATGTCGCTGCGTCGTTCGCGGAGAAAATCGACAAGCTGCCGGAAGAATGTGTGCAGGTGCTGCCCGGCACGCTGACGCACGGCTTCATCTGGGAAGAAGCACGCCTGATTGTCGTCAGCGACACGGACGTGTACGGTACGGGCTACCGCAAGGCGAAGAAGCGGCAGGCGGCGGGTGAAAAGATTGCCGCGTTCACTGACCTGAAGCCCGGCGACTTTGTGGTGCATGAGGAACACGGCGTCGGCATTTATCTTGGCACAGCGCAGATGAAAAACGGCGGCACGCGCCGGGATTATCTGCAAATCCAATATCAGGGGAGCGACAAGCTCTATGTGCCGATTGAGGCGCTCAGCCGCGTGCAGCGCTACATCGGCAATCCGGCGAATCCCCCGAAGCTGAACAAGCTCGGCGGCGGCGACTGGCAGAAGCAGAAGGCGAAGGTCAAAGAGGGCCTGAAAAAGATGGCGTTTGACCTTGTGAAGCTCTACGCGCGGCGCTCGCAGGAGACGGGCTTCGCGTTCAGCGCGGATACGCCGTGGCAGCGCGAATTTGAGGACATGTTCCCCTACGAGCTGACCCCGGACCAAGAACAAAGCGTGCGGGAAATTACGGCGGACATGGAGTCGCCGCGCAACATGGACAGGCTGCTGTGCGGCGACGTCGGCTACGGCAAGACGGAAGTCAGCCTGCGCGCGGCGTTCAAGGCGCTGATGGACTCCAAGCAGGTTGCGATTCTGGCGCCGACGACGATTCTGGCGCAGCAGCACTACAACACGGTCTTGAAGCGCTTCAAGGGCTTCCCAGTCAAGGTGGACGTGCTGAGCCGCTTCCGCACGGCGAAGGAAACCAAGGACGTTCTGCGCCGCGTGAAGGAGGGCGAAATCGACATCCTTGTCGGTACGCACCGCATTCTGGGCAAAGACGTGCAGTTCAAGAACCTCGGTCTGCTGATTGTGGACGAAGAGCAGCGATTTGGCGTGCAGCATAAGGAAATCATCAAGAACATGAAGCATCAGGTGGATGTGCTGACGCTCTCCGCCACGCCGATTCCGCGCACGCTGCACATGTCGATGGTCGGCATCCGCGATATGTCTGTGCTGGAAACGCCGCCGGAGGAACGCCTGCCGGTGCAGACGCGCGTGATTGACTACAACGACGGTGTGATTCGCGACGCGATTCTGCGCGAGGTGTCGCGCGGGGGGCAGGTGTACTTCCTCTATAACTCTGTGCAGACCATCGGCGCGTTCTATGAGCGGCTGAAGCAGCTTGTGCCGGAAGCGCGCATCGGCGTGGCGCACGGGCAGATGCGCGAACACGGCTTGGAGGACGTGATGATGGACTTCTACGGCGGCAGCTACGACGTGCTGCTCTGCACGACCATCATCGAAAGCGGCTTGGACGTGCCGACGGCGAATACGCTGATCGTCTTTGACGCGGATCGCTTCGGGCTGAGCCAGCTTTATCAGCTGCGCGGGCGCGTCGGGCGGAGCAATCGTCAGGCGTATGCGTACTTCACCATCCGCCCGGAGCGGAGTCTGTCCGAGACGGCGGAGAAGCGGCTGGAAGCCATCCGCGAGTTCACCGAGTTCGGCGCGGGCTTCCGTATCGCCATGCGCGACCTTGAAATCCGCGGTGCGGGCAATATTCTGGGGCCGGAACAGCACGGGCATTTGGCGACCGTCGGCTACGACATGTACTGCAAGCTGATGGAGGAAACGCTTGAGGAGGCGCGCGCGGAGCAGGAGGGTCTGCCGCCCGCAAAGCCGCATCTGGAAACGCGCGTGGACGTCAAGGTGGATGCGTACCTGCCGGACGACTATGTGCACGACGACCGGCAGCGGATGGAGATGTACAAGCGGATTGCAAGCCTGACGACGCAGGCAGACCGCGAGGACATCACCGACGAGCTGCTTGACCGCTTCGGCGAAGTGCCGCCGGTGGTGGAGACGCTGCTGGACGTGGCGCAGGTGCGCGTGCTGGCAAATCAGCTTGGCGTGTCGCTGGTGACCTACAAGCGCGGCGGCTTCCTCGTGATGAAGCTGAACGCGGAATACATGCCCGATCAGGCGGCGTTCATTCCCGCGATGGCGATGACGGACAAGCGCCTGATGCCCTCGACCACCGCCCCGGACGTGCTGCTGCTGGTTGACCCGACGCTTGGCGAATACGCGATGCTGTCCGAAGCGGTGAAGGTGCTGGGAAAGCTCAATGAGAATGTGGAAATGATGCTGAAAAAGCAGAAGAAGGGAGAAAAACATGAAAACACTTGATAAGCTGATGATGACGATTGTGGGCTTGCTGTGCTTCTGCGTCTCTGCGGCGGCTCTGATTTTCATGGATTTCAGCACAGAACACGGCGTGATTTATGCAGACGCGCTGTACTGCATTCCCGTCTGCGTGCTGCTGCTTGCCTTTGCCGTGCTGACGATACTGAAATTCCGCACGGGCTATGACGGTAATCTGAAACTTGCAGGAATTGTCTGGGATGTGTTGTTCGCGCTTGCCTTTCTGCCGATTCTGGGCGTTCCCGCGATTGCGCAGGCAAGCGGCGCCTATGGATTGCTCTGCAAGGTACTGTTCGTGCTGGTGCTGCTGATGCCGAAAGTTTGGATTCTGCTGCCGAAACGGGGCGAATGAGCGCATCAGTCGCGCTGCGTGCGAATCCCCCTGCAACATAAAAGACCAAGAAACATGGGTGTGTGCTGCGAAGGGGTCAAGGGGGCGACCGCAGACTTCGTCTGTTTTCTTTGCCCCCTTGTCGCCTCCGCAGAGGCGAAACCCTCTGCAACAATAAAATTTAAGGTAACACCGCTGCAAAAGAGAAATCAACACAGAAAACCCAAAAGGAAAGTGATGAGCAATGCCGCAGGAAACCTTCCTGACCGCCGCGAATCCCCCCGCGCCGCTGGCGGAGCGCCTTCGCCCGCAGAACCTCGATGAGTTTGCCGGACAGGAGCACTTGATCGGCAAGGGCAAAGTCCTGCGCCGCATGATTGAGGGCGATTTGGTGTCCTCCATGATTTTCTGGGGGCCGCCGGGCGTGGGCAAAACCACACTCGCGCAGATTATCGCCCATCAAACGAAGAGCCACTTCATCAACTTCTCCGCCGTCACCAGCGGCATCAAGGAAATCCGGCAGGTGATGGAGCAGGCGGAAAGCGACCGGCATTTTGGCATCCGCACGATTGTGTTCGTGGACGAAATCCACCGCTTCAATAAGGCGCAGCAGGATGCTTTTCTGCCCTACGTCGAGAAGGGGAGCATTATCCTCATCGGCGCGACGACCGAAAACCCGTCCTTTGAGGTCAACAGCGCCTTGCTGTCGCGCTGCCGCGTGTTCGTGCTGCACGCGCTGACGGAGGAGAACGTGCTGGGGCTGCTCCACCGCGCCTTGCAGGACGAACGCGGCTTCGGCGGGCAGAAAATCGACATGGCGGAGGATTTGCTGCGCGCAATCGCGGTTTTCTCCAACGGCGACGCGCGAACCGCCCTTTCGACGCTGGAAATGGTCATCCTCAATGCCGATTTGGATGAGAACGGTCAGGCGCATGTGACCCCGGAGACGGTCGCACAGTGCACGTCGCGGCGGTCGCTGCTCTACGACAAGAAGGGCGACGGGCACTACGACCTCATCAGCGCGCTGCACAAGTCCATGCGCAATTCCGACCCGGACGCGGCGGTCTATTGGCTGGCACGGATGCTGGAAGGCGGCGAAGATCCGCTGTATATCGCGCGGCGCGTCGTGCGGTTCGCGAGCGAGGACATCGGCCTGGCGGATTCACGCGCGCTGGAAACGGCAGTCGCGGCGTATCAGGCGTGTCACTTTCTGGGGATGCCGGAATGCACGGTGCATCTGACGCAGGCGGTGGTGTACATGGCGATGGCGCCGAAATCGAACGCGCTGTATGTGGCGTATGAGACGGCGAAAAAGGATGCGCAGGAGCAAATCGCAGAGCCTGTGCCGCTGCAAATCCGCAATGCGGAAACCAGCTTGATGAAGAACCTCGGCTATGGCAAAGGCTATGTGTACGCGCACGACACGCAGGAGAAGCTGTCCGCGATGACGTGCCTGCCGGATTCGCTGCAGGGGAAGCGCTACTATCAGCCGACGGAGCAGGGGAACGAGGGAAGGTATAAGCAGCGGCTGGAAGAGATTTTGAAGTGGAAAGAGGAACATAGGGGGAAAAATAATTCACGATAAGGCAGCCTGACTGTTGAATTATGAGAGCGAAGGAGAAAAGCAAAATGGTAAAATACAACCTCTTTCATGCAACGGATGAATCTTGCGTTGAGGCAATACTCAAAGATGGATTCAACTGCAAAGAAAGTCCGGAACACTGGCTGGGAAACGGAATATATTTTTATTCAGACTTGGATTTGGCAAAGTGGTGGGCAACCAATCCTACATCAAAATTCGGGAATACGATTAAAAAAGCATGTATTTTAAAAATAAGCATGGAACTTGATGAAAATCGTGTTCTGGATTTGCGTACGTTGGAAGGCTATAAAGATTGTGCTATGGCTTTTCATATGTTTAGCAAGCGAGCGTCTCTGCACTTGGATCCTTCGACAAAGCATGAAATGCAAAAATACAGATGTTCCTTCTTCGATTGGGTTTTTAGAGTTACAGATACCGATTGCATAATAGGGGGATTTGCACATGAGAATAAGTTGTACCTAAAAACGATGCCGGAAGTGGCAATGGAACAGCTTTGCAATTTTTGCCTTCCGTTTGTTGAATCCCAATTTTGTATTAGGAAAGGTCTTATTGCGCCAACATCTATTCAGAAAATAACAGAATGGGAGAATTGATTATGAAGTTTAACGGTCGAGAAAAGAATGAAAATGAAGTGATACAGGTTCTACAGAAAAATGGACTCGCAACCAGCAATAGAGGTAATAATGCTGGAAAGAGAAGGGTGTTGCGCGTTGATTCGGATGGTAAGATTTCTGTTTGTGAAAGTAAAGTTACTATAAAAGAATATATGATAGCAAAATCGACAAATAAAAAAATCAAAGAAGGTTTATTCTCTTCATTAAATAACGCGACTGTTGTTCGGGTAACGGGACATCCACAAAAAGGACGTGCGACAATATGTAAAAGGGATGGAAAAGTACGGATGGAGACAAATGCCTGCAAAAAAGACTTTTAATCTGTAAATGGTAAACTGTACTTGAGCCACTTAGGCAAAAAAGGGAACGAATACTT
>ENA-OOYV01001804-OOYV01001804.1-human-gut-metagenome-genome-assembly--contig:-NODE-1804-length-11813-cov-2.570760_pt1 | contig 11813 bp, 10 predicted proteins | sample MGYA00241704_ERZ501380 | MGnify/ENA primary metagenome ERZ501380 (study PRJEB25962, sample SAMEA2042984) | human gut metagenome | biome: human gut; feature: human-associated habitat; material: faeces...
GGCGTCTGTGTTCCGCCGCAGGCAGCCATGGAAAGGCACAATGCTGCGGTCAGCGACAGGCTTAACGCAGAATGGACGATGTTTCTCTTTTTCATAAACAGTTCTCCTTGTTGTGTTCGTTGCGGTCAGACCAGTGCTGCTCCGCCTGATTTTTTTCCATCCAGCCAGATGCGGAATCCCTGCCGCAGGGCGGCTTCGGTCACCGGCTCCAGCAGAAAATAGTCTGCACGCAGCCGGAAGGCATGGAGCGAAAAATCCAGATCGCTGCACCAGATAATGCGTGTCTGTGGACAAAGCGCGCGCAGATGCTCTACTGCATTCAATCCGTCGACCCCCGGCAGGGCGATCACGGCATTTGTCAGCGGCTCGTTGCGTGCAGCCTCAAAAAAGCTTTCCTGATCGTGGTAACAGTCCATTTTCGGGAACAAGCAATGTTCGGCGCAGAACCGCGAGATCTGCTCTGCCAGAAAAGCTTCCTGCGCCCTGCTGCTTGTCAGCACGGCAATTCGGTACACAGCGTGCCTCCTTTCTCTTGCGCCGTCGTTGGCGTTCTCTGCTTTCAGTATACGGACAGGCATGGTCTTTTCAAGCCATTTAGCACGAAAGCCCCTTTTCCGTCACGAAATCCCATTTTCGGCTGCGACATAACCGGGCAACTGTGCTATAATCAGGATGAAAGAGTTTATAAAGGAGGTTGGAAGCTGTAAAACGGCTTCCTGATACAGCATGAGGATCGCAATCGTCGATGACCTTGATACCGAGCGCACACTGCTGAAGGAGCGCTTGGTGCGGCAGCTGAGTCAGCGCGGCGCAGATGCAGAGCTTTTAGAGTTTGACAGCGGGGAAGCCTTTCTGGCGGCAGAAAAAGAGCAGCGCTTTACCGCTGCATTTCTGGATATTTACATGAATGGTTTAAGCGGCATGGATGCGGCAAGGGAACTTCGGAAAACCGATGCAGACTGCCTTCTGGTTTTTACCACCACCTCGACAGACCACGCACTCGAGGGCTTTCAGGTGCGGGCATTTCATTATCTGGTCAAGCCCTTTTCTGAAGCCGAGCTGTCCGGTCTGCTGGATGAAATGCTCGCAAAACTCCCCCGCCCGGAGCCGGTTTTGACGGTGAAGGTGGATGGCAGCGACATCCATTTGCGCTATCGTGATATCATATCCGCCGAGCATTTCGCCCACATCATCAATATCCGCACCACTGCCGGCAAAACGCTTGCTACGCGCCAGAGCTTCAAAGCGTTCACCGAGCCGCTCAAAAAGGACCCGCGCTTTTTTGTCTGCGGACGTGGCGCGATCATCAATATGGAGAATGCTGCCGATTTTCAGGATGCCGCCTTCTGTATGACGGACGGCAGCCAGGTCTATGTCAGTCAGGAGCTTTTGAAAGCCGCCCGACAGGCGTTTATGGAATTTCTGCTGCAAAGGGGGCGTGTGGGTTGAAGGATGTTCTGCGCCCGATCCTGGAGCTTACCGTTGTGTTTCCCGGCCTGCTGCTCGCGTATTTTCCGGTGCGCTCCTATCTGAAGCAGTCTTCTGCAAAGCTTGCGGTATGGGAGGTGCCGCTGCTGTTCGGGCTTTGCCTTGGCGGCGGGCTGTTTTGCTATCATTTCGGTCTCTCGACCGCGTTCCCCTTGCTGCTCATAACGATTGTGACAATTTTCCTGTATCTCAAAACGCTGCGGCTCTCTCTCTGGAAATCCGGAACCATCGCGCTTGCGGTCTGCGCGGTATTTGCGTGCCTGAACAGCCTGTCCCGGGCCGTCGGCACGGCAATCGTGATCCGGATGCAGCTGCCGCCGGACAAGCCGTGGTTCTGCTTTGGCGCCTGCATCTTTTATAATGCGGTCTGCTGGCTGATCACTGCCGCAGCCTATTATCCCGCCACCCACGCAGTACGCGCGATGGTGGAGGATGACAATTTTGCGCAGACGTGGTATGTGTTCTGGGTACTGCCGCTGGTGTTCATCCTGCTGAACCTTTTTATAACCCCGCGCTACCAGATAACGCTCCGGACAGGGCGGGTCTTGCAGGTCTACATCGTTATGAGCATCGCGCTTTTGTTTTTGATGTTCATGTTCAATGCAATCTTTCTGCTGATGGCAAACAGCCTTAACCGGAATGCGAGATTGCAGCAGGAAAACCAGTTGCTTTCCATGCAGCAGCAGCGCTATGAAAGCCTGAAAGCCGCCATTGAAGAAGCCCGGCAGGCGCGGCACGATATGCGCCACCAGCTGAATCAGATCTCCGCACTGGCCGAGGCAGGAGATCTGGATAACCTGAAGGCTTACCTTGCAAAAACGGTCTCCCGGATCCCGGATCTGGATATGAATTTCTGCGAAAACCGTGCAGCGGACAGTGTTGTCGGCCATTATTGCGCCCTTGCAAAACGCGAGGGCATTCCCTTTTGTGCCCGGCTTAACTTACCGCAGACGCTCCCTGTGGATGAGATGGATCTGTGTCTGGTGCTGTCTAATCTTCTGGAAAATGCATTTGAAGCCAGCCTTCGCACTGCACCCGCCCGGCGGAAGATCGAGATCACCGCGTATGTCCATGCCGAGCGGCTTCTTCTGGTCGAAGTGGAAAACGCATTTGACGGCGCAGTTCACGAAAAAAGCGGGGTGTTCCGCTCTTCCAAGCGAAGGGAAAACGGGATCGGCATCCAGTCTGTCCAGCATATTGCAGAAAAGACCGGCGGTGCAAGCACATTTACCCATCAGAATGGCGTTTTCTCTGCCAAAGTCATGCTCTGCGGATAAGGAGCCTTTTGCTTTGGCGGGGCTTTTTATGCCCGATTTTTACAAAAAATTCACGCGGGCAGGGTTGCCGCTGCATACCGGATGTGCTATGATGAAGTGCAAAATTTGAAGCGGAGCGATGAATTTTGATTTGTCAAGCTCGCGGAATCAGGAGGAACTACCCATGCAGAAGAATTATGTACAGGAAATTCTGAGCATCATTCACAGCGGTCTGCCCAAGGCGGAACTGGCTGAAAAACTGTCTGATTACCATGAAAAAGATCTGGCGGATGCGTTGGAGGCGCTGACCCCCGCCGAACGCCAGTCGCTCTATTCCATTCTGGGTGTGGATACCGTTGCCGAGATCTTTACCTATCTGGACGATGCCGAGCCGTACCTGAAGGAGCTGCCCAGCCACGAGGCCGCCAAGGTCATTTCCAACATGGACTCGGACGATGCGGTGGACGCACTGGAGGATCTTGACGATACCGATAAAAACGAGATCGTCAACAAGCTGGACAAGGACTCGGTGGAAGATGTGAAGATGCTGCTCTCCTATGACGAGGATGAGATCGGCAGCAGGATGACCACCAACTACATCTCCATCAAAAACGATATGACCATCCGGCAGGCGATGAGCGAGCTGGTAAAACAGGCCGGAGAAAACGACAACATCTCCACCCTGTATGTGGTGGATGAAAACGAGCACTTCTACGGCGCCATCGACCTGAAAGACCTCATCATTGCCCGGGCAGAGGAAAGCTTGGAAAGCCTGATCGTCCGCTCCTATCCCTATGTCACAGACCGGGAGCAGGTCAGCGACTGTATCGACCGCATCGTGGACTACGCGGAGCGCAGCCTGCCGGTGCTGAACGATGCCGGTAAGCTGGTGGGCATCATCACATCGTCCGATGTTGTCGAGCTGGTCGATGATGAGATGGGCGATGATTACGCAAAGCTGGGCGGTCTGACCGGCGAGGAGGATCTGAACGAAAACGTATTTGAAAGCGTGAAAAAGCGTCTCCCGTGGCTGATCGCGCTGCTGTTCCTCGGGATGCTGGTCTCCTCGGTCGTCGGCGCGTTTGAATCGGTGGTAGCGGTGCTGCCGGTGGTCATCTGCTTCCAGTCCATGGTGCTGGATATGGCCGGTAACGTCGGTACCCAGTCGCTGGCGGTGACCATCCGTGTGCTGGTGGACGAAAACCTGACTCTTTCCAAAAAGCTGCAGCTGCTCTGGAAGGAGACACGTGTGGGTCTTTTGAACGGTGCCATTCTGGCCGTGATGGCCTTGGGCTTTCTGGGCTGCTACATCCACTTTTTCAAGGGCTATGTCTGGACCTCGGCCTTTTTGCTGTCCGGCTGCGTCGGGCTGTCGCTGATCGTGTCCATGGTCATTTCCAGTCTGGTGGGCACGCTGATCCCGATGCTGTTCCACAAGATCCATATCGACCCGGCCGTTGCTTCCGGCCCGCTGATCACCACGATCAACGATCTGGTGGCGGTCGTGGTCTACTATGGCCTTGCCATGGTCGTGCTGATCGATCTGTTCCACCTTGCATAACAGATGCATCAAACAGGGCACTCCTTCCGGGGGAGTGCCCTGTTTTTTTTTTGCTGCGCAAACTTTTGCTAACAATGTTAATACAACCTAACATCGTCGGAAAATATTGAAAACGCCCGAAAGCGTGCTAAAATATAAAGATAAAGAGCCCGCCCCGCTCCGGGCGCGGGTACACAGATGGGAAATACAGAAACGAGGGGTAAATATGTTTGATACAAAAAAGCTTGCACTGTTTTTGGGTGGTGTGGTGTTCGGCTCTGCCGGTTTCAAGGTGCTGTCCAGCAAGGACGCCAAAAAGGTCTACACCCAGACCACCGCAGCGGTGCTGCGGATGAAGGACTGCACCATGCAGACCGTGAATAAGGTGCAGGAGGAAGCAGGGGACATCCTTGCCGATGCAAAGGCCATCAACGAGAGCCGCGCCGCCGAGGCTGCACAGGAGGTCATCGAGGATACGGCTGAAGAAGAGCAGCCCGCAGAGCAGACTGCACAGTGATATAGCGCAGCGGAGCCGCCCTTGGGCGGCTCTTTTTTACACAGAGGGGTAAGAAAAACAATGAAATGTACGATCTTACATGAAGGCAGGGGACGGATGCGGGTGCACGTCTGCGCTGTGCGCATGACCCTGCACCGGGCAGATGTGCTGGAAGCCTACCTGAACGGGCAGGATAACATCCAGAAAGCCACCGTCTACGAGCGCACCGGAGATGTGGTGCTGACCTACCGGGGCAGCCGGAAGGATGCCGTCGCCCTGCTGGCGGCCTACCGCTTTGACAACGAAGAATTAGAGGTGCTGGTCACCTCCCACGATAGCCGGAAGATCAATCAGGAATATCAGGAGAAGATGGTCAGCCTTGTGGCGGGCCGGGTGTTCCGCAAGGTGTTCCTGCCTGCGCCCATCGCGGCGGCGTATACGGTGTGGCGCTCCATCGCCTTTGTCTGGAAGGGCGTCCGCTGCCTGCTGCACCGCAAGCTGGAGGTAGAGGTGCTGGATGCGCTCAGCATCACCGCCTCCCTCCTGCGGGGCGATTACAGCACCGCAGGCTCGGTGATGTTTCTGCTGACGGTGGGCAGCCTGCTGGAGGAGTGGACGCGGAAAAAGAGCTTGGACGACCTTGCCCGCAGCATGGCGCTGAACGTGGATAAGGTCTGGGTGCGCACCCCGCAGGGCGAGGTGCTGGTGCCGTTGACCCGCGTCCACGCCGGGGATGAGGTAGTGGTGCGCTCCGGCAATATGATCCCGTTGGACGGCACGGTGCTGGAGGGCGAGGCCATGGTGAACCAGGCCGCCCTGACCGGCGAGTCCATGCCGGTGCGCAAGACCACCGGTGCCACTGTCTACGCCGGAACGGTGGTGGAAGAGGGCGAGTGCGTTCTTGTGGCCAAGGCAGAGGGCGGTGCCAACCGCTACGATAAGATCGTGGCCATGATCGAGGAATCGGAAAAGCTCAAGTCCGGCACCGAAAATCGGGCTTTGCAGCTGGCCGACCGTCTGGTGCCGTGGTGCCTTGCCGGTACGGTGGCTACCTACGCCTTTACCCGCAACGTCACCCGCGCCATCTCCATTTTGATGGTGGATTTCTCCTGTGCGCTGAAGCTTTCCATGCCGCTGGCGGTGCTCTCTGCCATGAGGGAGTGTGGGGAATACCACATCACCGTAAAGGGCGGCAAGTATCTGGAAGCGCTGGCAAAGGCGGACACCATCGTGTTCGATAAGACCGGCACCCTCACCCACGCCACCCCGCAGGTGGTGCAGGTGGTGCCCTTCTCCGGCTGCGGGGAGCAGGAGGTATTGCAGCTTGCTGCCTGTCTGGAAGAGCATTTCCCCCATTCCATGGCAAACGCTGTCGTCCGCGCCGCCAGGGAGCGGGGCATCTCCCACGAAGAGATGCACTCCGAGGTGGAGTATATCGTGGCGCACGGCATTGCCAGCCGGGTGGGCGGCACGCGGGTGGTCATTGGCAGCGCCCACTTCATTTTTGAGGACGAGGGCTGCACCATCCCGGCAGGGGAACAGGCAAAGTTCGATGCGCTGGACCCCCAGTATTCCCACCTGTATCTGGCAGCTTCCGGGGTGCTGGCGGGGGTCATCTGCATCGCAGACCCCCTGCGCCCGGAGGCGGCACAGGTGCTGCATAAGCTTCGGAGACTGGGCATCACCCAGACCGTCATGATGACCGGCGACAGTGACCGCACTGCCCGCGCCATTGCGGCGCAGGTGGGGGTGGACCGCTGCTTTGCAGAGGTGCTGCCGGAGGATAAAGCTGCCTTTGTCCGTGACGCCAAAGCCGAAGGACATACGGTGGTGATGATCGGCGACGGCATCAACGATTCGCCCGCTTTGTCGGCGGCAGATATCGGCATCGCCATCCATTCCGGTGCCGCCATCGCCCGGGAGATCGCCGACGTGACCATTCGTGCGGATAGTCTGGAAGAGCTGGTGACCTTAAAAGCCATTGCCAACGCCCTGCAAAAGCGGGTGGGCAGCAATTACCGCTTTGTGCTCAGCTTCAACTCAGCGCTCATCCTTCTGGGCGCACTGGGCATCCTGCCCCCGGCTACCAGCGCAATGCTGCATAACCTTTCCACCCTTGGCATCAGCCTGCGCAGCATGACAGACCTGTTGGAGCAGAAGCCTTCCCTGTAAAAATGACAAATCATCCCAGCCAAAAGGAGGCTGCTGCACAAATACCGTGCGGCAGCCTCCTTTTTTAGCTCAGATAAACCGGCAGAAACCCAGCCAGCAGCCCAGCAGGAAGAAGAGCAGCGCCTTGCCCAGCACCGGCAGCCACGGGCGCTTGCAAAGAGCCAAATCCCACCGGTGGATGTTCTGCTTGGGGCAGGTGCCCACGCAGGCTTCACAGGCGATGCACTCCCCGCTGCGCAGGCTGCTTTCCTCCAGCTTCAGGCACACCGGGCACTGCTGCTTGCAGGCATTGCAGCCCGGGACGCAGCCCTCGCTCTGCCGGTGCAGCCGTGCAAAGGGCAGCACCGGCAGCAGGGCGAACACCGTACCCATGGGGCAGAGGAACTGACAAAAGAACCGGGGCTGCACCGCCATACCCAGCAAAATGAGCACAAGCAGCGCGATGCCTACGCCGAAGCCCTCCGGCGGCAGACGCAGAGCCGTCAGGCGGGAAAACACCTCCCACGGGCTTGCGCCGGTCAGCAGCTTTTCCTGCCGGGTCACATACAGCGCCACCAGCCCTGCCAGCAGCAGATATTTGACCTTCTGCCCCAAAAGCACCGCCCGCTCCGGCAGACGGAGCGGCTTTTTGCGGTGGAACAGCTTTTTCTGGACAAGCCCGGACAGTGCCCAGACGGCATCGCCCAAGCTGCCAAAGGCGCAGGCGTACCCGCAGAAAAACCTGTCGAACAGCAACGTGAAGCCGCACAGCCCCAGCAGGGAAAGCGTGAAGCTGTCCGCCGAGAGCACCTCGCCCGCACCGATGTGCAGAAAGATCTGTTTTACCCCGGAAAACCCGGCCACGAATGCGCCCGGCATGGACACAAAGAAGAACAGCTGCACCCTGGTGCGCAGCCATGCACGGCGCTTTTTGTCCCGCTGACGCTGCTGCGCCGCCGTTAAAGGTTTTGTCTGTGTTTTTTCCATCATCCTGCCGCCTTTCCCAGTGCGTCCTCTACTGCACCGATAAGACCTTCTGCCGTAAGGGTAGCGCCGGAAACGGTATCCACCTCGGCAGATTGCACTGCCAGCATCTCGTCCAGCAAAGGCAGCGCCTGTTTATAGTAGGGCTTGTCCTCACCGGAAGCGTCCAGCACCGCAATATCGGTCATTTTTCCGCTTTGGATGGTTACCGACACCCGGATGACATCGCCAAAACCAAAGGCGCTGCCCTCATAGGTGCCGTCCCGGTAGCCGCTCTGGCTCTGCTCTGCCTGCGCTGCGCTCTGCGCCTGCAAAACGGAAGCGTTGTAGGCTTCCACTTCGGCAATCTCCTGCTTGCGCTGGCTTACCGCCGCAGCCCGGACTAATGCTACCTGCTGGTATTGCCACAGAATCCCCAGAATCAGCAGCAGGTTCACAGCCCGGAGGAGAAAATTCTTGTATTTCATTCCGCTGCTCCTTCCGTTTCAGGTTCGGTTTCGGTCTCTTCGGGCGGCAGCGCCGTCTCGGATGTCGGCAGCACCTCCGCAGAAGATGCCGGTTCCGGTTCAGAGGATGCCGGTGCATCTGCCGGGAAAAGCTGCTGCCATATTTCTTTGAGCCATGGAGGAACGGCGCTTTTTTCCTCCGGCTGCACCACCTCCACGGTGGGCGCAGTGACCGGCGTTTCCTCGGGTTCTGCCGCTTCGGACGGCGCAGTTTCTTCCACCACTTCTTCCGAGGCTGCCTGCTCCGGGTCGGCTTCCTCCGCCGGGGCAACCGCTGCCTTTGCCAATGCCAGCTTGACCGCGTTCAGGATGCCGCTGGAGGAGTAGGTGGCACCGGAAACGGCATCCACGTTGGGACTTTGTCCTTCCAGAATGGCGGGGATGACCCGCTTTGCCCGGGAGAGATATTCCTCCTCGTCCTCGGCGCTCAGAACAGTGATATCGGTGATCTTATCCTCTGCCACCGTGACCTGCACTGTAATTTTGCCCTCAAAGCCTATGGCTTCGGCGGTGTAGATGCCGTCAAGGTAGGTGGAGGGTGCTGTAAATTCCTCCACCACCAGCGGTGCGGCAGGCTTCGGCTGCGGCGGCAGGGAATTATTCACCACCTCGCCGGTCAGGGCGTTCTGCACCGCGCCCAGAATGCCCCGGCTGGTGTAGGTGGCTTCGGAAACGGCATCCACCTCCCAGCTCTGGGCATCCACCACGGTGGTCAGAAGCCGCTTGGCGCGCCGTAGAAACTGCTTTGTCTCGTGGGAAGCGTCCAGAATCTCCACCTCCGTGATGCTGCCGTTTTCCATGGTGACCTGCACCCGGACGGCACCGCCGTAGCCCCGGGAAGAGCCAACGTAAACGCCGTCGGCATAGGGCAGCTTGGGCAGGGCTTCTTCCTCCGCTTCAACGGAAGCGGCTTCCACCGGCTGCTCCACCACCACTGCCAGCCTTTCCGGCACGGCAACCAGCACCGGCGCGGTGCGGGGCAGGGCAAAAAGCACCGCTGCCGCCACCGCCGGGAGCAGCTGCACCAGCGGCAGCAGTGTGTTGCATCGTTTTTTGTTCATTCCAACTCCTCCTGACACGGAAAAGCAAGGCCGCCTGCATAAAGCGACCTTGCTTTTTGGGTGTTCTGTTTTTTGCCGGATCAGGCAGCTTTCAGGTTCTGCACGGCATCGGTCAGGTGGGTCACCTGCTCCAGTGCGGCGGCCTTATACAGGGTCTCGCGGCTCAGCAGTTCCACGCTCTCGGCCAGCTCAGTCTCCAGATTGGCATAGCTGTCGGCGGTGTAAGCGGCCTTTGCCTTGCTCTGTGCTTCGGCGACCACAGCCTGCAGGGCGGCGCGGTCGGCATCGCTTGCCAGCTCGTGCTTGGCAAGGTTCTCGGCAGTGGTCTGGAACTTGACCACCGTATCGGCGTAGCCCAGTGCACGGATGGTGATGGTCCAGTAGCCGGTGCCATCAGTGCCCTCCGGCAGCTGGCAGCGGGCGGAATCGCTCAGACCCAGCTGGATGCCCATGGACTTGTGCATCCAGTTGTCGGCTGCAAACTTGGTGCCGTAGGAGGCCTTGGCGTGGGTGTAGGTGCTGTCGTTGCCGTAGTAGGTCCACACCACAGACTGCATCCGGGAGCCCAGCTCGCCGTAGTTGCCGTTCAGGTCCACACGGATAAACTCGCCAAAGCTGCCCACGTCGCTGCCGCTGCGCAGATTCACGGTAAGGCCCTCGGCAGCCTTCTGGGCGGCTTCTGCCACGCCGGAACCGGTGCCGGTGTGCGCGGCAGAGAAGGTGTAGCCATCGCCGCTCTTGGTTGCGTACTTCAGGCCGTTGGTGTTTTTGTCCACCGCAGCCGTCAGGGCGTAGGCGGTCAGGTTCTTTTCAGAGTAGCCGCCCGCCAGCTGGCCGCCGTTTTCCACCACGGTGTACTTGGAGCAGAAATCTGCAAGGTCGCTGGTGGCTACGCGCACCGGCACATACTTGGTGCCCAGCACCTCGTAGTGCTCCATCTGCACGGTGGAGCCGTCGGCCTTGGTAATGGTGCCGCGGTTCCAGCCCACGGTGGTGCCATCGGCCAGATAGATGGTCTTGCCATCGTCCGACCAGTGAGAAACGGTGTAGCTGCTGCCGTCCTTGGCGTAGATGACAGCAGTGCTCTGGAAGCTGCCGCGGTGCAGACCATGGTTGACGGTTGCGCGGGAGACCGCGTCAAACGCGCCAAGGTCCTGCTCCTCGTGGCTGTCCAGCTGTGCAGAGGAGGCAGTGCTCCCGGCAGCATAGACCTTCTCGTTTGCCCAGTACTCGTCCCAAGTCAGGGCAGCATAAAGATAGGTGTACTTCTTGCCCAGCAGAAAATCGAAAAAGCCGTTTTCCTCCTCGGCGGGGGCTGCTGCAAAGGCGGTAGCGGTCAACAGAGTGAACGCCATAGCTGCCGACAGCAGCAGGGAAAGAAATTTCTTTGTTCTCATGAAAAATGCTCCTTTCATCACAATGACAGAAAAGCACTGCCATATAGTTAGCTGAACCTAACATTGCGCGCAAAGAAAAACCTGCGGGGCAAAGCCCCTCAGATGGTTAGGGTAAGCTAATTGACGGAAATTAAGATAACACGCATACAAAGGGATGTCAAGAAAAAGCAGGTATGTTTATTCAAATAAACTTTCTGGGGGGCGGGACAGGGAAAAGCAGTTGCGGCACGTCATCTTGTAGAGCAGTGCTTTTGCGGCTTGTACTCTGCCCCCCTGCGGGCGGCTGTGGGCAAAAGAAAAAGCGACGACCCGTGCAGGTGGGTCATCGCTTTTCTCGTCCCTTGCGGGACAGGCAGGGTAAATGATAAGAAGGTAAATGAAGAAAATAGCAAGGTGAAAAACAAAAGCGTGTGCGGAGCCGAATTTGCCGCTCCAAAGTGAAGATGTATCCAAGTTTCACTTTTGTTGGATACAACATACCACTTTGGAACAGAAATTGCAAGAGGTTTTTTAAAATTTCTCCCCAAAAATACGCGGGAAATCGCATTTTTGTAGAAACGCACAAATTTTACGGAAAGTTCCCGGCAAACTGACGAACAAGCATAAAACAGAATGGCAGTCGGAAAACCGCACAGGGACACCTTTATAAAACCGGCAGGCAATGGAATCAACTTTTGCAGCCTGTCCGGAGCAAAAGCCTTCACCCTTTGGGGGAAGCCTTTATTCGGAAAGCGGTTTTTCGCGGGATGTAGCCTGCACCGCTTTACAAGCAGCCGGTGGTGTGTTAAGATGGACACATCTGCTGCAACCGGAAGAATGCACGCGCCGGGCAGCGGTGGCGTACCGGGAAAAGCGCCCGGTGCCGAGAGGGGAGAAACGAATGACAAAGCTACTGCATGGCAATGAAAAAAGCAGCCTGACCGGCGGGCGGGCG
>ENA-OOYV01001810-OOYV01001810.1-human-gut-metagenome-genome-assembly--contig:-NODE-1810-length-11769-cov-13.590490_pt1 | contig 11769 bp, 9 predicted proteins | sample MGYA00241704_ERZ501380 | MGnify/ENA primary metagenome ERZ501380 (study PRJEB25962, sample SAMEA2042984) | human gut metagenome | biome: human gut; feature: human-associated habitat; material: faeces...
CCCTCGGGAGAGCCCACAACTACGTAAGCGGAGCGTGTAGTTATAGTGGGCTATAACCGAAAGCCTCCCGGTTTATTGGGCGGTGTCTTCACTTTGATGGATTGAGCCTGTTTCTTTATCGCTGCCTGTTTTTGCAGGTATTCGTTCAAATCCTTGCATCCGCTGTATATGTGTGAAGCGTCACGTATATATCTGGCATTGTCATATTCCTTTCGGATTTGCTGCAGGGCTTCCATTCCTGCACGGTCATTGTCAAGGAAACAGTGGATGCGCTCATAGCTGCCCAGCGGATAGAGTGCCTTGGAAACATTGGCAACAGAGTTCAGAACCATGTAGTCCTGTCCGTCGAAATCGGGGAATTGCGGACAGCTTTCAAGCCTTAGTGTCAGAAAGGAAAGGTAGTCCATGAATCCCTCAAAAACGTAACATGCTTTTCTCGGCTCTCCCGACTGCCTGATATGTGATATTTCCTTCGGTGCGATGCAGCCCTTGAAATATCGGTTGCGGATTTCATATCCACCCGATATGTTCGGAAAGGCAATGGCGAAATACCGTTTGCCGTTGTTGGTGAAGTGTGCCTCACGGCATTCTCTTTTCGCCAGTGCCGTATTTATTCCCCTTTCCTGCAGGTAAGAGAGCAGGGCAGGAGAAGACAGCTGCACGATGTCAAGCTGCTGGAAACTCGGCTCGGTGGCAGACTGCCTGCGAAAAGAGAAAGACACGGGACGGACATGCGGTGTCTGTTCCTCTATGCGTTTCAGGATATACGGAACACTCTCCGTTGCGTAAAGGTGTGCCGCCAGTGCAATGATGTTGCCGCCTTTTCCCAGACCGAAGTCGAACCATTGCTCACGCTCGGTGTTTACCTTGAACGAAGGCTCGTTCTCTTCCCTGAACGGGGATTTGTACCAGAGGTTTATCCCCTGCTGCTTTACGGGGGAATACCCCAGACTGTGCAGATAGTCTGCGATTCTTATCTTTTTTGCTTCTTCTGTTGTCATTTTCGTACGGTTTTGTGATGAATGAAAAAACGATGATTTGATGAATTTTACTTGTAATAAGCTGTTATACAGAAAGGTAACGCTTCATCATTTTCTCATCAGACTGCTTGCCAAAAAAGAAATGATGATTTCTCTTTTCATCAGCATTATATTCCGATGAATGAATGATGAGCTTGTATTATATTGTAATACAATGTGTTATATACCATATTCATCATTTCATCAAAATAATCATATAGCGGTCAGCTGTTCCTTGGTTATCGTGTAGAACCTTCCTATTTTCCTTTTCGTCTCGTAGTGGCAGTCTCGGGTGGGGGCGATTTCATAGGCTGTGTAGGAAAGCGAGTTCGGTGCGGAAGTCAGCTTCCATACTTCCTGAACCACTTTCCGCACCTGATGTTTCTCTGCCTTTACCTGCGAATATATGAGCAGTGTCATGAGGTCATTCAGGCAGAATGATACGCTTTCCACATCCATGTTTGACATGATGTCAAGGAACAGTTCAGCCATTTCTATCTCCAGACGGTTGCGGTTGCTCCGGATGATTTTCTGCAGGGCTGCCGTATGTGTCAGCTTCGGATTGAACCACATACGGCTTTCCTTTTCCGTTGAAAGCTCCCTTTGCGTCAGGAAGAACAGGAAGGCAGGAATTTCCTCTTTCAGCTTTTGCAGGAAATTCGTGTCATCGTTCTGCAGCGGATTTATCTTCCTTACCCAGTATCGTGTTTCTCCTGCGTCAATGATAACAGGCAGATACTCGTTGTTTGAACACAATACGAACTTGGCGAAGAAGGCTATTTCCGTGCGGTCTTTCCCTTTGGCTTCCACCTTGTAATTGAAAGTGGTGCTCAGGTTTTTCAACCGCTCGCTGTCTTCCCTGCGGTTGAGCAGCACCTCGTCCACGACAATGAGCAGCTTTCCGGCCCAGTCGGAATTGAACTGGCTCCGGAAATCCTCATTGGTGTTGAATGTCACGTTATCCCCGAATACGGCTTTCAGGAAATTAAGGAACGTACTCTTGCCCGTGTTCCTCTCTTCCGATACCAGCAGGAGTATGGGAAGTTTCTGCAATGGCTGCAGGAACAGCAGTTGCAGATAGTCCAGTCCCAGATTGTACTGCTCACCGAAAATGTGTAGCACCAGAGAACGTATGTTCGGGAAATCTCCTATCTGTGGAGTATGCTCTATCGGTTCGTACAGATTCAGGAAACCGTCAATCTCCTTCCGGTAGTTCAGATGGTCGGGAACGGTACAGAAGCCGTCATACTTCGGGACGGTCGCAAGATAGTTCTTCCCGTAGTCCTGCCTGAGTGTGCTATTGTTCCATATCACACGTCTTTTCTCATATCCTCCGCTGGCGCAGGGCTGGTTTACGACCTTGTACAGTGTCGTTCCCACACGCATGTATTCTTCCTCTTTCATAGGCTCAGATTGAAGGATTGCGTTCACCCAGGATTTTCTGTATGTCCGACTGTCGGTATCTGACCTTGTTCCCTACCTTCACGGGTTTCAGGTAGTTCTTCTTTGCCCAGTGCCAAAGGGTGGTGTCGCACACGTCGCACATTTTCTTCACTTCCTCCTTTGTGAGGTACTTTTCCTTTCTCGCTTCCGCAATGGCGGTGGAGAGTTCATGCTTGGCACGGCTTATCAGCTGGTTTGAAAACATGAGCAGGTCTTCGCCTGTCACTTCCAGTTTGATGTTGCCGTTTCCGCTTTGGATAATTGCCATCAGGTCTGTCATAGGCTTGTTGAAACTGCCGGTTGTAAGACTTCCCGTTTCGGCAGTATTATAAACGAAAAGCCACTACCCCGATTAGGATAGTGGCACAAATATATAACGAAAAATAATCGTAAATCAATGGATTTCAATGCGTTAAATTCGTAAAATCCAAAAACGAATTAAACGAATTTCAAGCGGATAGATAAGCCTTCAATTCCTCTATGGCAACATGGTCTTCCCCGATGTCCTTTATCAGTTTTTTGCTGCCTCCGAAAGGTGTGGTAAGGTTCCTGTACGCTTTCTGTATTCCCCTTTCGTGTACGATGCTGAGGTCTGTGTATTGCTGTTGCAGTGCGTTCCGGAAAGTCTTTATGGGACAGGGGCGCATGAAACGGTATTCCACCAGTGCGATGTACAGACGTGCGATGTCCGTTTCGGTCGTATGCGTTTTCAGCCTTGTTCCGATTCTTTCCAGAATGACATCCCTGTTCTCTATCAGCAGCTCCGGCAGGGTACGTGTATCGGCTTTTCGTCCGGCACTCTTGGACTGTCCCTGTTGCAGGCTGTCCGTATCTTCTGTTTCGGTTTCTTCAATGTCTTCTTCATCCTCAATAGACCATTCCACGAGGTTGTTTTCCTCAATGGCTTTCTGCTGCTTCCTGAAAGCCATCCAGTCCTCTTTGGTTCTCATGCCGCTGCTGATGCTCTTCTTGATGATGAACCTGACCATGTAGGAAACAAGCCATTTGTATAGTCTGGTAATACCTTTTCTTTTGGCCAGTTCCTCTCCCTGTTCTACCATACACTCATAGCTCCGTCCGTAGTACAACCATGCGAGCATGGCAGGTATGATGCTCCGCCTTTTTGAATGATGGAACTCGTTTACAATCTTTTGAGCAAGGTCAGAATCCAGAAGCACGTTCTCCAGTTCCTCGAAATCGGAGATTTTATCGTCTCCGATCCGTCTGCGTGTGGCTTCCTTGTATCTCGGTACCAAGGTTGTGGCAACCTTGAAAACCTTAACAAATCCCTTGAACTCCTTGTCGTTCATTTCTTCCACGAAAGCCGCATATTCATCGGGGTGGCTGTCAAGCCACTCCCTTATCAGTCTTTTGAAATTGTCGTATTCCTGTTGTCCCATATAGGTTTAGTCTAAAAGTTTAACGAGGTCTTTCTTCATCTCTTCGTCAATATCCCTGTACCGTCTGAAAGCCTTGCTGCCTTCCTTGTGTCCCGACAGTGCCGAAACAAGATTCGGGTCTTTCACCTTCTTATAAATATTGCCGATGAAGGTGCGTCTTGCAAGGTGGCTGCTTGCCACTTCATAAAGCGGTTTTTTGACTTCATCACGTGTCAACGGGTCTAATATAGTGACAATCCTGTCCACTCCTGAAAGTTTGAATATCTTTTTTATTGCCTCATTATATTTCTGTTCGGAAATGAACGGCAGCAGTTTTCCCTCATGGTCTTTATACCGTTCGAGAATTTCCTTTGCCTTGTCGTTCAACGGAACACGTACCGTTACAGGATTGCCCTCTTTGGTTTTCTTCGGTATGTATTCAATGGCTTCATTTACCACGTTCAGTTTGGTCATTCTGTACAGGTCGCTTACTCTGCATCCTATAAGTGTCTGGAAAATGAAGATGTCCCTCTGTATCTCCAGCTGTGGGCTAGCCGAAAGGTCAGCATTGAAAATCCTGTCCCTTTCTTCAAGGTTGATATAAACAGGGGTTCCGTATTTGCATTCCTCTATCGGAAACTTGTCAAATGGTCTGTTGGTGGTCAGCTTGTTGTCGAAACACCACAGGAAGAATGTGCGTATTCTTGAAAAACAGTCTATCAGAGTGTTTTTTCCACGTGGTTGCGGAGTCCTTTTTTCAGGAATGGCTTCATAAATGCTTGGGTACAATTCATAATATTGGTATTCGTTCTCGAAGAAGTCCCACATGTCCCGAAGAGTTTCAGGTGTGACGGTATCAACATCAAGAACAAATCCTTTTTGCCCTCTTTTGGTTTCCCGTACATACAGCTCATAACGCAATAAGGCTCTTTTTACCACCCTGAAATTCTTTTTCCTAACTTCCGATAACGGATGCTTTCCCAGAAAGCTGTCAAACAGCTCTCCGAAAGTCGGCTTGATGACAATCTCTTCCGGTGTGAAATACTTTTCAGGATGATAATATCTGTCTAAGGTCAGTTTCAGCCATTCTTTATCAACGGATTCTTTTTCCGTATGAAAGGATTTTTCCACATAGGTTTTCAGCTTTCGTATCTCTTCATTTATGCCAGTCCTTAAATCTTCGTTGCAGACAGCTTTTGTTTTTACACACTCTGCTTTGTCATCCCACAGGTTGGGATTGATTGAAAGCTGGGTAGGAGCAACAGAATCAAGCTGTCTTCCATTTCTCAGACGGATATAAATAGTTGCGGTTGATTCAGTATCATACCGTTTTGCCGCTTTTTTAATGATGAAAGTTACTTTCATAGGCTTACAGGTTAAATATCTATCTGGATGCAAATATAGATATTTTCCCCACATTTTCCCCACATCTGCTAAATAATTTGCAATCGGATTAATTCGGATTAAAATTTAAGATGATTGTAAATAGTTGATATATAGTTATATTACTGTGTTTTTCTGCGTTTTTCTTTTTACCCACATTTTCCCCACTTTAATTATTTCAAATGCGGGTCTGGGTACAAGAAAAAGAACTAAGTATTTGTAAATCAAATATTTAGTTCTTTTCTTTTTTGTATGTATGCTCCCAAATTGTTCCCAGTCATCTTGGGTTAACGGGCTCAACGTAAAAATCTGAGGGATACCCATATTACGCATAAATTTTCGACAGTCTCAACAGAAAGATGACTCCGTAAGGCTTTATTAAAGTAAGCAATAAATAAATGACTTTTCTACCTATATCTGAATTGACAGAAATACCATTACCAAGATAATCCGACTGTTGCCTAACAATATCCTGATACTAAAGGTAGTTTTTAAATGGATGAATTTTGCATCTCTTCCATATTCCTGCAGATATGTAGAGTTGCCAGTTGGTGAAGTCTTACTCTTGAAACAAAGAACCTCTAAACAGATAAGGAACAATATAAAGGCCCGTGGCAGGGGATAGCTGGTATCATTTTTGAAAATAACTTTTGGCATTAGCCAATAATATACTTATTTTTGTTCACAGTTAAAGGACCTATGTTTTTTATTTGCTTCCATATATATTGAAAATCTTTTAGCTTTCAACTGTTTAGCTGTTTTATTTTTGTCATTATAGTACTTGCAGAATTAAGTTTATATTTTAATAAAAATTTGTAGTTTGCTTATATAATCTACCGAATACTAATTTACAATAAGAAATTAATGAATACGTCACTAAAAAAAATATTGATTCTCCGTCCGTGTACAACATTCATAATGTGTTGCCTGCTGATCAGTTGTACTTTCTTCTCCTGTATCCAGCCGGAAGAAACACACATTGCCAGTTGGGAGCGACAATATATAGATAGTTTGGTCCATGCTCAAAAAGAAGTGGACTCGTTGGAACAGATCCGTGACCGCTTCATCCAAGAAGACAATCATTATGGTCTTATGGTTACCTGCAAGACTTTAGGACAACGCTACCGTTCCGAAAACCGTTTTATGGATGCTGTTAAATGTCATAAATTGGGCATGGAACAAGCTATCCTGCTGGCTGATACACTGGAACTGATTCAGGCACTGAATAATTTGGGGACCAATTATCGGCGACTAGGTATTTTGACAGAAGCCTCTACATTCCATTATCGAGCTTTATCTTTCTGTGAACTGTTGCAAAATAAAACGGATAAACTTACTCAAAAACAGCGGGTAATATCATTAAATGGCATTGGAAACATTTATCTGACACTGGATAATCGCCAGTTAGCCGACAGTATTTTCCGTATTGCCCTGAGAGGAGAACAACAATTGGGAAGTGCTGTAGGGCAAGCCATTAACTACGCCAACTTGGGAGCTATTTTCGAATCCAACGGTCAAACAGACTCGGCCTGGATATACTACCAGCATTCTATGAAACAAAACCAAAAAGCCAAATCCGATCTAGGTATTTCACTATGTCACAACTCTTTTGGCCGCCTGTATGAAAAAGACTGCCTGTGGGACAGCGCTTTAGTGGAATATCAAGCCTCTTATGATATAATGGCCGGCAGCAAAGACCGTTGGCATTGGCTGGAATCCTGCCTGGCACTGACACGAGTCCATCTAAAAAAAGGTGACTATAGCAAGGCGTATGCCTATTTAGAGCAAGCTAAAAAAACAGCCACGGATATTAAATCTTTAGAACATCTGGCACAAGTATATTACCTTTACTATCAGTGGTATGATCAGAAAGGAGATTGTAGAAAAGCATTGGATTACTATATCCAAAGCCGAATCTATACCGATAGTGTAATGAATTTCAAAAACCTGCATCATGCCCAGAATCTGCGAATACAATTTGTCAGCGACCGGCATCGAGATGAAATCAATGTACTGGAACGTTCGTATGAAAACGAGCGACGCACGCATAATTACCTGTTAATAGCTTCCTTGGCTATCATTTTATTGGCAGTTACCATGATTGGATTCTTGTGGTATTTTCTCCATTCCCGTCGAAAAATGATTCGTATGATGCAGCATGTAGAAGAAATCCGCTCTAACTTTTTCACAAACATTACGCATGAGTTTCGTACCCCTTTGACCGTTATTTTAGGATATAGTCGTTTACTTGAGAACGGAACAGTTTTCTTAAAGCAAGATTTGCAATCCTTGGGACAATATATAACCCGACAGGGAAACAACTTATTGGACCTTGTCAATCAGTTACTGGATATCTCAAAAGTTAAGTCGGCTGTAGGTAATCCGGAGTGGAGAACAGGAAACGTCGTACCTTATCTGCACATGCTGGTGGAAAGTTTCCAAGATCTGGCTCGTCAGAAACGCATTGAATTGCAGTTTTTGCCCTCTCAAAACACAGTCAATATGGATTTTGTACCTGACTATCTTCAAAAGATTCTACGAAATCTCATCTCTAATGCTTTAAACTATACGCCTGCTTACGGAAAAATCTGTATTGATACCGATCTGACTGACAATATGCTAGAAATTCATGTATCCGATACTGGAAAAGGTATAGCAGAAGAAGACTTGCCTCATATTTTCGATTTATTTTATCAAGGAAATAAAGAGAAGGTGAAAGAGGTAGGTAGCGGCATCGGGTTGTCACTTGTCCAAAAATTGGTGATGAGTATGAATGGAACGATTGAAGTAGAAAGCAAAGTGGGGATAGGTACTATTTTTACATTGTTTTTTCCACTCTTTCATAAAGGACAAGAGTATCCTGACTTCCGACTGAATGAAATTACGATAGAAAAGGTAGCTCTGACAACTAAAGATGGTGAGTCGGAAAACTTACCTCAAGGGAAAGAATCTAACGAACATACACCATTGATTCTCGTTGTTGAGGACAACTTGGATGTGGCACATTATATCGGTTCTTTGTTGCAAGAACGTTATGCGCTCCGGTACGCATATAACGGACGAATTGGTATAGAACTAGCCTATGAGCTTGTACCCGATTTGATACTGACCGACCTGATGATGCCCGTAGTGGATGGCTATGCCTTACTTCGATGCATCCGTGAAAGTGAAACGGTGAATCATATACCTGTTATTGTCATTACAGCTCGCTGTACCGAAGAAGACCGTATTAAGGGTATAGAAGCTGGAGCTGATGCCTATCTCTATAAGCCTTTCAATGCCGAAGAGCTTTTAGTGCGTGTAGACTACCTGCTGGATTCGCGTAGGATGCTGAGAAGTAAATATGCTTATGCTGTCAGACAGCAGTTTACTAATGCAGAGAAACAGCTAGCCATTGCCGATCAACAGTTCCTAAACAGATTGACAGATATCACTTATCGCCAAATGGAAACAGGACAAGTGGATGTGGAAACGATTGCTTCAAAAATGTGCATGACACGACAACAATTGACGCGTAAACTACAGGCAGTCACAGGAGAAAGTACTGTCGTATACCTGATGCGAATCCGCTTGAATAAAGCCAAACAGTTGCTTGATTCTTGTGTAGACATGCAGATAGGAGATATTGCCATAAAATGTGGGTTTGAGGATAATGCTTATTTCTCCCGAATTTTCAAGCAATACTTTCATCTTACCCCTTCACAATATCGGAAACAGTTGAAATAAATACACTTCTCGATATTGTTTGTTTTGGATTTTTATATTATTGAAAATGAGTATTATATACTATAAATTTATCCCAAAAGTCCAAAATGGGAATATTGGAAAACTTCAAAAATCCAAGAAAAAGATAATAAATATCCTAATGGTCCATGAATGAAACTTTTTATTTTGTGTTGAGCCTTTACAAATAGGTTGAAACAAACTTGGTACTTTAAATTTAAATTCATTTATCATGGAAAACAAAATTAAAATTAGGGTATTCGACACTCTGAAGTCGAACAATGTAATGGTATCTGGATGGTATTCTTACAAAGATAGTCCTACGCGCAAGTACGGGATATTCACAGGAACTACTGAGGGATTAGGTAATGAGAGACGGGTGTATTGTAAAAAATATATGGATCCCGATGTGTTGATTCCTTCAACCAACCTTCGCCAGATTCATATAAAGGTTCGTCATCGTGACCGTGATTTGGAATACGAACACGATTACATGGATTGGAATGAAGATATTTGTATTGGTTGGCTTAGACCAGGTAATTTAGGCTGTGATACGGTAAACTGGTTCTTTAAGGGAGAAGATGACCACTGGCATTATGGAGGTGATAAAGGAGACCCATTGGTAGCCTCACATAAAACTTCTTGCGGTAATATTCCTCCTTCTATCGGTAAGGGTAGCCCGTCTTTTACACCGGAGCGTCCGGTTAGACCTACTCCTCCCCCTGAAACGAAACCGAGTGTTCCGTTTGACAGCTCCCTTGATACGCTTATTCAAACCTTAACCCGGCAGGCGAAAGATTTGGTAGATGGTTCGGCTAATCTTCCGACCCTTCCTACAGTAATGGAAACGAATCGCGAAGGGGCATATATACGTGGTTCGAGGACAGAACAACAGAACGTAGTGCGTTTTGTCTTTCCTCTAAATACAAGCAATTATTACTTGGGTAATATCTTGCTGGTGAATAACAATGAAACATTTTTTAGTAACAGTCCGATTGCTTTGCGCTTTTCACAAAACCAGCGTAAGCCACTCTCGTTTGTGCCTAGTGTAGTAATGGATGACTTCTCGATGTTGAAGAATGTAAATCCTACAGAGATGAATGTCAAGTTGGCAATGGACCGTTTCATCATTAAGTATAAAAATTGGGTGAAGCAGCATAACTTCCGTTTGCCTGAAGTGGCTTCTCCTAGATGTTATAATTTTGAAAGTAAAGAGGGCATTAATATTGGCGGTACCATCAAGGGAGTCAATTTCAGTGCTTCGTTATTCAGTTCGGCACGCAGCATTACTGTAGTAGAATTTAAACAAGTTCTTTTCTCGGTTTCTATTGATGATGTATATCAGGAAGGTAGTGACTTCTTGCAAAATATTACTTCAAGTGAGCTGCGGGAAAAATGTAGTATTAATGGTGTGGTCAACCCTCCGGCTATTATTGAAACCGTATACTATGGTAAAGCTGCTTATCTATGTGCTGTATGTGAAGACAAGAATAATGCTTCCTTTGATATCGGAGAATACGTTAAGAACGGAAGTACAGGTGGTTCAAGTAAATGGAAGCTACAAGTCATTGTAAACGGTGGCAAAGATAATTTCCCGAGCGGCTATTTGGATAGGAAGAATTTGCAGGAACTTATAAATTCAATGAGTACCCCGTTGAAAGCCGAAGATATAGAAACGGCCGTTCCTATTGAATTTGAGGCATCCTATCTGTCACTTCCTTACTCAAATCCGGTACGTCTTGATATCCAGCGTTATTATCTGAGGTATGTAGAAAGTGTCAACTTTAAGCTTACGGAAAACAATAAGGGAGCTGCCATGAGTGCCATAATCCGATGGCTTGAGCCTCGATTGGATGCGAATAACAATTGGCGATATGCACTCTGTGAACAGAAGAGAAAGAGTTTAGACCATATTGTTCGGATGTCTCCTTGGGCTTTGGCCATAGAAGTCAAGATTGATGTTACTGGTGCTGCTGGTAAATATGATTTCAATTTCTTCATACCTAATCTCCCTTTGGACTTGCTCCGGATCAATGATAGTGGTGAGTGCGAAATGAAGTGTAACATTACCGGTTCTACTATGTTCGATACGAAAAATGTGACCATTTCTCCAATGCCTTCCGGATGTTACATTTCTAAGGATAATGAGATTTATGGAGTAACTCATAAATGCTCAGAATTTCAAACTCAACGTGAGATTTTGAGGGAATTTTTCCGCTGGTGTGATTACAATGACTTAAAATCAGGCCAGATGTCTGTTTTAGGAAGAGCGAGAAAAGACAAAAGTGGCTTGAGTAGGGATTAATAGGTTTTAATTATAGATAGAAAGTGTAAGTTGAGCTGTGTTAGCAAAGAATAAAATGAAACCTTTGCTGACACAGTTTTTCTATGAAAAAAGAATGTAAACTTAACGTAAGTTCGATAGCCGACTCTTTGTAGTCTATCACGGCATACTACTTTTTTGAACAGTTGTCCGTCATTGATGTAAATTTTGTCAATTTCGGACAACTGTTTATTTTTTAATTTTATATTGAACTTACGTAAAACTTATTATAATTTGAATCCTTTACTTTTCCTTTCTTCTTGTTGCGACAGTCTTGTTCCGTATCTGAGCCTGTGCCATTGTTCCCTGAACCAGTCGGCAATCGGCTTTCTGTTTATTGTCAGATTCAGCCTGCTTTCATCGTCAGGGTCGTTTTCAACTCTTAAAATATCATCCTTTATGTCAAAGTTCCGCCTGTGCTGCTCGGAATAGATTTTACCGCTGCATTTCAGGGCTTCTTTTTTGACTATAAGACTTTCAGTCATTTCTTTAGAGAATC
>ENA-OOYV01001830-OOYV01001830.1-human-gut-metagenome-genome-assembly--contig:-NODE-1830-length-11684-cov-1.965173_pt1 | contig 11684 bp, 9 predicted proteins | sample MGYA00241704_ERZ501380 | MGnify/ENA primary metagenome ERZ501380 (study PRJEB25962, sample SAMEA2042984) | human gut metagenome | biome: human gut; feature: human-associated habitat; material: faeces...
AAAGGCGGAGCCTTTGGTGGGTTTTAAGGGCAACGCCCTTAACATCTCTTGCCTTTAAATGGCGGACTTTGTCCGCCCTTATTAACTAATGTTGATTTCAAACTTCCGAGTGAGCGAACAAGTTTCCCCTACTTTGCTTCCCTATTCTCTAAAGAAGCCTTGATAAACTCTCTGAATATCGGGTGAGCCTTGTTTGGACGGCTTTTGAACTCTGGGTGATACTGAACACCGATATAGAATTTATTTTCAGGAATCTCAACAGCCTCTACAAGCAAGCCATTAGGAGATGTGCCTGTGAAGACCATACCATTTTCTTCAAATATGTCACGATATTTATTGTTGAACTCATAGCGATGTCTGTGTCGCTCTGCAACCTCTGGCTTGCCGTAGGCTCTCTCCATAATGGAATTAGGGTGAACCTTGCAAGGATATGCTCCAAGACGCATTGTTCCGCCGAGTGGGATATTTCCCTGCTGGTCTGGCATAAGGTCGATTACTGGATACTCTGTATCCTTATCAAACTCGCTTGAATTTGCGTGCTTAAAGCCAAGCTTATGGCGGGCAAACTCTATAACAGCGGTCTGCATACCAAGACAAATGCCGAAATACGGAATATCGTTTTCACGAGCATATTTTGCGGCATTGATTTTGCCCTGAACGCCTCTGTCACCAAAGCCACCAGGAACGAGTATGCCGTCACAATCGCCGAGAAGCTCCTCGACTGTATACTCTGTGACAAGCTCTGCGTCAACCCATTTAATATCTACAACAGCACTATTCTCATAGCCTGCGTGTCTTAATGCCTCAGCAACAGACAAATAAGCGTCGTGAAGCTGAACATACTTACCAACAAGAGCGATTCTGACAGCGCAGAACCTGTTGTGCTATTCTTGATTCTTTCGAGCATACTTTCCCACTCGGACATATCGCCGGCTGGAAGACTTATTCCAAGCTCACGGCAGACAATATCGGAGAAATTATTCTTTTCGAGCATCATAGGTGCTTCATAAAGAACAGGGAGAGTTATATTTTCGATAACGCAATCTGGCTTAACATTGCAGAACATTGCTATCTTCTTGAAAATGCTCTCCTCGAGTGGTTCATCGCAACGGAGAACGAGAATATCAGGATTTATTCCAAGTGAACGAAGCTCCTTTGCGGAATGCTGTGCCGGCTTGGACTTATGCTCCTCGCTGCCCTTGATATAAGGTACAAGGCAAACATGAATGAACAAGCTATTCTCAAGACCAACCTCGAGAGAAACCTGTCTAATAGCCTCAAGAAAAGGCTGGCTCTCTATATCGCCGACTGTACCACCGATTTCGGTGATAACAACATCAGCGTCAGAGTGCTTACCGACAGCATAGATAAATTCCTTAATTTCGTTTGTAATATGAGGAATAACCTGAACAGTTTCGCCGAGATATTCGCCGTTACGCTCTTTCTCGAGAACATTTGAATAGACCTTACCTGTGGTAAGATTTGAGAATCTATTTAGGTTTTCATCTATAAAACGCTCATAGTGACCGAGGTCGAGGTCGGTTTCTGCACCGTCCTCTGTAACATAAACCTCGCCGTGCTGATATGGACTCATTGTGCCTGGGTCAACATTTATATACGGGTCGAGCTTCTGTGCGGCAATTTTAAGTCCCCTTGCCTTGAGAAGTCGTCCGAGAGAAGCTGCTGTTATACCCTTGCCAAGTCCCGAAACAACTCCGCCTGTAACGAAAATATACTTTGTCGTCATAGCTCTACTTCTCCTTCAAATACTGTTTCTGCATTACCTGTGAGGAAAACTGTGTCATCTGTATACTTAATAACGAGGTCGCCACCCTTTAGCTTAACTGTGATGTCCTCATTCTTCTTGCAATAGCCATTCTCAACCGCTGCAACTGCAACAGCACAAGCACCTGTACCGCAAGCCCAAGTTTCGCCACTGCCACGCTCCCATACTCTCATACGGATTGTGTTGCTGTCAACTACCTTGACAAACTCTGCGTTTACTCTCTCTGGGAAGAGTGGGCTGTTCTCGAATGCAGGGCCTACCTTTTCTATATCAAGGCTGTCGATATTATCGCAGAATACTACGCAGTGTGGATTACCCATAGAAACGCAGGTGATTTTATATTCAACGCCATCTATAAAGGCTGGCTCATTGATAATCTTTGTTTTAGCCATAGCAACAGGGATATTCTTAGGGTTAAGTTCTGCCTTACCCATATCAACTCTTACTCTGCTTACAAGACCATCTTGCTTATATACTTTAAGCTTCTTGATACCGCTGAGAGTTTCAACTGTTGCAGTATCGCCCTGAACCATACCGTTATCAAAGAGGAACTTTGCAACGCAGCGGATACCGTTTCCGCACATTTTACCCTCACTGCCATCGAGGTTGAACATACTCATTTTAGCGTCTGCAACATCAGATGGTCCTATAAGAATAACACCGTCACCGCCAATTCCGAAATGTCTGTCGGAAAGTCTTATGCTAAGTCCTTCTGGATTGTTAATCTTCTGGCTGAATGTATCGAAATAGATATAGTCATTGCCTATGCCCTGCATCTTTGTGAAATGGAGCTTAACCTTTTCACTTCTCATATCGTTAAGGTTGACAAGCTCTGTGCTTTCTTCAGAATACTTACTCTTGAGGCATTCTGCGAGTGCATTTGCTGTGTCGATAGAAGTAAGGCAAGGAATATTTCTTTCAACTGTCTTACGGCGAATCTTAACGCTATCTCTTGTAGGAATTCTGCCCTTAGAAGATGTTGAGATAACATAGTTAATGATACCGCTCTCAATAAGTGTGAGGGTATTTTCCTTAGCGTTCTCGTGAATCTTCGGAACAACAATAGCATCTATGCCATAATCCTTGATAACTCTTGCAGTACCAACTGTTGAGTAGATTGTAAAGCCGAGGTCTGCATACTTTCTTGCAAGCTGACCGACTTCGTTCTTATCAGCATCTCTTACTGTGATAAAGATACCGCCGTGCTTTTTCATCTTATAGCCTGCTGCGATAAGACCCTTATAAAGAGCCTCCTCAAGTGTATTAGCAACACCGAGAACCTCACCTGTAGATTTCATCTCAGGACCTAAGTGGTTATCAACATTTATAAGCTTCTCGAATGAGAATACAGGCACCTTAACTGCAAAGTAAGGAGCTTTCTTATAAAGACCTGTTCCCCAGCCCATATCTGCAAGCTTTTCTCCGAGCATAGCACGAGTTGCGAGGTCTACCATAGGCACACCTGTAACCTTGCTGATATATGGGATAGTTCTTGAAGAACGAGGGTTGACCTCAATAACATAAAGTCTATCGTGATAGATAAGATACTGAATATTGACAAGTCCCTTTGTTCTGAGAGAAACTGCAAGATTCTTAGAGGTTTCGATGATTGTCTTAGTCATCTCATCGCCAATATTCCAAGCTGGATATACAGCAATAGAGTCACCTGAGTGGATACCTGTTCTCTCAACGTGTTCCATAATACCAGGAATAAGAATATCTTCACCATCGCAGATAGCGTCAATCTCAAGCTCGATACCCATAAGGTATTTATCTATGAGGATAGGGTTCTCGATATTCTGTGCGAGAATGATAGCCATATATTCCTTAATATCGTCATCATTAAAGGCAATAATCATATTCTGACCGCCGAGAACATATGATGGACGCATAAGTACAGGATAGCCGATTTTATTTGCAACCTCGAGAGCCTCGTCTGTTGTCATAACAGTATAGCCCTGAGGGCGAGCGACATGGTGCATTTCGAGAAGCTCATCAAAGCGTTCTCTGTCCTCTGCCATATCAATGCTGTCAGCAGATGTTCCGAGGATATTTACGCCGTGGTCGCTGAGATATTTTGTAAGCTTAATAGCTGTCTGACCACCGAAGGCAACAACAACGCCATATGGCTTTTCTGTGTTGATAATGCCCATAACATCTTCATTTGTGAGTGGCTCGAAATAAAGTCTGTCGGCTGTATCGAAGTCTGTGGAAACTGTTTCAGGGTTGTTATTTACGATAACAACATCAAAGCCAGCCTCTTTCAATGCCCATACGCAGTGAACGGAGGCATAGTCAAATTCGATACCCTGACCGATTCTGATAGGACCTGAACCAAAAACGATAACTGTTTTTCTATTGCTGTTCTGCTCCTCGATAAATGCCTCTGCCTCGTTGTCCTTATCGAAGGTAGAGTAGAAGTAAGGAGTTTCAGCCTTAAATTCAGCGGCACAAGTATCAACCATCTTATAGACAGGAACGAGTGGGTTTTCAACCTTTTTGCCTGTGATTTTCTCAATAGTTCTGTCGAGGAAGCCGAGATTCTTAGCCTTTACATAAAGCTCTCTGCTCATCTCGCCCTTTTCAAGCTCCATCTCACGCTCGCAGTTGATGATATTGAGGAGCTTAGATAAGAACCATTCGTCAATGAGGGTTATCTCGTGGATTTCATCAACAGTAATTCCACGCTTCAATGCCTCATATACGCAGAAAGAACGCTCATCGTCGCAGACATGAAGTCTTTCTCTGAGTTCTTCTGTTGTGAGGGCGGCAAACTTAGGGCTATCCATTGTATCGTGACCGATTTCAGCACCACGAACAGCCTTCATAATAGCCTGCTCAAATGTAGGAGCAATAGCCATAACCTCGCCTGTCGCTTTCATCTGTGTGCCAAGTGTACGCTTTGCATAAACGAATTTATCGAAAGGCCACTTAGGGAACTTAACAACAACATAGTCAAGTGCAGGCTCAAAGCAAGCGTATGTTGTGCCTGTAACGGCATTCTTAATTTCGTCAAGAGTATAGCCGATAGCAAGCTTTGCAGCAACCTTAGCAATAGGATAACCTGTTGCCTTAGACGCAAGAGCAGATGAACGGGAAACTCTTGGGTTAACCTCGATAACAGCATATTCAAAGGTTTCAGGGTTAAGAGCGAACTGGCAGTTACAGCCACCCTCTACGCCAAGAGCAGAAATTATATTAAGAGCTGCTGAACGGAGCATCTGATATTCCTTATCAGCAAGAGTTACTGTTGGAGCGATAACGATACTATCGCCTGTATGAACGCCGACAGGGTCGAAGTTTTCCATAGAGCAGACGGTAATTACATTGCCCTTCTTATCACGCATTACCTCATACTCGATTTCCTTCCAGCCTGCGATACACTTTTCAACAAGAACCTGAGTGATAGGAGAAAGCTCAAGTCCGTTTGCAGTGATTTCACGAAGTTCGTCCTCATTATTAACGATACCGCCGCCTGTACCGCCGAGTGTAAATGCAGGACGAATGATAACAGGGTAGCCGATTTCGTTTGCGAAGTCTACGGCAGATTCAACATCATTTACAACTATTGATGGGATAACCGGCTGACCGATTTCCTCCATAGTATCCTTGAACATCTGTCTGTCTTCTGCTTTATCAATAGTTACTGGGTTAGCACCGAGGAGCTTAACACCGTTTTTCTCAAGGAAGCCCTCTTTTGCAAGCTGCATAGAGAGTGTAAGACCTGTCTGTCCGCCGAGAGTGGAAAGAAGGCTGTCTGGCTTTTCTTTCTTGATAATTCTCTTTACTGTCTTGAGGGTAAGAGGCTCGATATAGATTTTATCAGCCATAGCCTTATCCGTCATAATAGTAGCTGGGTTTGAGTTAATGAGGATAACCTCAAGACCTTCCTCTTTAAGAGCACGGCAAGCCTGTGTACCCGCATAGTCAAACTCGGCAGCCTGTCCGATAACGATAGGACCTGAACCGATAACCATAACTCTCTTTATACTTTTATCCTTTGGCATCTCATTTACCCTCCTTCATCATGTTTATAAATCTATCAAAAAGGAATGATGTATCCTGTGGACCACCGCAAGCCTCTGGGTGGAACTGTACTGAAAATGCTGGCATATCTGTATAGGTTACGCCCTCGCAAGTACCGTCATTTGCGTTAATAAAGCTTTCCTTTGCATTTGCTGGCAAAGATGAAGCGATAACTGCATAGCCATGGTTCTGGCTTGTGATATAAACTCTGCCTGTGCCGACTTCTACGGCTGGCTGGTTTGCACCACGATGACCATACTTTAGCTTTTCAGTATTAGCCCCCTGTGAAAGTGCGAGAACCTGATGTCCGAGGCAGATTCCGAAAGTAGGAATTTTAGCGTCACAAAGCTTTTTAAGCTCGGCAATCATCTCAACATTTTCCTCTGGGTCGCCAGGACCATTAGAGAGCATAATGCCATCAGGATTGAGTGCCTTAATCTGCTCTGCTGTTGTGCTTGCAGGCACGACTGTAACTGTGCAGCCACGCTTTACAAGCTCTCTTCTGATATTATACTTAGCACCGATATCCCAAAGAACGACCTTGAATTTCTCGTCCTCTGCCTGATATGTTTCAAAATCAGAGCAGGTTACAGACTTTACGGCATCGACTATCTTATAAGGCTTGATTTCGTTCTCGATAACATCTTCTGAAACCTTCTCGAAGGATATACGAGCATTCATAACACCATATTCACGAACGATTTTCGTAAGATGTCTGGTATCAATTCCATAAATAGCAGGAATGCCTGCCTCCTTTAAAAAAGTGTCAAGCTGTCCCTCACACCTAAAGTTTGAGGGTTGCTGACACCATTCTCTTACGATATAAGCCTTCAAAGCTGGCTTTTTGCTTTCAAAGTCAGGTTTAATAACCCCATAGTTACCAATAAGTGGGAAAGTCTGGCAGACAATTTGTCCATAGTAGCTTGGGTCGGTAAGTGTTTCAAGATAGCCAGTCATAGCAGTAGTAAAGACAAGCTCTCCTGTGGTTTCGGTTTGGGCTCCGAAAGAATAACCCTCAAAAACATCACCGTTCTCTAAGGTAAGGTATGCCTTTTGTTCCATTCTTTGACCATTCCTTTCGTGTATATATTTAAGCAAAGCAGTTACCCAATTTGCATTAAAAGCATATTTTCTACAATTTTCGAGCCTTTTGGCTCATCTATAAGCTCTCAATCAGTTCTCATAGGTGCTAAGGATTCTCTTTGCGACCTCGACTTTTGTTATTCGCTGGTCCATAGCCTGTCGTTCAAGATACTTGTGCGATTGCGGTTCGCTCATAGAGAGATACTCCATAAGCACATATTTTGCCCTATTGATGGTTCTTATATCCTCAATCTTCTTCTGAAGCTTGATATTTTCTTTGCGAACTCCCTCAAGACGGCGTTTCGTCGCCTCAAGAAGCTTAATTGATTTAAACATCAGATGTTTGCTCAGTGGCTTTGACAAAACGAAAACGCCATAATCCTCTGTTTTAGCCTCTGCCTGTTCCTCAATCTCCGCCTTGACAAGCAAAACAACACTTGCGTGAGTATTTTCGGAAACATATATCGACAGACCGTCGCCGAACTCGTCAGTCAGCGGTGTATTGATAAAGACGAAATCATATTCCTTTTCGAGTAATATTCGCCGAGCCTCCGAACCGCTCCTTACAATGTCGATAGTGGGACTTGAGATTTCACGAAGCAGTCCCGACAAAGAATCGGTACTTTTCTCTGATTTGGACACAAGAAGAACATTGTCCAAGTGCCGACACCCTTTCTATCTATTGTACATAATCCTGATAATTCTATCAAGTATTAAATGAAATATTTCTTATAGAATTTCAAAATACTTGTGGTCTGTTGCAAGCTTTATCTCATCACTTCTCTTAGAAAGCTCAAGCTCTTGTCGCTTATGGCATATATAGCTCTCAAAAAGCTTTTCTGGAATAATTGATTTAATAAATTCGCTTTTCTCTGCAAGATTTATTGCTGATTCGAGCGATGACGGCAAAGCAAGCTTGCTCATTCCGACAGAAGGGGCAGGAAGCTCCTCACGAGCCTCTACACCATCAAGACCTGCGTTAATTATCAACGCAAAGGCAAGATATGGGTTGCAGGCAGGGTCTGGCGAAATAAGCTGTAGCTTGGCATTATCACGCTCAGAGGAAATAACTCTTATTATATCCATATTACTTCCGTAAGCCCAGCCAACACTGCCACCTTTGAGGTCGGTATTGAAACGCTTATATGAGTTTTCGATAGGATTAAGGAAAGCAGTAATCTCAGAAATTCTTTTAAGCACACCTGCGATAAAGTAACCGGCTGTTGTATTTAGCTCGCCGTCCTTCTTTTTGAATATGTTATAGCCATATCTTTCAATCATAACATTGATGTGCATACTATTTCCGTTTTTATCATCAAGCGGTTTTGGCATAAATGATGCAAAAAGTCCGTTTGAATTTGCGATGGTCTTAACCATAGCCTTAAACATAGAGAAGTTATCAGCTGCAGTTAGCGAATCAGAATACATAAAGTCGATTTCGTTCTGTCCAGGGCCTCTCTCATGATGAGATGAAAGCGGAGTCATCTCCATTTGCTCAAGCGTGAAGCAAATCTGACGGCGGACATTCTCGCCCTTATCAAGCGGTGCAATATCGAGATAGCCTGCGTTATCATATGGCAATTTTGTAGGGTTGCCGTCATCATCAGTCTTGAATAAATAGAATTCACATTCAAGGTCGATATTACAGGTCAGACCGACAGATGCTGCTCTTTTCATAGCATTTTTCAGTACCATACGGACATCTGCATCAAAAGGCACACCATTCTGATAAGTTATCGTGCAGAAAAGTCTTACAACCCTGCCGTGCTGTGGTCGCCATGGCAAGACAGCGAGTGTTGCAGGGTCTGGCACAAGTACAAGGTCTGCATCAAAGTTTTCGAAGCCCCCAATAGCAGAAGCATTAAAGGTAACGCCCTTTTTAAAAGCAACGGGAAGCTCATCTGCCATTATCGAAATATTTTTAGTTGTACCAAAAATATCGAAAAACATAAGCCTTACAAACTTAACATCATTTTCCTCGATAAATTGCAGAACTTCTTTTTCAGTATATTTCAAACAAGCCCCTCCTTTTCTCAGAGATTCCGCCATATAAGATCAAGTCCTTATCTCAGCAGAAACCCGAATGAAATCAATGTGTGCATATCCTATTTATTGTATACGCTATCGGTTTATTTGTCAAGATGCGTGTTGCTAACGCACTTATCCTAAACTTTAAGTGTCTTAAGAAAGATTGGTAACTTCTTAATTTGCGTCAATAAAAATCTTCTATAAGTGTCGAGCGAAACTTTTAGCTGTCTTTGGGAAGTCTTTAGCTTAATTGCACTTACATTATAACATATTTGAGCCTGAATAGCTATTATTTTATTTTCTAAAAACAAAAAAGCCAAACCATCTAAGGTTCAGCTTTGAATAAATTATTTTTCGTCACAGCCACCGACCTCGGCAAACTGCTCATAAATACGATATAACTTTTGAGTATTATTTTCTAATATATAATAGTGACGAATATATGGAATCTCTAAGCACAAAAGCAATAAGGTCAGTGCAAGCGATTGAATAGTCGCATAGAAAAAGCTTACTATTATCATCGACATAAGTAAAAGCGAAAATAATATCGTTATAAGAAGATGTATAAGCCTTTCGTGTTGCCAAAAGCCAATCTCTAACAAAATATCGTGCTTTAATTTTTCTATATCCTCTATCTTAGACCTATCCGCAAGAAGTGCTTCTAAATAAAGCACATAGTTTTTTAACTTCTTGCCCATATAATCACCTTATTTTTATTTTATTTTCTTTTCCATTTCAGCATATTCTGTCTGAAAACCGTTTCCGAGAGTCATAATGCCCTCTTTAAGCTTAACAAAGCCTAAGTGTTTATATGCTATACAAGCAGCCTCATTCTTAACAAGAATATCTACAATAATCTTATTCGCATTAACCGACCGACAAAGCTTTTCAATATGTGCAACAACATATCTTGCTATGCCCTTTTTTCTATATTCCTTGCTAACATAGATTTTATCAAGAATAATTCGTCTGCCTTCATACATTATATCGAAATATCCGCAAAATTCCCCATCACAGAAAATTTCGTAATAATTATGCTTGCGAGTTCTAATTTGCTCAATAACAGAATTAGCTGTTTGATATTCTGCGAGCATATATTTAATATTTTCTTCTCCGATAAGACCTGCATAATAATCATAATAAATTTTCTCTGCAACCTTTGCAAGCTCCGATGCTTGTTTTTGTGTTACAATAGGTGTGAATTGAATCTCCATCTTAACTTTCCTCTCTTTGATTTGAAGCATTAAATTAAGTGATAATTACATTTTTATAGCTACCAACAGAGAAAGCTTAAATAATTATCCCAATGTACTATTTTAAATCATAATCATACCATAATACACTATACTTCCCTAATTATATTATAAATTGGGCAATTTGTCTATATACAATTTTAAAAATAAGACTAATTTCTCTCGAATTTATATATTTAAACCTAAAAACAAAATATCTTCGATGTGATTATTGATTTTATTCTATTAATATGATATAATATAAAATTATACAATTAACAAGGTGCGAATGATTATGACAGATTTTTTGATTCGGACTTTTATCAAAGACAGCGAAAATATAAATAATCGTGTAGTTCGGCGTTCATATGGAGCTATGGCAGGAATTGTCGGAATAATATGTAATATAATTCTCTGCATTTCAAAGCTTATTACAGGTATCTTAACAGGTGCTATATCTATAACCGCTGATGCTATAAATAACCTCACAGACGCAGCCTCATCAGTTATAACCCTTGTTGGCTTTAAAATGGCTGGAAAATCCGCCGACCAGGAGCACCCCTATGGTCACGGCAGAATCGAATATATCACAGGTCTGCTTATCTCGCTTGTTATTATGCTTGTCGGAGTTGAACTTTTCCGCTCATCTATTGACACTGCAATAAATCCATCAGAAATCGACTTTAACATTATATCAATCATTGTCTTGATATTCTCTATTTTGGTTAAGCTGTGGATGTCTCTATTCAACAGAAAGCTCAGCAAAAAGCTCAATTCTTCTGCCTTGCACGCAACATCAATAGATTCCCTCAGCGATTGCATAGCAACCTCCTCCGTCATAATCGGAGTTGTTATTGGTATGCTTACAGGTATAAACCTTGATGCCTACATTGGAATAATTGTTGCTTGCTTTGTCATTGTGACTGGCTTTAAGAGTGCCGCAGAGTCCCTCAATCCACTTATCGGTGAAGCTCCTGATAGCGAATTTGTTGCTGAAATTGAAAAGACTGTCCTCAATGATGAAAGAGTTCTTGGTTTGCACGATGTTCTCGTGCATAGCTATGGTGCAACACATATAGTTGCTTCACTCCACGCTGAACTTCCCGCTAACATAGACCTTATGACTGCACACAATATTGTTGATGAGCTTGAAGATAAAATTCATACAAAATTCGGCTGTGAAATTACAATTCATGCAGACCCGATTGAAGTTGACCGAAAGATAACCACACCGATATATACAGATGTACTGAAATCTGTAAAAGCTATTGACCAGCTAATTTCCGTCAAGCATTTCCGTATAACAAAGGGTTATGCGAAAACTTATATTCTTTTTGACTTGAGCTTTCATAATGAAATAGACCCAATATCTCATGCAAAAGCTAAGGAAACTGTTATAAAAACGCTTAAAGAAATGCACCCCGAAATAGAATTTATAGTTGGCGAAAAAGCGTAGTCAACGAAAATTTCATAGACAATTAAAAGTTTTGCTCAAGCTTTTTCAAAAGCTTGCGGTTTCCAAAGGCAGG
>ENA-OOYV01001837-OOYV01001837.1-human-gut-metagenome-genome-assembly--contig:-NODE-1837-length-11656-cov-1.308766_pt1 | contig 11656 bp, 13 predicted proteins | sample MGYA00241704_ERZ501380 | MGnify/ENA primary metagenome ERZ501380 (study PRJEB25962, sample SAMEA2042984) | human gut metagenome | biome: human gut; feature: human-associated habitat; material: faeces...
ACGCTGTCGTTGCGGCAGGAGCCGTTGTAACAAAAGACGTTGCGGCAAATACGGTCGTGGGCGGCGTTCCGGCAAAAATTATGAAACATATAACAAAATAAGAATTAGAGATGGAAAAAATGAAATTACCTTCAATTGCATTAGGCACATGGTCGTGGGGCGTAGGATTCGCCGGTGGCAACCAAGTATTCGGAAACAACCTCGGGGTGAATGAACTGAAGCCCGTATTCGATGCGGCAATGGCCGGAGGTCTGAACCTGTGGGATTCTGCTGTAGTTTATGGCATGGGTGCTTCGGAAAGCTTACTTGCCGCATTCACCAAAGAGCACAACCGTGAAGATGTACTCATCTCAACGAAGTTTACTCCCCAGATTGCTGGGGATTCCGTTAATCCGGTAGAAGATATGCTGGGTAGCAGTCTCGAACGTTTCGGCACGGACTATATCGACATCTACTGGATTCACAATCCGGCGGATGTGGAGAGGTGGACTCCGTTCCTTGCCAACCTCGTGAAAAACGGCAAAGTAAAACGTGTGGGTGTCTCCAACCACAACCTTGCACAGATCAAGCGTGCGGAAGAGATTCTTTCCAAAGAGGGAGTGCATATTTCCGCTGTGCAGAACCATTTCAGCCTCCTTTACCGTTCGTCGGAGAAAGCCGGCATCCTGAATTATTGCAAGGAAAACGGCATCGACTTCTGGGCATACATGGTGCTGGAACAGGGCGCATTAAGTGGAAAATATGACACAGCCCATCCGCTACCTGCCGGAAGCCAACGCGGTGATACCTACAACCCGCTATTGCCGCAAATCGAAAAACTTGTTGCCGCGATGCGCACAGTCGGCGACAAATACGGCATCACTCCGGCACAGGTTGCTCTGGCTTGGGCGATTGGCAAAGGAACGACACCGATCATCGGTGTGACGAAACCCGCTCAGGTGCAGGATGCGCTTGAAGCCATAAAGGTGACACTGACCGACGATGAAATGAAAGTTTTGGAAGAGACGGCTGAAAATACCGGTGTAGATACGAGAGGTGCTTGGGAAATGCCGATGATTTAACTCCAAATGCGGAATTATATGAAACAGAAAACATATATAGGCATAGTTGTCAGTTTTGTCATGGCGATTATATTCGGTATGGAAGTTTATGCTTCATCCCATGAAACAAATATAAATTTCCCCAAGCAGTCATTATCAGATCCTTGTATGCTGTATGACAGTTTGATTTTCAATCGAGGGCAAGAAGTACGGTCAGAACATTATACCGGAAAAATCTGTATTTCCACGGTTGTAATAAAACCTGAATATGACATTCATCACCTCATATTCGAGCCAGGAAGTTACAATTCATGGCATATTCATCCTGATGCAGATCAGGTATTGTTGATATTGGATGGAGAAGGATTTTACCAAGAGGAAGGCAAGCCGAAACGCCTTATAAAGCGTGGTGATGTGATAAATACACCGGCTAATGTAAAGCACTGGCACGGAGCTACACAAGACAGTAAACTCGTTCATCTATCTGTAACAACAAAAAACGGTAAAAATCATATCGAATGGAAAGAGTTGGTGAAATCAAATGAATATAATTTATGAAACATTTGTTAATCAGCATAGTAGGCATGTTATCAATATACACATCTAATGCGCAACAAGTCATAGACGTACATTGCCACAATATCTTTCCCGAGTTCACCGAATTTCTGGAAAGACACGGGGCCGCAATGAAAGAGACATTCCCGTTGCCGCAATGGGATATAGACACCCATCTGGAATTTATGGAAAATGCCGGTATCGGAAAGGCTATACTTTCGATGTCGGCTCCGCAACCGTATTACGGCAACACTGACGAATGCACCCGGATTGTCCGCTTTTATAACGAGGCAAGTGCCCGATTGAAGTCGGACTATCCCGGCAAGTTCCTTTTCTGCGCTTCATTACCGTTGCCCGATGTCGAAGCTGCCATTAAAGAAGCCGTATATGCTCTCGATACTCTCGGTGCAGACGGTATCAAATTGGCGACCAACAGTCGCGGGCAATATTTGGGCGACCCGGCTCTCGACACGTTGATGAGCGTATTGAACGAACGACATGCCGTCGTAATCCTGCATCCACACAAACCCGTGCCGGTCAATGATACTCTGATAGCAGCAACTCCGCTTGCTATTTACGAATATCCCGCTGAGACGACGCGAACGGTTGTCAATATGATTGTCCACAATGTCCCGGCACGCTATCCGAACATACGGTTTGTCATTCCTCACTGCGGCTCATTCTTGCCGCTTGCCTTGCCTCGGATGAAAATGGTGCATCCGGCTATGCTCGCCAAAGGGCTGATGAATTCCATAGACTGGGAAGCCAACCTGAAGAACTTATACTACGACCTTGCAGGAGGAGTAACTCCCGAAGTCATTAAAATGCTGTTGGCAATTACCACACCGGATCATCTCATGTATGGTTCGGATTATCCCTATCAACCGGCCGCCGTGCTGACCGAGAACCTGAATAAACTCCGTTCGGCGCTGAAATCCGATGATATGCTGGCTCCGCATATTGATGGCATACTTTGGAGCAATGCCTATAAACTATTTAATATGAACAAGTAATGAAGATACGTTTTATAAATGCAGTTTGTATTCTCGCGTTAATACTCGCTTCTGCGTGTAAGAGCGATAATGCTTCACAACTAAAAGATAAAGAAATGATGATAACGGAAAAGAAAAATATCGGTAGCAAACTGGCTCTTTACCCTATGCCCGTAACTGTGGTGGGAGCTGAAGTAAATGGTAAGGTGAATTGGCTCCTTGTGGCGCATGTCGGTATTATCGGGCATGACCGCATTCTCGTCAGCATGAGCGACAAGCATTATACCAATCAGGGCATCATAGAGTCCAAGAAACTATCCGTCAATCTCGTTGACAGGAAGATGCTTCCAAAGGCAGACTATGTGGGAAGCGTGAGTGGGGCTAACACGGACAAGTCACACGAGTTCTTATTCCACTGGGGCGAAAACGGAAGTCCTGTAATCGACGCATCGCCGCTTGTGATGGAATGCAACGTGGTGGATATATACAAGTCGGACGGCTTCGACAATTTTATCTGCTCGATTGCCAACACTTACGCTGCACCCGAAGTGCTTGACGGCAACGGGAAACTCGATTATACACGGTTGAAACCCGTGCTGTTCGAGTTTCCGACCTATTCCTACATCGCCACCGGAGAGATTATCGGCAAATGCCTGAACTTGGACAAGCAGCCGGGAATGTGCGCCAAGGAGCCGATGACCGCCGACGGTATCGTGCGCCTGTCGAAAATCGAGGTTTACCCGCAATTCCTTGACGAGTATATGAAATATGCGACCGAGGTGGGCGAAGTCTCCCTGCGTACCGAACCGGGCGTATTGACGATGTACGCAGTCAGCGAAAAGGAGAATCCCTGCAAGGTAACCATCCTCGAAACTTATGCGAGCCGTGAAGCCTACGAGAAGCATATCGCTTCCGAACATTTCCAAAAATACAAGCAGGGGACGCTGCACATGGTCAAGTCGCTGGTGTTGTCTGACCAGACGCTGCATATGGTCAAGGCGTTGGTATTGTCGGACCAGACACCCCTCGACTCTTCGAACCGAATCAATAACTTCATTCAATAAAGAATCATGAACCGAATTATTTTAATTTCAGTATTCACCGTTTTAACATTTAATGTTATGGCACAGGAAAAGATAGTACAGACAGCAGGGCGCGATCAGTTAGGCGGGTTCGCCCCGAAATTCGCAGAACTCAACGACGACGTCCTTTTCGGCGAGGTATGGAGCCGCACCGACAAACTCGGTCTTCGCGACCGCAGCTTGGTGACGATTACCTCGCTCATCAGTCAAGGTATCACAGACAACTCGCTGACATATCATTTGCAGTCGGCGAAGAACAACGGTATCACCCGCACCGAAATCGCCGAAATTATCACGCATATCGGTTTTTACGCGGGTTGGCCGAAGGCATGGGCGGCATTCCGTCTGGCGAAAGAGGTATGGGCGGAAGAGACGACCGGAGAGGATGCAAAAGCTGCATTCCAACGCAAAATGATTTTCCCCATCGGCGAACCCAACACGGCGTATGCCCAATATTTCACCGGCAACAGTTACCTCGCACCGGTTTCGCGTGAGCAGGTGAATATTTCCAACGTGACTTTCGAGCCTCGCTGCCGTAACAACTGGCACGTTCACCGGGCTACCAAAGGCGGTGGACAGATGCTGATTGGTGTGGCCGGACGCGGCTGGTATCAGGAAGAAGGTAAACCGGCTGTACAGATTCTACCGGGTACGGTAATTCACATTCCGGCTGGTGTCAAGCACTGGCATGGAGCGGCAGCCGACAGCTGGTTCGCGCATCTGGCGTTCGAGATTGCAGGCGAAAACGCTTCCAATGAATGGCTGGAACCCGTTACCGACGAAGAGTATGACAAACTTAAATAATCAGCCGCATGTATAGATTTTTATTGATATTGCTGTCGGTGGTCGGCATGGCTACCGACACCGGCGCACAACAAAGACAGGATATGAACAAAGGAGGATTAAACCATAAAATATTGGTAGCCTATTTCTCGGCGACGGGAACGACGGCACGAGCGGCCGAAAAACTGGCGAATGTTACGGGCGGAGAGCTTTATGCGATTGTGCCTGCACAACCCTATACAAGTGCCGACCTCGACTGGAATGACAAGCGGTCGCGCAGTTCGGTAGAGATGAACGACCCTAAATCGCGTCCGGCAATCAAAGGCAGAAAGGAAAACATCGCCGATTACGATGTCATCTTCATCGGTTATCCCATCTGGTGGGACCTCGCGCCGCGCATTATCAATACGTTCATCGAAAGCCACGACCTGAAGGGCAAAACAGTCATCCCGTTCGCCACATCCGGAGGCAGCACGCTCGCGGGCAGCGCGGCGGCGTTGAAGAAAACCTATCCCGCGCTGAACTGGAGAGAGGGACGCCTGCTTAATCGTGCCGATGAGAAAAGCATTCGCAACTGGGTAGATAACTGCAAGCTATGAAAAGAAGAAAGATTCGCAGTTTAAGCGTCAGTGAAATAGGCATGGGCTGTATGGGATTCTCCCACGGATACGGCCAAGTACCGGGCGCAGGATATGCCGAAGAAGCCATTCGGGAAGCGTTCGGCTATGGATGCAATTTTTTCGATACGGCAGAAGGATACGGGAAGGAGCTTTATTATCCCGGACATAACGAGGAGATTGTCGGGCGTGCGGTCAGAGGCTTTCGCAATGAGGTTGTGATTGCCACAAAACTGCATATCCGGCCTGAGGCGGTTGAAGATTGCGGCTCCGTTTATGCTGCCGTCCGCCGCCACCTTGAACGCTCGTTAAAGAATTTGCAGATCGATTACGTGGACTTGTACTATCTGCACCGCATCAACATGGAGGTGGACAATCTGGAGGTCGCCCATGCGATGGGCAGGCTCATTCAGGAGGGACTTGTCCGCGAATGGGGCATTTCGACGGTGGACAAGGCTCAACTTGAAGCGGCGCATGCCGTAACGCCCGTAGGTGCCGTGCAGAATATCTACTCTATGGTGGAGCGCACTTCTGAAAAAGATGTCATTCCTTTTTGCGTGGGAAACGGGATTGCTTTTGTGCCGTTCTCACCTGTCGCCAGCGGACTTTTATCCGGAAAAATTACACCGGATACGGAGTTCGGCCAGGTCGATGACGTGCGTGTATGGGTTCCACAACTGAAGCGGGAGAACATAACCGGCAATATGCCCATTGTCGAAATGCTCAGGAGTTTTGCCGCAGAAAAGCAGGCGACTCCAGCGCAGGTCTCTTTGGCTTGGATGCTCCGTAAATATACGAATGTCGTGCCCATTCCCGGCTCGAAGAACAAAGAGCGCATCATGGAGAATCTGCGGGCGTGCGAAATGCAACTGACAGATGAAGAGTTCGACAGGCTGGATTCCGAACTCGACAGATTGCCGGTATATGGCATACGCGGTCATGCGGAGACCGAACAGACTTCATTCGGAAACAACTGGTTAAAACTAAAATAATTCAAGCATGAAAAGAATTCTGATTTTAGGAGCATCCGGGACATTCGGGAAAGCTCTTGTCGAGAAGCTGAGCAATGACGAAGAGTGTCATCTGACGCTTGCATCCCGTCATGCCTCGGCTTGCTATCACGAAAGTGAGCGATGCCATGTCGTCGATTGTGACGCCATGAAAGCGGATGATTTGCAGCAGGCGATGGCGGGTTGCCATGTGGTGTATTGCGCCATATCGGGCGACGATTTGCCCGTTATCGCTGAAAAAACGGTATCAGCCATGAAGAAAGCCGGTTTACGCCGTATTATCTTTATGGGAGCCGTGGGAATCTACGATGAGATTCCGGCGGACATGGACGATGAAGACAATGTTAGAAACAATCCCGACCAAATACCCAACCGCAAAGCGGCGGATATTGTGGAAAACAGCGGTCTGGATTACACGGTACTTCGTCCGGGGTATTTACGGGACGGGGATAAGGATGATTTCACATTGACTTTCAAAGGCGAACAAGCGAAAGGATTGTTTCGACCATCCCCTCCGTTGTCGGGCTTGCCGTTCGTCTTATACATGATGACACGCTCTATGTCCGTCAAAGCGTGAGTATTACCCGTGATATGTCTGATACGGAAAAACTTTGATTCACTATGGAAATACGTTTTGAAAATAAAGTGGCATTTATTACGGGTGCGGCTGGCGGTATCGGTTATGCCGCCGCACGGATGTTTGCCGAAGCCGGTGCGTCGGTTGTCATGGCCGATTTGGATAGTCGGGTAACAGACCGTGCCAAGGAACTGGAAGCGGAAGGACACAACGCCATCGGTATCAGGTGTGACGTATCGGACGAGGTACAAGTGAAAGCGGCTGTCGAAAAGGCGGTCGCTGTTTTCGGCAAGTTGGATATAGCCTATAATAACGTAGGCATACATGCCGCCGTGCGGGAAGATCTGGCGGAAACCGAAGGCTGGGATTTCGACCGGGTAATTTCGGTCAATCTGCGTGGCGTGTGGAACTGTATGAAGTACGAACTTGTCGAGATGAAAAAGCAAGGGAGCCATCGTGAACTGCTCGTCGCAGGGTGGTCTGGTAGGCATCCCCTGCATCGGGGCTTACAACGCCTCGAAGCACGGTGTACTGGGACTGACCAAATCGGCGGCGTTGGAGTATGCCCGGCAGGGAATCCGCATCAACGCTATCTGCCCCGGCACCTGCGAGACACCGATGGTACGTCAGGCCATCGAGCAGTCGCCCGACCACATGGCACGTGTCATCGACGCCATCCCGTTGGGGCGTGTCGGCAAGGCAGAAGAAATCGCTTCGATGGTGCTGCTCCTTTGCAGCGACTATGCCGGCTTTGCCATCGGACAGACTTGGGCGATGGACGGAGGATATACGGCGATGTGATAAACAATAAATAGAATGAGAAACAGATTGAAAACAATCCTTGCCATTGCCTTTGTATGGGGGATGGCAATTCAAACAAACGCACAGGAAATGAATAAAGTACCAACTGTAAAACTGAACAACGGCATGGAAATGCCGCAATTGGGAGTCGGCACGTTCTTGGTCAAGGATAATGCCGCAGAAAGAGTATGCCATGCAATCAAGGTCGGGTTCCGCCTGATCGACACGGCACAGGGCTACGGAAACGAGAAAGAGGTGGGCGAAGGCATATGCCGGAGCGGAATAGACCGCCGAGAGCTGTTCATTACCACGAAAGTGAACACTATGGAAATGCGAGGCGGCACCGTGCGGCAGTCGCTTGACAAAAGTCTTGCCGACCTCGGAACGGACTACATCGACCTCGTACTCATCCACTGGCCCGTAAAAGGACATATCAAGGAGACTTGGCAGATATTGGAGGAATACGTGGACAAGGGGAAAATCCGCAGTATCGGCGTGAGCAACTTCAACCCGCACCATCTCGACGAGTTGCTGGAGTATGCACGCATACGTCCCGTCGTCAATCAAATCGAGATCGAGCCGTACATGACCCAGCACGATGTCGTGGGCTATACGTTCCGCAAGGGTATTCAGGTGGAAGCATGGGGACCGTTGGGACAGGGCGTTACCGGCGTGCTCGATGACCCTGCAATCGGCGAGATTGCCGCCCGGCACGGTAAATCTGCCGCACAGGTCATCCTGCGTTGGCACATGCAGCGCGGGCTGGTCACCATTCCCCGCTGCGACAACGATGCGTACACGGACGAGAATATCCGTATCTTCGACTTCGAGCTTTCGCCTTCCGAAATGGAGATTATTACCGGTCTGAACCGCAACCAACGTGCGTATGAACAGAACGACCCGGATAATTTCCCGTGGTAACCGATAAATCGTATCGGGGTATCAGTTGGCGGAAACAGAACTATGCGTCACACGCATTTCCTGTTGCCTGACTTGAATAATATCAGAAGTAGCAGACCATCTATCAAAGTGGTTAAATGAAAAAAGTTGAACTGATACGGACAGAAGAAAATTCATAAAGACTGTCGGTGCAGCAGCCGGAGCAACCCTGCTTTCCGGAGTCGGGATAGCGAAGGCAGCCGAATTGTTGAACGATAAAACGGATAAGAAAATGAAAATAGTAGTATTGACAGGAAGTCCGCGCCGGAACGGGAATACCAATCATTTGGCCGGACAATTCATCAAGGGTGCGGAAGAAGCCGGACACGAGGTGTACCATTTCGATTGCGCCCAGCGCAAGGTTTCTTCCTGCATCGCCTGCAACCGTTGCGGAATGAACGGTCAGTGTATATTCAACGACGATTTCGGGCAGCTTCGTCCGCACCTTGTGACCGCCGATATGGTGGTATTCGCCACGCCAATGTATTACTTCGGATTCTCTTCGCAGCTCAAAGCCGTGATAGACCGCTTCTATGCGCTCAACGGGCAGGTCAAGGGAAGCGAGAAACGGTCGGCCTTGCTGATGGCATACGCTGATACAGCTGCGGAAGAAGCCGAGCCGATGCTCTCGCATTACCATACGCTGCTCCGGTATTTAGGATGGAAAGACTGTGGAACGGTCGTGGCGGAGGGAATGTGGCCGACGGGTGCGGTGAATGACACGGAATACAGTCGACAGGCTTACGAATTAGGACGTAAATGTTTCGGGTAGTCATGCTACGGATTCATGTAACGATGCAATACGTTGGTTATAGAGCAGATATATCGAATTAAAACAAAACCAATATGATAACGCCCTTATTTATCGGCGGTCTGGGTATGCAGGAAATGCTACTGATCGCATTGGTCGTGCTGCTGTTCTTCGGTGGCAAGAAGATTCCCGAACTGATGAAAGGTCTCGGCAAGGGAGTACGTTCGTTCAAGGAAGGGATGAACAATATGGAGAAAGAGATCGAGGAGGAACCGGTGAAAAAAGAATAAGCGGATGGCGGCTGATACGGACAAACAATCTTTCTGGGAACATCTCGACGTGCTGCGGGCGGCTATCGTTAAGAGCCTGCTCGTGGCCGTCGTGTTCGGCGTGGCAGCATTCTGCTTCAAAGAAGAGCTGTTCGCAGTCATCCTCGCGCCCAAAGATGCAGACTTCATTACCTACCGCCTGCTCTATTCGCTCGGCGGTCTGGTGACGGAATCCGGTGCGCCGGATTTTCTCGTGAAGCTCATCAACACGGGACTGGCTGGGCAGTTCATCATCCACATGAAAGCCGCACTATGTGCAGGTGTTCTCTGTGCATCGCCATACATCCTCTACCAGTTGTTTCGCTTCGTATCGCCTGCTTTATATGTTAATGAGCGGAAATATGTGGTGCAGGTGGTCGGAGGCGGCTATGCTATGTTCGCCTTGGGTGTGGCGGTCAGCTACTTTCTGATTTTCCCGCTGACGTTCCGTTTCTTGGGAACCTATCAGGTCAGCGGTGAAGTGGAAAACATGATTGCCTTGCAATCCTACATTTCCACGCTGATGACCATGTCGTTGGCAATGGGGCTTGTTTTTGAGATACCAATTCTATCGTGGCTGTTCGCCAAACTGGGATTCCTGTCGGCCGATTTTATGCGCAAATACCGCAAACACGCCATCGTGGTTATTCTTGTGGTGGCAGCTATTATTACGCCGACTTCAGATGTATTTACGCTTTCGCTCGTGAGTCTTCCGATATGGATATTATATGAAACGAGTATTCTACTCGTGAGTAAGATTCATAATTAGTGCTATCATGTGGTTAAAATTAAAAATATCTTTCGGTTATGCCGTCTTGGCCTGCTGTTGGCATTCATCGTCTATCAGTTCCGTCAGGAGCAGATGCAAAGACACACGCTGCGCAAGGAGGAGAAGGAGCTGGTGGCGATACACCGCCTGGCTGAAAAGAGCTACATCGGTCTATTGGACCTCTCCACCCATGCCGAGATTGCCGTCATATGGAATGATGACGACCTGAGGGAATACAGCCGCAAACGCCGTGGGGTTTGTGACAGCCTGCAGCTTCTGAAGGAATATGTCCATACCCCGTTACAGAAAAGCCATATCGATTCGTTATGTCTCCTTCTTTGGAACAAGGAACTCCTTCTTGCCAAGGCGATGCATACCTTCAATGAGCTGCAAGGTATAGGTGACATTGTGCAGGAAAGCATCCCGGCCATTGTATCGACAGCCCGGAAACAGGCTGCGCGGCAAAAGGAAAATACGGTTTCTCCGGGAACCGGTGAGAGAGATACTCCCAAAAAGAAAAGAAGCATTTGGGATATCTTCCGTAGAAAAGAAAACAAATCCGCTTACCTGCAACAGAGGGAAGAGACCGAACGTAAACGGCAGTCATTATCCGCCACCCCTCCAACCGGGACGACAACACGCATGCTCCGCTCCCTGAATGAGAGGGTCGCCCTGGAACAGGCCGAAAGGCAGGCCCGGCTACTGGCACAGATGGACAGCCTGTACACCGGCAGTGTGGAGCTGAACGGGAGGATGAACAATATGGTCTCCGAATTTGAGCGGGAGAACAACGAGCGTTTTACCGCACGCTACAAGGCCTTTGTCCTTGAACGTGACAACTCCTACTATATGATAGTCGGCCTCGCCCTGTCCGTCTCCCTGCTGGCGATCATGCTGTATACCATCATCCACCGGGATCTGAACCGTCGTCTCCGGTACGAAAGGGAGCTTGAACAGTCCGACAGGAGGAATCGGGAACTGCTCCGCTCACGCAAGGAATTGATGGCCTCGGTGGCCCACGACCTGCGCGCCCCGCTGGCGGCCGTCAAAGGCTGCGCGGAGCTGTTGCCCTCGGAAAGCGACGTCAGCCGCAGGACCGGCTATCTGGACAACATCCTGCACTCGTCCGATTACATGCTCGGCCTGGTAAACACGCTGATGGAATACCACCGGATGGATGAAGGCGGGGTCCGTTCCAATGACACGCTCTTCAGCCTGAAAGTCCTGTTCGAGGAAATAGCGGACGGCCATCGGCTTGCCGCCAGGCAGAAGAACCTAATGTTCACCGTATCCTTCTCCGGTCTGGACACCATCGTCTGCTGTGACGGCTCGCATATCCGGCAAATAGCCGACAACCTGCTGTCCAACGCCCTGAAGTTTACGCCCCACGGGGAGGTGCGCCTTGAGGCGGAATACCTGTATGGGGAACTTT
>ENA-OOYV01001839-OOYV01001839.1-human-gut-metagenome-genome-assembly--contig:-NODE-1839-length-11645-cov-3.902071_pt1 | contig 11645 bp, 13 predicted proteins | sample MGYA00241704_ERZ501380 | MGnify/ENA primary metagenome ERZ501380 (study PRJEB25962, sample SAMEA2042984) | human gut metagenome | biome: human gut; feature: human-associated habitat; material: faeces...
AGGATGAGTTTTTTAAATTTTTATTGTAATGTTGCACTTGCTTTTTGACTCTGCCCCCGATAAATTGTCGGGAAGAAAATTTGTTATATTGGTAAAAAGTAATACCTTTGCAGTCCGAAATAAAAAGGAGGTGGTAAAATAATGATTATAGTTCCAATTAAAGAGGGTGAAAACATTGAGAGAGCCCTAAAGAAATTCAAACGTAAATTTGAAAAGACAGGTACTGTTCGCGAGCTTAGAAACAGAAAGACATTCGTTAAGAAATCTGTAAGGAGACGTGAGGAGATTAATAAGGCTATCTATGTTAAAGCTCTTCAATTAAGCGAGGAATAACTCATTATATCATCTTTATTTGAAGGAAAACAAAGATTGTTTTATAGATGCAAGAAGAGGATGACCTATGTAAAGTTGGTCATCCTCCTCTTCTTTTTTGGCATTATCAGTTTGGATTGCTTAACCGATTGAGTCTGTATTGCTGCAATGAGCTTTACCTTATAATTGCAGATTCAATGCAATTTACAATATATCTCACATCCTCCTCAGATACACAAGGCCCGCTTGGCAGACATAACCCTCTCTTAAAAAGCCCTTCGCTTACCCCGTCTATATATGCAGGGCAATCTGCATATACAGGCTGCTTGTGCATAGGCTTCCATAAAGGACGTGCCTCAACACCGGCTTTATCCAAAAGCAGGCGCAAGGCTTCAACATTGCAATGTGGTTCGCACCCTGTATTGTATGAAGGTGCCTCCTCCATTCCTGTAATCTTTAGAGATGGGTCAAGAATGACGGCAATTAACCAAAAATTGCTGTTAAAGTTTGCGGAAGGATTCTCATGTAAAGTTATACCATCTATATTTGACAAAAGTTCTCTGTATAGTCTGTTGAGTTTTCTATGGTGTTCAATATGACTGTTAAGAATTGTCATCTGTCCGCGTCCTATGCCGGCGCAGATATTAGACATCCTGTAATTGAATCCTATGGCTTTATGCTGGTAGAACGGATATGCCTCCCTAGCTTGGGTAGCGTACCACATTATACGCTGTTTTGTCTCTGCATCAGCGCAGATTAAAGCCCCTCCGCCGGAAGTGGTAATCATTTTGTTCCCGTTAAAGGAGAGCACACCAAACTTGCCGAATGTCCCGCACGGTTTTCCGTTGAAGAGAGAACCAAGTCCCTCTGCAGAATCTTCAATTACCGGAATATCATAACGATTCGCTATCTCTATTATCTCATCCATTTTTGGCGGCATGCCATAAAGGGATACAGGGATTATAGCCTTTGGCTTTTTGCCTGTTTTTGCAATTCTGTCATTTATGGCCTTATCCAACAGCTGTGGATCCATGTTCCAGCTGTCAGATTCGGAATCAACAAATATAGGTGTTGCACCAAGATATTTAACAGGATTGGCCGATGCACAGAAGGTAAAACTCTGCACAATTACCTCATCTCCACATCCAACACCCAGTTCAATCAAGGCAAGATGTAATGCGGCAGTTCCAGATGACAGGGCTACAATCTCCTTGCCTTCTCCAATATACTGTTTCAACTGCTCTTCAAAGGCATCTACATTTGGCCCAAGAGGAACGACCCAATTGGTATCTATCGCCTCCTGAATATATTTTTGTTCCTCTCCACACAAATGTGCAAGGCACAAGTAGATTCGTTTTCTTTCCATCTATTCTATGAAAATCATTTGTTAAACTTAATAGGTTTTGCAGGAACACCAACAGCGGTACAGTTTGCCGGAATGGGCTTTACTACTGCGGCGCCGGCACCAATAGTGGCCCAACTGCCTATATTTGTACAATTAATTGCACAAGAGCCTACACCCATTATTACACCTTCACCCAAATGAACTTGTCCGCTAAGTGTAGCATGTGGAGCCATATGGCAGTAATCGCCCAATACGCACTCATGATCTATACTTGCACCCGTATTGATTATACAATGCCTGCCTATCACTGCACCGGCGCATACAACAGCTCCGGCCATTATCACCGTTCCTTCTCCAATCTTTGCAGATGGAGAAACTACGGCAGAAGGATGAATTGCAATACCGAATTTGATATTCGGATTATAAGCCAACAATTGCTCTGCTATCATCTTTCGATTTTGGTTAACACCTATGCTTATAATAATAGGTGATACGCCCATTCTTGTATGTAAAACCTTTTTACCGCATAGCTCGTTAATATTTGGGTTATCATCCACGAACGCATCCACCTCTTGGCCACCGGCTTCAATAATTTCCTTAATTACCTTGCCATGTCCGCTTGCTCCAAATAAATACATAATTCTAATGAATTTAATTATGTCCGTTAAAATACTCCATTGTTGTATTATCGGGCGAGTTAATACCCTCTCTGTTCAAAACTTTTTTAATAGTCAGATATATTACAATAAGATCTGTCTTTAAAGATATATTGTCAACATACCAGACATCGTACCTAAATTTTTCAGTCCATGAGATTGAATTTCTCCCATGACATTGAGCCCAACCGGACATTCCCGGTCTTACCTCATGCCTTCTTGCCTGTTCTTTATTGTAAAGCGGCAGGTACTGTACAAGCAGAGGCCTTGGCCCTATAAAAGACATATCGCCCTTGATTATGTTCAATAACTGGGGCAATTCGTCCATAGAGGTTGAACGCAGGAATGCGCCAATATTGGTGATCCTCTCTCTATCCGGCAGCAGATTTCCATTTTCGTCCCTCTCATTTGTCATTGTCTTAAACTTTATGAGTTTAAAGACTTTGGTATCTTTTCCGGGCCGCTCTTGAGTGAAAAAAACGCCGGCCCCTTTATTGGCAAAGGTTAACCATATTGTAACAAGCAGAAGCACCGGACTTGCTACAATAAGCCCAAACATAGAAAAGACAATGTCAAAAAAGCGTTTGAATAAACTTCTATACATAGCTTCTGTTGTCGAAAACGGCAAATTTATATAAATTTAGCTCACAATTGCACAATATTTATGAAATTTTTAAATGGAGTAAAACATTTTTGTAATACAGATGGAAAAATCCATATACTATAGACGAGGAGGTAGATAAAATTCATTTTGTATTGATTTTTTTTATTACTTTAGTGGTATGAACGATGACATTTTAAATAGCTTGATGAACAGCTTCTTGAACTATATAGCAGTTGAGAAGCGATATTCCTGTCGTACAGTAGAGCTTTATAGAGATGCCATTGAGCGTTTTTACAGTTCGACTGCCGCAGATAATATGGGCGCAGATGCCAAAGAGGTTTTTACCAAAAACAATGTAAGAAATCATATCGTTTCTCTCTCAGAGGAGGAGCTTACTCCAAGAAGCATAAATCTTCATCTCAGTGCACTAAGCAGTTTCTGTAAATATCTTGTAGGCAATAATGTTTTATATGACAATCCTGTTATAACTATAAAACGCCCCAAGGTCGAAAAGAGACTTCCAAGGTTTTTTGAGGAGGATGCAATTAACAGGGTGGCAGACTGCTTGGCGGCAGATTTTCTTCCGCAGGAATTAAGTGAGGATGGCAAGGAAGAGACTATAGATGAGGTGTATAAAAGGGAAAGAGATGCACTTATTGTACTAATGCTGTATGCTACAGGGATGAGGAGGGCAGAGTTGGTTTCGCTTAAGATAGAAAATTTTGACAATAGCAGGGAGTTATTCAGAATTATAGGAAAAGGAGATAAAATGAGAGAAATTCCTATAGTTTCGTATCTATATGAGAAAATTTTAGTATATTTACAGATGAGAGCAGAGCGTTGGCCGGATGCTCGGAGCAATGCTTTCTTTCTTACAAACAGAGGCGAACCACTTTATTTGCAGTTTGTTAATAATGTAGTTAAAAAAGAATTGAAAGGTTTTAATGAGTTACATGGGGCTAAAACTCCACATGTCTTGAGGCACACCATTGCCACAGCACTGCTTAACGATGGTGCAGACATAAACAGTATAAAGAATGTACTTGGGCATGCCTCATTGGCAACGACACAGGTTTACACCCATAACTCGTTTGAAAAGCTTAAAAAAATTTATATAACCGCTCATCCACGAGCAAAAAAAGGAGGTTAGTATGGATATCAGAGTTCAGTCAGTTAAATTTAACGCCAGACCTAAGTTGTTGGAGTTTGTAGACAAAAAAGTTGGAAAATTAGGAAAATTCTATGATGGTATCTTGGAAGCAGAGGTTATTATGACTTTGTTTCCCGACAAAAAAGCCGCTAAAATCGTAATCAAAACCTCTAATGGGGAGGTGCGTATTGAACGCGATGCCTCCACCTTTGAAGATGCAATCGTAGATTGTGTAGATGTCCTTAAACTGCAGTTGGGAAAGGTGAAAGGAAAGGAGAAGAGCAAGGAAAAGGTGAAAGAGGGGGTATTTGAAGATGATATTGACGATATTGATGATGAAGATGAGGAGATGGAATAAATGAAAAAGCTGCCATGCAGGCAGCTTTTTCATTTAAAGAACATACTTACTATTTCATGTATATCAATCCCGTTAAAATAGGCCCCAATACCAAGAGGTGTATCTTTTTTAAGCTCACTGTCTAAATTTTGCACCCTCTCCTCAATGATGTTGTAATTGTGAGGTGTCCCCTCAAATAATGCAACAAACTCCTCTGTTGGCTTGGTAAAAAAGTAGTCACCAAATACTTTAAAGTTCTTTATAAGACCGCCCTCCACATCAAAATAGAATTCCACTATGCCTCCGCTCAATTTCTTTACGTTGCTGAACGAGTAGTTTGGGGAGCTGCCAAAGTTCCATGACTCCTGCGAATACTTGTCTGCACAAAGCTTATCTATTGCCTTAATATCCGTTGGTGTATATTCATAAATTTGCCCGCCGTATCTCTCCATTATAAAATTAAGGATATATTGCTGGAAATCTGTTGCAGACATACCTTTATTCTGTAGTGGCAGATGCTCAGATATGTTTGTTACACGTTTTCTTGTAGACTGTACGGCTTTCCCCTGAAACTTTTCGGGGCGAGCCTTGAGCGCGGCGGCAAGATCGCTCATGCAAGATGAGAAAAGCATTGTCCCATGCTGCAATACACGGTCTTTGTATATGCAGACGGCATTGCCCGAGAACTTGCAACCATCTATGAGAAGATCGTTTCTCCCCTCCAAATAAGCCTTTACTCCAAGCGAATTTATAGCCTCTAAAACAGGCTTTGTAAACCTTCTAAACATTGCAGATGCATCTTCATTCGGATTTTTCCGTTCAATGAATGTAAAATTAACATTTCCCAAATCGTGGAATACGGCACCACCTCCTGTTATGCGCCTTACCACTTTAATGTTGTTCTTTTTTACAACATCCACATCTATCTCTGCAATTGTATTCTGATAATGACCTACAATTATGGCATTGTCGTTTCTCCATATTCTAAAGATAGGTTCCGTATGCTCTTTAAGAAGGTACTCCTCGGCAGCAAGGTTCCAGTACGGATCTGTGCAGGTGTCAAAAATATATAACATGTAGTGTATGTTTATGTTTAATGTTTAGTAGATCTATAATTGCCCTTTTTGTTTGAGTTTTGATTGTATAAAACCTGTAATATAAATTATAAGCATGCCAACAACAGCTCCAAAAACAGCTCCGCATATTACATCACCGGGGAAATGTTTTCCAACATAAACCCTGCTGTATGCTACCAAAGCCGCCCAACCAAAGATAAAGAAACTGTACCATCTGCGCCTTATTGCAAAAGCGGAGACTACGGCAAGGCCAAAAAGATTGGCTGCGTGAGACGATATAAAACCAAATTGCCCACCCCGGTACTCCAACATCCTAACCATATCCATTATAGTGGGGTCGTGGCATGGTCTTAATCTTCCAATTGTATATTTAAAAAGAATGGTAGAGCCCGAATCACAGATGGCAAACGTTACAACAATGGCTGCTACAAACAAAATAGCTCTCTTTACATTCTGTTTATAGAACAGCAGAAAGAGGATGAGAACAGATATTGGCACTATGGAGTATTTATATGATGCAACCTGCATCACAATATCCCAAAAAGGGGTATTGGCATGATTGATTGCAAGCATCAACTCTTTATCCCATTCTATAAGCTGTTCCAACATAATCTTGTAGTCTATTCACTCTGTGACGGTAGAATTATCCTCCTCTCCTCCGGCTTGTTAAGCGCTTTCCAAAGCATATCCTTCAGCTGCGGGATATTTTCTCCGGTAACGGATGAGATAAATATATAAGGAACCTTCCTTGGAAGGTGCGGCTTTATCTCCTTTATAAGCTCCTCATCCAACATATCGCTTTTGGATATGGCCAATATCCTGTCTTTGTCCAAAAGCTCCGGATTGAACTTCTTTAATTCGTTGAGCAGAATCTTGTACTCCGCTGCTATATCCTTTGCATCAGCAGCAACTAAGAAAAGCAGGACAGAGTTTCTCTCTATATGTCTTAAGAATCTGTGACCCAATCCCTTTCCTTCGCTGGCTCCCTCAATTATTCCCGGAATGTCTGCCATTACAAAAGACTTGTCATCCCTATACGATACAATTCCAACGCTTGGTTCCAATGTGGTAAATGCATAGTCTGCAACCTTTGGACGTGCAGCAGAAACAGCTGAAAGCAATGTAGACTTGCCGGCATTGGGGAATCCTACAAGTCCTACGTCTGCAAGTATTTTAAGTTCAAGAATAAACCACCCCTCGATATGCTCCTCGCCAGGCTGTGCATAGCGTGGCGTCTGGTTGGTTGCACTTTTGAAATTTGCATTTCCTAATCCGCCACGGCCACCTTTTACAATTATCCTCTCCTCGCCATTTTCGGTTATCTCAAACAGCGTTTCTCCTGTTTCGGCATCTTTGGCAACAGTCCCAAGCGGAACATCCAAAATAATGTCCTTGCCGTTTTTTCCCGTTCTCAAAGCACCGCTACCGGCCTCTCCGTTTTCGGCCTTAATGTGCTTTTTATATTTTAGGTGTATAAGGGTCCAGAACTGGTTGTTGCCATGCAAGATTATATGGCCTCCTCGTCCGCCATCACCGCCATCCGGTCCCCCCTTAGGAACATATTTCTCCCTGTGAAGGTGCATAGACCCGTTTCCTCCGTCGCCCGACGCAAGAAACAGTTTAACATAATCTACAAAGTTTGAATTAGCCATATAAAATGTTTTAGAAAAGTTGTCGGGATAATTATTATCACTTACAACTTTTGTTAATTATTTGTCTAAAAGTCCCTCTACCTTGGTAAAGACCTCATCAACAGAACCTGAGCCGTCTATCTCATGATATTTGTTGCAGTCCTTATAGTACTTTATAAGTGGCTCTGTCTTTTTGTGGTAGGTGTCTATTCTGTTTTGGATGACCTCCGGCTTTGCATCATCGTGACGTCCCTCAATTGTGGCTCTGTGATGAATGCGTTCAAAAACCTTGTTGTCATCAATGATGAACGAGATAACCTTGTGAACGGCTGTACCCCTCTTTGAGAGAAGTGCATCCAAGGCCTCTGCCTGGGATGTTGTTCTTGGGAACCCGTCAAAAAGGAATCCCTTAACGTGAGGATGCTGTTCTATCTCGTTCTCTATCATACTAATGACAATAGAGTCATCTACAAAATTACCGGCATCTATAAGCCCTTTGGCTATTTTGCCGAGCTTGGTTCCTGCCGCTATCTCTTTTCTGAGCAGGTCTCCTGTAGATACGTGGTGAAAATTGTACTTGTCAACCAAAAGTTTGGCTTGAGTACCCTTTCCGGCACCCGGAGGGCCGAATAAAACGTAATATTTCATTATACTATTATTAAATGCTATGTATCCGGTCTGTAAACTGCAATGAGTGTGTAAACAATCTTGCGCTAACCGGATTATAAAACTTATGAGAAGTTAGTCAATAGGTTTAAGTTTAGTATTCTCTTAATAGCAATGTAAAGACCTACTCCTCGTCTATTACATATATATCTTTGTATTGTCTTCCTAACTGATTGTAGTCCAAACCGTAACCTACAATAAAATCATCCGGTATGTTGAATACAGGATAATCTATCTTAACATCTTTCTTGTATGAAGCCGGTTTGAACATAAGCGTACAGATCTTTATATCTGCCGCTCCTGCATCCTTAAGGATCCTGTAAAGCTCTGCAATGGTGTTCCCTGTTTCAACAATGTCCTCAACAATAACTACTGTCTTTCCCACAACACTCTTCGACAACCCCATAATCTGCTTTACATTACCGGTAGACTCGGTTCCCTCATAAGATGCCAATTTTATAAAAGCAATGTCGCTTTGTACGTTTATCTTTCTTATAAGGTCTGCGGCAAAGATAAAAGAACCGCTCAGGACACTAAGAAAGAGCGGTGTGTCAACATTTTTAAGATCTTGGTTAAGCCTGTTTGCCATAGCATTAACGCGCTCCTCAATCTCCTTTGAGGTAATGAATAGCTTGAATGTTTTGTCGTGGAGCTTTATTCTGTTCATATTTTTAAGTATTAAAACATAGAAGCTGCTTAATAATTAATCCAACAGCCTCCCACTGCCTTTCATATGGCAATAATCAGCCGCAAAAGTATGGATTTATTCTGTTAGTTACAATTCTTTGTGCTCATATCATTTAGAATAAAAACAGTATCAACTCTAATTTGGTTATTCAATTATTTTGGGCCACCTTTGCCCGCAAACAAAAATGACTTATTGATTATCATGACACCTTTAGTTAGTATCATTATGGGCAGTACCTCAGATATGAAGGTAATGTCTCAAGCTGCAGAATTTTTGAACAGCATGGAGATACCGTTTGAGATAAATGCCCTTTCTGCCCACCGCGTTCCGGAAATGGTTGCGGATTTTGCAAAAAATGCACACAAACGTGGAATTAAAGTTATTATTGCTGCAGCGGGAGGTGCAGCACATCTTCCCGGAGTGATTGCCGCCATTACCCCGCTTCCTGTAATAGGAGTTCCTATAAAATCTTCAAATTCAATGGACGGCTGGGATTCGGTCCTCTCCATTCTTCAAATGCCTGCAGGAATTCCTGTTGCAACAATGGCGCTTGATGGCAGTAAAAATGCGGCCATCTATGCAATGCAGATACTTGCAACATCTAATGCTGTTCTGTTTGATAAATTTGTAAAGTTCAAGTCTGAGCTCGCCGACAAGATTGCCAAGGCTAATGCAGAGTTAGCTGCAATATCTTTCCCCTATAAAACAAATTAAATAGGGTTATATTTTTTTTTGTTACGATTGTAGCAAAAGAAAGCAATTTACGCTGTTATGTACGTAAAAAGTATGTAACAGCTTTTTTTTTATATGATTGCTTCATACTTTAGCGGACAGGCCCATATAAAACATAACATGAAAATCTTTGAAATTTATTCGCCCAAGTTGTGAGATCAAGGATTTTCATTGTGAGAGATAAAGATGGTGAACGGTTATCAGACTCTCACAGAATCTTGGTTATAAAAATATTGACAGTAAAATATTAATTGGAGTATGAGTATGGCAGTGGTGAAAAGATTACAGGTGTCTCTGTTCCTACTCTGTTGGGCTGCGGTTACTTTCGCTATGCCTTTGCAGGACAGAATTGATGAACTTAAAACAAAACGGGTGATTGAGGAGTTTTACAATCTCAATAAAGATCGTATAGAGACCAATTACAGAGCAATGTTTCCATACCTTTTCACATTAGATGAAAGCGGAGTGGATACAGAGAGATGGATGCGGGAGTATTCCGGGCATGAATCCTCAATGGAGAGTGTGGGAGAAGAGTACGAAAACGATTTGGAGCTCTCCATAAAGGTCTACTTTATAAACAGAGCAAATTTTGCGGCGAGCAGGCAACTATCCATAAATAAGGTCTCTGCCGAAGAACTGAGAAGATTATTGTTCCTTACCGAATATCAGATTGGCAACCTTATTGAATACAGAGAGAAAAGCGGTCTTATACTCTCTGCCCATGAACTTTCGTCTGTTAATGGTTTTAACGATTATATTGCCTGTTTCTGTGCTGTTCTGTTCAGTTTTCCAAATGAGGAGGCAGATCTGTATAACATTGTCTACACGGCCGCAGGGAATGTAGGTGTTTATGGCCGGCGCGGAGAGACCGGCCTGGAAACACAGTTGCGGTACTCTCCACAAAAGTATATGAGGCTCAGGCAGAAAGCTGTATACTCGCTCAAATCCGGTGCAAATATCTCTGCAGGAATATTCTGCGAGAATGATGCAGGAGAGGGGGGAAGATATTTTTGGAAACTCTGGAGCGGTGATGCTAAAGAGATGGCCGTGAGTATGGCTCATAGAGAGGCTACAGGAATGTTGAACCGTAAAATACCGATGGCAGATTTTATATCATTTAATATAGTAGCAGATAACATTTATGTTAAAAATTTTAAACTCAAACTTATAGCCGGAGACTTTAGAGCAGGATTCGGCTATGGACTGCTCATGCGACAGGGGCTTAACTTTACTAATTATATGCAACCAATATCATTTGCATCCAATTGTAATAGTGTTATGCCGTATAACGGTTCAGATGAAAACGACTATTTTAGAGGCATTGCTTTATCTGCTTTTGCTTCCAAACAGAACATCTCTGTTTTCCTTTTCTATTCGAACAAGATGGTAGATGCAAGAATTAAGGATTGCGGTTACAGCTCACTTTTAAAGGATGGAAAGCATAATACACCATCCCTCTTTGAAACAAGAAAGTCTCTTGGCGAGAGAGTTTACGGTGCTAACATTAACAAAGAGTGGAGCAGGGCAAGAGTAGGGGCGACCGCTGTGATTAGCAGTTTAGATCTTCCATATTGCGGCAGAGTCAACTATTATAACGGGTACAGGCGTTATAATGGCTCATTGTGTAATGTGGGAATAAACTGGCTCTATTCGTTTGGTGTTGCCATGATTTTTGGGGAGGTTGCCTATTGCGCAAATATGGGAAAGGTGAAAGAGTCAAGCGAATTTGATACAGCTGCAAGTGAGAGAATTGCAGCTATTGTGGGGACTTACCTAAGGATTGGTGACAACCTTGAATTTACTGTAGGTGTGAGACACTACGGTGTGAGTTACATAGCGCCCTATTCCGGGCCATACAGCACCTTAGGCGAGACATACAACCAGCGAGGAGCGTTCATATCGTTGTTCAAGCCTGTATTTGGTTCTCTCAAATTGGGACTTTTTGCAGATTATACGGCTTATCCGTTTCCACGTTACAGACTTCCGTACAGAACCAACTCATTTAAGGTTATGGCAGGTTTGGAGAGCTATGCACAGAGTATTGGCTTTAGTTGGAACCTTAGAGGTGTGGCATCGTCAACTCCATTTAAAACAAAGCTTTATCTAAAGGGGAGTGGACGCTATAATTTTGGGAATCTGTCTTTAACAGGCCGGGGTGTGGTAGGATTAAAATATGGTGCGGCGCAATTGAGTGCAGATTATCTGAGCACAGGTAAAAAAATAAGAGTATCTGCGGGCGGAACCTACTATAATGTGAGTGATTGGGAGAACAGAATATATATGTATGAGGCAACTATACCCGGTACATATGGCGGAAGGCTGTTGTATAAGAGAGGCTTTGCCGGATATCTCTATCTAATGGCAAAGCCTTCTAAGTGGTGTAAACTCTATTTTAGGGACTGTCGTTTAATGTTTTCTATTTGACCGAAGCAGCCGACTAGTCCCATC
>ENA-OOYV01001874-OOYV01001874.1-human-gut-metagenome-genome-assembly--contig:-NODE-1874-length-11471-cov-6.407235_pt1 | contig 11471 bp, 10 predicted proteins | sample MGYA00241704_ERZ501380 | MGnify/ENA primary metagenome ERZ501380 (study PRJEB25962, sample SAMEA2042984) | human gut metagenome | biome: human gut; feature: human-associated habitat; material: faeces...
TCAAACTATTAAAATTTTTAATTTTACTATTGACTTTTAATAGTTAGACTCCTTACTACTATTACTTATATATTTACTTTTAAATTATCTACTACTCTAGTTATTTCATCATCTTCTATTAAAGGAAGACTTATTCTAGTTAATGTACTATTGGTACTTACATATATACCATCTCTACCTAAACTTTCATCTATATAATTATCTAAGAATTTATTATATTCTCTTCTTGTAGTTAGATAAAAACTTAATTTAGATATATCGTCTTTATCAAATAAATAATTTATATCTTCATCTAATACACTATCAGTAGACATTATAATATGAATATTCATAGTGGCTCCTACTTCTAATAAGTAATTAATATCATCTTTTACACTTATATCATTTTTTATTATTTCATATATTTCATCAATAAATAAAATTATTCTACTTTGATCATTATTTTTTACTTTTTCTTCAAAGATATGTCTTATTTCTTTTATTTTATTTATTATTTCTTGTTCATTATTTACTACTTCACATAATTTATCATAAGCATTATAATTTATACTTTGGGAATCTAAAATAATTATTTTAGTTTTATCTTTATTCATTAAGATATTTAGTATTATATTATTAAATAGATTAGTCTTTCCAATACCTGTTACTCCTGTTACCAATAGATTCTTATCTTTTTCTATATTAAAATATATTACTTTATCTTCTTCTGATAATCCTAGTGGTATATTATTATTATCTTTATCTTTAGATTCTTCTAGTAATTCTTTTAATGATAAGGTACTTTTCTTCATGTTTTGTACTTTTATTTTTACTTCGTTTTCTTTTTCTTTTTCTATTTCAAATTCATTAGTAGTTACTCCTAAGGCTAAGGCTATTTCCTTTTTTAATTCTAACATATCTTCATAGCTTTTATCATCATTCCATGTTATATGATATATTGTTATATTTCTATATACTTCATATGTTATCTTTGTATTAAATTTAAATGCTTTAAAGGTATGTTTTAAATTATTAACAAATAAATCAGCATTTAAGATATTTCTTTCATTATCAAATATTTTTGTATTTAGTAGTTCTAACATAATTACCTCTTCTTTCTACTTTTTATTAAGATATTACCTGTCATTTCACTTGGTACTTCTAAGCCCATTAGTGTTAATATTGTTGGGGCTATATCTCCTAATTTTCCATCTATTAGTTTTAGACTTTTATCGGTTATGATAAATGGTACAACATTAGTAGTATGACTGGTATTAATACTATTATCTTTATTACGCATTACTTCACAGTTACCATGATCTGCTGTTACTATAATGGTATATTCTTCTAATGAGATATTTTCTAATATTTTACCAATACATTCATCTACTGTTTCAACAGCTTTAATAGCGGCTTCATAGTCTCCTGTATGGCCTACCATATCGCCATTAGCAAAGTTTAATATTATTAAGTCTTCATGACTTGTTGTTATTTCTTTTACTAATGAGGCTGTTATCATATGAGCACTCATTTCTGGTTCTAAGTCATAAGTTGCTACTTTTGGACTTGGTACTAATATTCTTTTTTCTCCTTGGTATTCTTTATCTATTCCTCCATCAAAGAAATATGTTACATGAGCATACTTTTCAGTCTCTGCTATTCTAAGTTGGGTTAATCCTTTACTTGCTATATATTCTCCTAAGGTATTTGTTAGTTCTGGTAACTTGAAAGCATATGGACATAATACGGTATCTGCTACATGCATCATTGTTACTACTTTTAAATTTTTTATTTCTTCTTTAGTAAAACTTTTATATTCTTTATTGGTAAAGATACTAGCAAGCTCTTTTAATCTATCTGGTCTATAGTTAAAGAAAATAATTCCATCGTTATCTTTTATTAGACCATTTTTATCAGTAGTTACTGGTACTATGAATTCATCAGTTACTTTGTTTTTTTGACTTTCTTTCCATACTTTCTTGGCTTCTTTAACTGAAGTTCCTACTACCATTGCATTATAGGCTTTTTCTACTCTATCAAAGTTAGTATCTCTATCCATACCATAGTATCTTCCTCCTAATGAAGCTATCTTTCCTACGCCTAATTTTTTCATATATTTTTCTAAGGCTTCTATATACTTTATTCCACTGGTAGGACTTACATCTCTACCATCTGTAAAGATGTGAACATATACTTTTTTTAATCCTTCTTTTTTGGATAATTCTAATAAACTAAATAAATGATTGATATGTGAATGTACTCCTCCATCTGATAAAAGTCCTACTAAATGTAAACTACTATTTTCTTCTTTAACATGATTTATTACTTTTAATAATTCTTCATTTTTATAAAAACTTTTATCTTTTATTTTACTATTTATTAGTTCTAATGATTGATATACTAAACGACCTGCTCCTATATTGGTATGGCCTACTTCTGAATTTCCCATTTGTCCTCTTGGTAAACCTACCGGGGTACCTGATGCTTCTAATTGACTATGAGGATATTTATTACATAATTTATCTAATACTGGTGTTTTGGCATTATATACGGCATTATATTTTTTATTTTTTGTTAATCCTACACCATCCATAATACATAATAATACTTTCTTCATTTTATCACCCTATTTCCTATATAATTATATATTATTATTTACTAATTGGCAATATTTTAAAAGTATTTTTTGTTAACTAACTATAATTTATTATTTTATTTTAATATGTAAAAGAAAAAATACTTTTGTTCAAAGTACTTTATATTTTTATTTGTTGTTTAATATTATCTTTTTTAGTTCGTCAGAACAATAATCACTTATATATTTTAATTTTTCTTTATCGTCTAAAGCATAGCTATATTTTATAAATATTTCTTTTAATTTATGATAATTTCCTTTTATACTTTCGTGGCTAGCTATAATCATATCTTCTTTTGTTACTTCCGTTAAATCTAAATATATTCCATTTATTTTAGCCAATGATTCTATAAATAGTCTTTGGCTTCTTCCATTTCCTTCTCTAAATGGATGTAAAGCATTAATATCTGCAAACAAATCAACTAATTTTTCTATAGTTAATTCATTATCGTAATATACAAAATAGTTTTCTTCTTTTAGCTTGTTAAATATATCTGTGCCAAATGTTTCAATGTATTCACTTAAACAAAATAAATCTTGTTTAGCTATGTTACAATTTCTTATATTGCCAGCCTATCTATATATGTCTTGAAATAAATATTTATGAATTTTTTTTAAATAATCAAAATCAAAGTTACCTTTTAATGGTTTTTCATTTAGTTCATATGTTCTAAAAGATACTAATTCTCTTTCTGCATTAAATAAATCTTTATCGTTTGTAATATTAAGTTTGTTGATTAGAGTATCGGTCCCTTCATAACAATAATTAGCTGTTTTTTCATATGTGTATTTATATTTACTATCCATAGATTCCTCTATACTTTTCAATGACTTTTTTTCTTTCTTTTGTTGTGGTGGTTTTTCCTATTATACAATTATATAATTTTTTCTTTATATCTTTTGTTAATGGCATACCTTCTTGGGCCATAGCACCATCTACTCTTCTTATTTTTTCTTGGATTTCTACTTTTTCTTTATACTTTTTATTATCCATAAACATCACCCTTTTTGTATTTGTTTTTTCTTTATATATTATACCACATTTCTGCTAATATTTCACTGTTTTTGTTCAATTTAATTGCATTTTATAATTATTTTTATTTGAATATGTAAAAGAAAAAATACTTTTGTTCAAAGTACTTTATATTTTTATTTATTGTTTAATATTATCTTTTTTAATTCATCAAAATGGTAATTAAAAATGATGGGTACCCTAGGCGAGATGAATGCTCACATACAAAGTATGCTTACTGGCATTGCCAACACATCGTTATTCCTTCACAAGTAACCCATCTGTATATATATTATATCACATAATTGCTAATTATTTACATTTTTTGATTTTGAAAAATTTTGTAATTTATTTCACTACTTACAACATAACTCTTATTTTTGAGACGTAGACTCAAAAATACCACGGAAAATTTAAGTTTACTTAAAGTTGAAGTGGCAAAAGAAAAGAACTAAATTAATTAGTTCTCTCATAATCACAATTCATACATTTTATCTTATCTTTTTTCTCAGTTAATGTTCCATTACAATTAGGACACTTTTCTTCAATTGGTTTATCCCAACTAGCAAAATCACATTTTGGATAATTAGAACATCCATAAAAGATTTTTCCTCTTTTGGTTTTCTTTTCTAATATTTTACCATCACATTTTGGACAAGATATAATTTCTTTTACTTCTTTTTCTTCTTTATTACTTTTAATATATTTACAAGTTGGATAATTTGAACAAGCAGTAAACTTTCCATACTTACTTTGTTTTATTACTAATGGACTACCACAATTAGGACATAATTCTCCTGTTTCTTCTGGGGCTTTCTTTTCCATATTCTTGAAAGCTACTTCTACTTTTGGTTCAAATTCTTGATAGAAGATACTTAGTAATTTATTCCACTCCATGTTACCCTCTGCTATTTTATCTAAATTATCTTCCATATTCTTAGTATATTCTACATTAATGATATCTTTAAAGAATTCTTGTAATTTATCGGTTGTTTCAATACCTACTTCAGTAGGAATAAATTTTTTATCAATAACTTTTACATAACCTCTTTCTTCAATGGTATCAATTGTTTTAGCATATGTTGATGGACGGCCTATTCCTAATTCTTCCATTTCTTTTATTAGTTTACTTTCGGTATATCTAGCAGGTGGTTTTGTTGTATGTGATGTATATTCTATAGTGTTAGCTACTAATACATTACTTTTATAGTTTGAGAAGTCTGGTAATACTTTATCTTCACTATCTTCATATTTACTATATACTTTTAAGTATCCATCAAAGATTAGGATTTGTCCATTTACTTTGAACTGATAATTATTATTATCTAATATAACAGTAGTTGCTTCTACTTTGGCATCTTTCATTAGGGATGCTAGGGCTCTATAATATATTAGACTATATAATTTATATTCATCATTAGTTAGATATTCTTTTATTTTTTCTGGATTATTATTTATATTAGTAGGTCTTATGGCTTCATGGGCATCTTGAACATTCTCAGTTTTATTACTCTTTTTTACATAACCTACATACTCACTTCCATAATTATCTTTAATATAACCATAGGTTTCTTTAATAAACTCATCAGATAATCTTACGGAATCTGTTCTCATATAAGATATTAATCCTTCTGCTCCATCTTTTAGATTTATTCCTTCATATAGTTTTTGGGCTATCATCATGGTTTTCTTAGAGGTAAAGCCTAGTTTGGTTGAAGCCTCTTGTTCTAGTGTACTTGTAGTAAAAGGAAATTTGCTTTTCTTAGCTTTTTCTTTTTTATCAATACTTTCTATTTTGAAGGCATTTGATAGTTTACTTAGTATTTCTTTGGCTTCAGATTCTTTTTTGATTTCTATTTTTTTATGATTATAGGTATCTAATTTGGCATCGAAGTCATTAAATTTTGCTTCTATCTCAAAGTATTCTTCAGGAATGAAGGCTTCTATTTCTCTTTCACGATCAACGATTAACTTTAGGGCTACTGATTGAACACGGCCTGCTGATTTGCCTCCTGTTTTAGACTGCATTAGTTTACTTAGTCTAAAGCCTATGATACGATCTAGTATTCTTCTTGTTTCTTGAGATTTTACTAGATTATCATCTATTTTTCTAGCTTTATTAAATGAATCTAGAACGGCTTTTTTGGTTATTTCGTTGAAGACTATTCGATCATAGTTTTCTTCTTTTAATCCTAAGGTATCGTATAGGTGCCAACTTATGGCTTCTCCTTCACGATCGGGGTCGGTTGCTAGATATACGAAGTCTGCATCTTTGATATCTTTTTTTAATTCTTTTACTAATTTTGCTTTTCCTTTAATTATTTTATAATCTGGTTTAAAATTATTATCTATATCTACTCCAAAGCCATATTTTCCTGATGTTGATAGGTCTCTGATGTGTCCTACGGAAGATACTACTTTGAAATCTTTTCCTAAATATTTTTCTATTGTTTTACTTTTATGTGGGGACTCCACGATTACTAATTTTTTTGACATATAACGCTTCCTTTCTATGACATTATAACTATTCTTTTTATAAAATGCAAGTATTTTTTGTTTTTTTTATTTTATGTTTTCCTCTAAGCTATAATCTTAGAGGGTTATTTTTAGCTTGTAATCTAAAAATAATATATCAGCCATATCTATTATATGGTAGTTAATTATATATACTAAAATAGCCTCCGGTTAAGGAGGACTACTTATATGTAAACATAAGATTTCTCTTATGACATTATACTATATGCTGGTAGCTTGAGTTTTGTTCCTCTTTTTGGATATTTTTTAATGCATGAAAAAGAGATAATAGTTCATCATCCCTTTTTGAATTATATTTTGTTAATTTATTTTGTTTATAATTTTATTTCTACGTTTTCTTTTTTAGCGTCTTCTAATTTAAATAACTCAGCTTTTTTGAATCCAAAGATAGCCGCTACTATGTTACTTGGTACTACTTCAATAGCAGTATTATAATTATTTGCAACATGATTATATATTTCCCTAGCATCTTTTAATTGGTCTTCAACAATACTTAATTCACTTTGTAGATTTAAATACTCAGTATCAGCTTTTAATTCTGGATAAGCTTCTACTACTGCTAAATACTTGGTAAGTTCATTATTCATTTCATTAGCGGATTTTATATCCATATGATTCTTGTTATTATATTCACTTCTTAATGCTGTAATTTTTTCTAAAGTATCATTTTCATGCTTACTATAACCTTTTACTGTTTCTACTAAGTTAGGCATTAAATCAAATCTTTTATTTAGACATATCTCAATATCTGATTTGGCTTTTTTCATTTTATTAAATAATTTAACTAGTTTATTATACTTAGCAATTATTACTAAAATAACGATTAATAAAACTGTTAAAACTATATATATTATACTTTCCATTTTCTCACCTCTATCATTCTATAGTAATCTTATTTACATAACCAGCTTCATCATAATCAAGTATTATATCATAATATTGAGTTGTTTTTTCAAACCAGTTAGGATCACTTGTTGGAATTTTTTCAGTAAAATTCTTTTTTATAGTTCTCATTTCATTTTCATCTTCTGTACAAGTATTTTGATAACATAAAGTAATTATATGGTCACTATTTTTCTTGTTACTACTTATAATATTATCTATATTGTTTGGTACATTACTTCTTATTGTAGTACCTGAATATAATTCAAGAGGACTATTAAATGAATCAATATTATGTTTTTCTAGTTGTTTTTGATATTCTTCATCGACTTTTGTTTTAGAATCTTCTATATCATTATATGTTTTATCAAATATGTCAAATAAACTTTTAGAATTTTCCTTTCTTTCTTTACTAACAAGAACTATTTTATTAATTAATATAACTACTATTACAAGAGCAATAAATATTAATATACCAAGTAGCCATGTTCTTGGTTTAAATTCATTATCAATTTTTTCTTTCATTTTTATTTTCTCCTTTTATTACAATATACATTTTTTGATGTTGTTTGTCAACATTCTTTTAATAAATTTTTTCTAATAAATTGGATGCTTTTTTATATCAATTCATATTCTCTTGATAATATTCTTTTATCGCTTGAGTATTCTATTACGTATTTGTTATCTTTTTTACATATTATTAAACCTATTGTTTTATCTTGAGTTATTTTTCTTAAACTATTATCTATATAATTCATATATATTTGTATTTGACCTATATGTTCTTTTTTTAGTTCTGTTACTTTTAGTTCTACTACTACATAGCAGTTGTATTCGATATTAAATAGTAAAAGATCTATATAGTTATATCTCTCTCCTATTTTTATTTTGTATTCGTTTTTTATAAATGAATAACCAGTACCTAATTCTTCTAGAAATGATGGTATATCTTCAAGTATTAGTCTTTGAAGTATTTTTTCACTTACTATTTCTTTATCAATATCTAATTTATTTTTTATAATGATTGGATTTTTAATATTATCTTTAATATCTATCTCTTCTTTATTAATTAGTTTTAGTTTAGTTTTATCATCTAATCTTTGATATTCTTTGTTTCTTATTCTTTCTCTTAACTGTCTTACACTTAGGTTATTTTTTTCAATTTCGCTGATATAATAATTAATTTCATTTATATTACTGATTGGTAATAACTCTCTATAATGACTCCAGCTTAATTGGTGCCACAGTGTGGCACCTTTTACAATTATAAGATAAAATTGTCGCATTCTTTTTAATGTGGTAATATTATATTTTCTTCCAATTTCTTTAGATAATTTTAATGAATATTCTTTTATTAATCCATCTCCATACTTAGCTCTATCTTCACCACCTTGGGCTTCAATTAATAATTTACCTACATTGTAATAGGTACTAAGTTCATTTCTGTTTTTTGAATAATCTTTTACTTTTATATATATTTCATTGTTTAAAAGTTCTTTTTTTATTTCATTGTAATAGTTATTTTTCATTAAACCTCCTTATATTTTTTTAGTGATAGCAATTTACAATAATGTCACCAAGTCAATTGGGCCGACATTGTAGACCCTTTTTGGTATAGTTACCATAGCAATTATTGCTCCAGTGGCGCAACTTTTTATGTAATAGTAGTCACCTTTAATATTCCTTTACTATTTATTGTTAATTTTACCATGTTGTTAATATCAGTACGATAGATTCTACTTTTGGATAAGTTATTTATTACTTCTTTATTAGGATGGTGATAGATATTATTTTCTCCTACTGAGATTAGAGATATACTGGGATTTATTTGTGATATGAAATCTTTACTTGAAGATGTATTAGAACCGTGATGGCCTACTTTTAATATGGAAATATTATTTAGATTATAATTTTCTAGAAGATTATCTTCAGTATTTATAGAGGCATCACCCATGTAAAGGAATTTGTATTTTTGATATGTAAAGTATGTTATGATACTATTATCATTTTCATTATTATATTTTGTATTATTTAATAGATATATGGTATGATTACTTAGGTTTATTTTGTTTATATTTATTTGATATGGTATTTTCTTTTTATTTAGATTTTTTATTAATTCTTTTTCTATGTCAGTAAATGTTCCTTTATTTAGTATGACATTCTTTACTTGGAAATTATTTATTAAAGTAATGGAGCCTCCTATATGATCTTCATCGCCATGAGTTATTATTAAATAATCTATTTTTTTAATACCTATACTTTTGAGATATGGTATTACTTCATTTTTTATCTTATATTCATTTTTACCAGTATCTATTAAGATGGTATTTTTGTTATAGGGATATTTTATGAGATGACAATCTGCTTCTCCTACTTCGAACATTACTACTTCAAAATTACTATTTAGATAGGGAGATATATAGATTATTATGAGTAAGATAATATTTAGATAGAAGTATTTTTTATTTTGATATGATAGTAGGAATATTATATAATATAATACTATTATTAATAGACTTGGTTTAGGAAATATTATTTTGGTTATATTTATTTTTGATATGAATAATGATATTGTTTCTAGAGTATTAGCAAATAAATATAAGATACTATCTAATATAGGAAATATATATGTTAATATTGTTAGGGGTAATATTATTATACTTATTATTGGGACTAAGATAATGTTTAGTAAGATACTTATTATATTTATTTCATAACTATTATATATGGTTATAGGTATTGATACTAAGAATGATAAAAGTGATATATAGATTATTTTATTTATTTTGTTTTTCTTTTTTAGAGTACTACTAGATAATACTAAGAAGAATGTTATGGTGTAAGAATAGATATAACCTAAATCATAAATTATAAAGGGATTTATTAGAAGAGAGACTCCTAGTGTTAGAAGGAGAATATCTATTTTTTTTATTTTTAGTTTTAATAAATAATTTATGCTATATAAGATACTCATAACAGCACTTCTTAAAAGAGAGGGAAAGAGTATTAGATATGTGATTATAAAGATATTAGTGATTAGATATTTTATTCTTTTATTGTAAGTTATTTTATTTAGATAAAGATAGATAATACTTACAAAGAAATTTATATGCATTCCTGATACGGAAAATAAATGAGATATACCATTAATGCGATAACTTTCTTTTATTTCTTTTGATAAGGTATTATCACAGAATAGTAATGTTTTTATATAGTTTGATGATTTTAGTTTATTTATTTTTTGATAAAGGGTATTTTTGATAGTATATAGATAATTATGATTGTTAGCTATTTTATTGATACTAGTAGCTTCGACTAGATAGTATATTTTTTTATAATAGAGATATTTTTGATAATTGAAAGTATTTTGATTGGTATTTTTACTGGGGGTTATTAATGTTCCTTTTACTTTTATTTTATCTCCATATGATAGATTATTAAATTCTTTATCTTGGTATTTATATGTTATTAATAGTTTTTCTTTGTCTTTTATTTCTATAGTTATTTTATCTTCTTTGACTTCGTATTTGGTTACTATACCAATAAATTCTTTATCATCTTTTGTATACTTTGATTTAAAGGGATAGTAGTTTGTATATAATAATGTTATTATAAAGATTATAATGGTTATTATTTTTATTAGATGTTTAGACTGTAATATATGCCTTAATCTTTTCAAAAAGAGAGTCTCCTATTCCGGGAACATTCTTTATATCTTCAATAGTGGTAAATAAACCATTTTCTTCACGATATTCGATTATTGATTTTGCTTTTGCTTCTCCTACTCCATTTATGTTTTGTAATTCTTTTTCATCAGCAGTATTAATGTTTATTAACTGATTATCAGTAGTGGTACTACTAATACAGGCATCATTAGTAATATCACATTTTTTACAGACACAGTTTTCTTCTCTAAATTTTTCTAGTACTTCTTCAGTTGAATAAATTATGATAGTCATTTCATCTTCAACTACTTTGGCTAGATTTATTTTTGAAGTGTCTGCGCCTTCTAGAAGACCTCCAGCTAGTGATATGACATCATTTACTCTTGAAGTACTATCTACTTCATAGACACCAGGATTTACTACCATTCCTTTTATGTCAACGATTACTTTAGTTGCTTTGTCTTCTTTTTTATCTTCTTTTACTTCTTCTTTTTCTTCTTTAAATATATCTACTACTTCTTCTTTGGTATTTTTATTATTTTTATATATGATAAAAATAGTTCCTCCTAGTAAGAGAGATATACCTAATAATATTAATATTAACTTTTTCAAATTACTCCTTTCCTTCTTCATTTTGTTAATTATTTATTATAGTCATTATTTTTTACTTAGTCAATAGGAGAAGAATAAAATTAAGAAATACTACTCTAGAGAAATCAATCATATGTTACACTTTTTATAAAAAAGTTCTTTTCTGCCT
>ENA-OOYV01001878-OOYV01001878.1-human-gut-metagenome-genome-assembly--contig:-NODE-1878-length-11462-cov-9.421233_pt1 | contig 11462 bp, 12 predicted proteins | sample MGYA00241704_ERZ501380 | MGnify/ENA primary metagenome ERZ501380 (study PRJEB25962, sample SAMEA2042984) | human gut metagenome | biome: human gut; feature: human-associated habitat; material: faeces...
AGAATAAAAAGGTAAAACCGTTAAAAGATAGAACTATGAGGAAGTTGAAAGTATTTGCTTCGTTGATATGGGCAAGTTTGCCGCTTTTTGTGGCGGCCCAGAGTAACGACGACCTTTACTTCGTGCCTAAGAAAAAGGCGGATACGAAGAAGGAGACCGTAGTAGCCCCGAAGCAGAATCAGGGGACAGCGGTATATTCCACATCGGCCACTTCCACTCCGGTGGTGGTGAAAGATGCGGCAGGAAACACACGTGATGTGGACGAGTACAACCGTCGGTACACTTCACGGGAGAACACGTTCTCCATGCAGAACGATACACTTTACATACAGGAAAAGCCCTATGGAGAGCGGGGAGAATGGGTGAACGGATTTGAAGGTTCACAGGATGATTATGAGTACGCCATGCGAATTGTCCGTTTCCGGAGCCCGCGCTACGCCATTCCGGTAAGCAGCCCGTTATATTGGGACGTGGTGTACGGTGCTTTCCCATCTTGGGATTGGAATGTATATGATGACGGACTGTATGCATACGTGTTCCCTACTTACAGCAACCCGATGTGGTGGGACTGGAGATGGAACTGGAGCATTGCCGGACCAAGCTGGGGATGGGGATGGTATTCTCCATGGTACTATAGCAGCTGGTACTCTCCGTGGTATTCTCCTTACTGGTACGGTGGTTACTGGGGTGGCTATTGGGGAGGCTACTGGGGCGGTTATTGGGGCCTCGGAGGACATCACCATTACCCCTATTATGGATGGGGAGGAGGATGGAGCCGTGGATATACGGATTATCGACCAGCCCGTTATCAAAATTATACGACATCTCGTAGACAAAATATGTCTCAATCAGGGATTGTCACTTCTCGTCGTTCTGAGAATGCTTCTTCTACTCGTTCATCCGGGAGAGTGGTTCGCCCTAATGAAGTTCGTTCTGTAAATTCTTCTGTACGTCCGGGATTTGGGGGGTCTTCCGTTAGGCGAGGAATAGGAACTTCGTTTGGACGTGAAACCCGTTCAGAACGTAATAATGGTTTATATTCTCGTCCTAGTACGTTGATTAATCGTTCTGGTTCATCTTCTTATACGCGGCCAAGTAGTACGCGTCGTAGTGTGAACTACAATTATAATGATAATAACAGTATGAGGACAAATCGCAGTGTACGTTCCGATTTTGGTTCATCTAGTCGGGGTGGTAGTTCTTTTTCTGTTGGAGGCGGTAGCACTCGTGGATCAATGGGTGGTGGCATGCGTTCCGGAGGTGGAGGCGGTAGCTCACGAAGAAGATAATGAATGTCGATGATGTATTTAATTTACTGAAAATATGAAAACCAGAATAATAACATTGGCTGTGGCAGTTTCTTGTGTATCTCTAGTAGCAGCACAGAGTCAATATGAAGCTCTTCAGTTTATGGGAAATGAATTAAATGGAACTGCTCGTTTTGTGGGTATGGGAGGAGCTATGAGTTCTTTAGGTGCTGATTTGTCGACTATGTCTACTAATCCTGCAGGAATCGGAATGTATCGTAGTAACGATGTCGCGGTAAGTTTTGGATTAAACAATACGCGTACAAAGGCTGATTTTAGTGGGAACATTACTAAAGAAAATCGCACGCGTGCCTCATTTGACCAGATAGGATTTGTTTGGAGTACTAAAATTGGAAATAAAACAGATTTGCGTTATGTGAACTTTGGATTTAATTATCATAAACGTGCAAATTTTAATCGTCAGTTTTATAGTGCAGGCTCTTTGATAAACGGAGCTTCCCTAACTTACCGAATGGCTAGAATGATAGGAGATGCGGGGTATGCTACGGCTGATCAGTTTAATGGATTGCTGGATGCAGAATCCCCGTATACGCATTCTGATTTTTTCTCGACTCCTTATTTAGCTATGATGGGAGCGAGGACTGGGTTGGTGGATGCTAATTGGAATGCAGATAATCAAATTACTGATATTTATGGTTGGAATGGAGAAAAAGGAGAATATTATAGTAGAGAAGAAGGAGGTATAAATCAGTATGACTTTAATCTATCCTTTAATGTGCGTGACCGATTCTATTTTGGCTTGACATTAGGAGTATATGATTTGAACTATAATTTGTATTCATCTTATGGTGAGACAATGAATAGAGATATGCAAGGTGAAAATGTTATTTATCATGATAAAGGAGATTTCACTTTAAATAATTGGTATAAGGCTGACGGTACAGGTCTTGACCTGAAATTAGGAGCAATCATTCGCCCGTTTGAATATTCTCCGTTTCGCTTTGGATTTTCTATCCATACTCCGATATGGTACACATTGACTGATAGATATACAGCTGCACTAACTTCTAATATCGCTTTGGATGGAGAAAGTCCAGTCTCTTATACAGAGAACTTATCTGATTACTTTCATCCTGATATGAATTATATATGGGATTATAGTATGGTGACTCCGTGGCGTTTTAATGTAAGTGCAGGAACAATCGTCGGTGGGATTATGGCCTTGGATGCGGAATATGAGTATGAGAAGTATTCATCTGCTAAATTAAAAGATAGAGAAGGTTATGATCTGAATGCTACTTATGCTCTTAATGAGACCTTGAAAGGAATACATACTTTTAGGGCAGGTATGGAAACAAAACTGGCAGATGTGTTTAGTGTGCGTGTAGGATATAATTATCAGTCATCTCCTATTGTTGCTGATGCTTTCAGGAATATTGAGGTTACAGATAATACTCGTACTACTGCTGCATATATGAATCCAAAGTGTCGTCAGGCAGTTACTTGTGGTTTAGGTTATAGAGGTAGATCCTTTTATGCTGATGTAGCCTATAAGTATGATTTTTATAAATCAGATTTTTATATGTTTGATGATGAGACTTTGCCAGCCACAAAGGTTACCAATGAACGTCATCAGCTGTTGCTGACATTGGGCGTTCACTTCTAAGCGTTCATTGTGTTTGTTTTATTTTAATATGGGAGTTGCTTTTGTTGATCGAGGCAGCTCCCTTTTTTATTCTTTTTTGTCGCGGTATTCTTTCTTTTTCCAGAAATTGAATCCCATGTAGATACGCAGGCTTCCAAAAGAGTTGGTCATGGAGAAAGTGGGTTTCCGGTAATCATAGGTGTGGAGTACGAGGGAGGCTCCTACATAATATTTGCTGTTGTTCCAGGTGATTCCCGCACGGGTAATCAAATCGAAATTGATGTCTCTGATCCATTGGGTCCAGTTGGTTCCACTTTGGGTAGGCTGGTCGTTGATGCGGGCCTTTTTGTAGGCGATGGCTGGAAGCAAGGAAATGTTCAGCAGACAGTTCTTGGCAAATACCCAGTTGTAGCCATAACCAACGCTGAGGTTGTAATCAGTGTAGCGCAGGCTGTGGAATTTCAGGGAGGAGCTGAGCTGTTGCTGCATCTCATCGGGCAGTTGGGTGTAGTCGAAGGAGATGTTGTGTTGTGAATAGGAGAATCCGGCCAGCAGAGAACCGCAACTTTTCCGCTGGTTGGTCGACTGGCTGTAGGCTGCAGGGTAGGAGAAACGTTTGTGGTTGAAAATCCAGTAGGCATTCAGTCCCTTGATGTTGCTTTGGAAGCCGTTGAACTGCGTGTTTGTATAGTCCTTGCTCAGATTGAAATTTTCGTACGAAGAAATCTTGAAATCACTGCCTGTTTTCCGGTAGTAAAGGTCTACTCCAAATTTGGCGCTGTACAGGTTGAATACAATTTCTTTTCGGGGAGCTTTGTTCTTTCCTTTTCCTAAAAGGTCTTTGATATCAAACGAAAGTCCCAGAAAAATCCATCTCCATCCGAAGTAGACTCCCAGCTTGGTGTTGATGTGGGGGGCAAAACTCAGGCTTTGTCCGTCGTTGCTACCAAGGCGGTAGTGCTCATACCATGAACTTTGTTCCAGCATGAAAGCCAGATTGTATTTGTTAGGAGAAATATAAGTGGTATCTATTGTGTTTAATTTAATCCCGGCTTTTTTTATCTCATTCCCTGTAAATTTGATGGAGCGTACAATGCCGTTGCTCAAACTGCCCAACGAAAGGCGTGGAAAGGAGATGAGTTTAGGCTTGTCATGGGCCACACTGTCCTGCTTCTCTGCTTGAGCTAGACTATGGGCCGGGCAGAAAAGAAATGCAGACAGTATGGTCAACAAGGAGAGTTGTTTCACTCTATCGTTTGGCTTTAAAGTTTGTTTAGGATTCGGTCCATTACCCAGTTGGTAGGAGTGGCACTGACTCCGTCGCAGGTACAGACTGCTTTTCCTTGCAAGTGTTCTACTACAGCCTTAATCAGCGGTAGCTGTACGTGTGGTGGATTGGGAGGAAGGATTTCTTCGCGTCCACGTTCCGTATGCAGGGCAATGGGGTCGTAGGTAAAAACAGAAAAACAAATCATACCTTTGTCTCCGATAATTTCAATACGGTCTTCCTTAGCCGATTCATGTGCGACGAAGCACCACGAACCAGAGCCCGGCAGACCGGAGTCGAACTTGAAGCAAGCACTGATGGTGTCTTCTGCTTCATACAATCCGCCGCGGTTGCTCTTGTAACCTTCTGCTTCGAGGATACAGCCAAACATGTCTTGCAGCAAATCCAGCTGGTGAGGAGCCAGGTCGTAGAAGTAACCTCCACCAGCAATGTCAGGTTGTACACGCCACGGCAGGTTTTTGCTGTTGTAATCCAATGCCCGAGGCGGCTGTGCGAAACGAATCTGCACGTTGATGACGTTACCAATCTCTCCCTCATCAACCAGCTGTCGTACTTTTTGGAAATAGGGCAGGTAGCGGCGGTAGTAGGCTACGAAACAAGGCACACCTGTTTCCTTGGAGATACGGTTGATGCGGGCACAGTCTTCGTAACTGGCGGCCATCGGTTTCTCGATGTAGACCGGTTTTCCGGCTTTCATGGCCATGATAGCAAAGGTGGCGTGTGAGGAGGGAGGGGTAGCAATATAGATGGCATTCACATCTTCATCTCCAATCAGTTCCTGTGCGTCGGTGTACCACCGGGGAATCTGGTGGCGTATGGCGTATGATTTGACTTTTTCTTCTTCACGGCTCATAACCGCTACAACTTTGGAGCCTTCAATCATGTTGAAGGCCGGACCGCTTTTCTTTTCGGTGACTTCACCGCATCCGATGAATCCCCAGTTTACTTTATCGAGTTTGATCATAGATGAGTGGTTTTAGTAAAAATATTTTTTATATAATACCCGATAGTCTTCACTTTTCATGTACTGGTTTAACCAGACATTCAGGGTGTCGAGCAAGAGGGGGGCGTGTTTAGCTACTCCCCATGCATAAAACTGAGTGAAGCTGATATCGGTATCAATGTCTAGATTGGGGTATAATCCGATGTTGGCTTTGGCGATGTTTTCGTCGCATACTGCGTAGTCGATGTCTCCCTCGGAAACCATGGCCATGAGTTGTTCGGGGCCGTACTGGTCAACTTCTTTAATATAGATGGTATCGGCAATCTCATTAATCAGGTTGTGCAGTCGAAGAAGAGCAGGTGAGCCTTTGACGACGTGCAGCATTTTACCTCCCAGTTCCAGCTGATTGTGTATATACAGGCTGTCTTTGTCTTCTTCCCGTTTTCGTTGTACCAGAATCTGCTTGCTCAACAACAAGGGGTGAGTAAAGAGCAGGGTGTCTTTTGAGCGGGTGGTTACAATGGTGCCTGTTGCTATCAGGTCGTACTTCCCTTCGCTGATGCCTTTCAACCGCTCTTCAAAACTCATTTCTGGAGTAATTTCCAAGCGGAGATTTTTGGCTTTGGCAAAGGCGTTCAGCAGTTCATAATCAAAACCGGAAATGCTGTCTTTGTCTGCGTGGTAGCTGATGGAATTGTATTCCATGACAGCACGAAGAATGCCCGAGCGGATAATCTCCGGATAGTCACGTGGAGTGAACTTCGGATGTGTCTCATGGTGTGAGCAAAGACGCACCAGAATCAGCAGGAGAATAATCCCACCTGTCAGGTAGAAAAGTTTGTTTTTCTTCATGGCCGTTAGTCAAAGAAGTTCCAGGAAAGACCGACCTTCAGGATACGCGGGTTGAGCGGATAGTGGGGAGCAAGAAAGTAGCTTTTTTCTCCAGTACGTTGCAACAGGTTGTACATCTGCACGAAGATACGCGTACGCTTCAGGTGCAGGTTGATGTATCCGTTGATGAGGGGATAGCCTCCCAGCTTGTATCGTGTATCCGGATTCTGCAAGTAGAACTGTCCGATGGCCGGTGCATAGTCAGGAGCATAATATTGTGTGAAGTAACGCATGTCAGCTCCCATTTCAATTTGAAGGACATTTTTGGCCAGTCCGAACTGAAGATACAAGTCGTGGTAAAGCACGAGTTCCGGAAGAGGTAATACAGTGGCATTACTTGTCTTCTGGTAGGTGATTTCATTGTCCAGATGGAGAATACCCAGCTTGAAATCCTGGCGTAAGGTAGCGCTGAACACCTGGATACTTCCAGAGTATTGGCTTACGGCCATATTGTTTTTGTAGCTGACTACATCATTGTTTGTGTTTTTTACGGATGTATTGTCCAGATACGTGTAATTGGTAATGTTTTCTACTCCGGCTTTCAGTTGTGTACGCCAGCGGTCGATGCTCAGTTTTCCTTCAATGCGGGTACGCATGATTTTACTCAGGTCATTATCCCACCAGTAGTGTTTGGAGTGGAAATGGCGGTAATAGAATGTCGGGTTCAAGTTCTTGATATAAGCATTGGCTTCCAGGCGGACTGTATCGTTGAACAGACGGAAATTCAAATCGCCTTGTCCTTCCACGCTGAACTGTCCGGCGTCTTCTCCAATCATGGCAATTTCTCCTAGCACGTTGTAATGTAAAGTCTTTCCCTGCGACTTGATGAGCTGTCCTCCAATAGAAAGCACATTTTCTTTGTGGCTGGTCGGAATTCGGCGCCCGGGAGTACCTGTTATCGTATCGGTAAGTGTGAAGTTTCGATGCTCAAAGCTGGCAAAAACCGTCAGTCCCGCCTTTGCCCATTTGTTGAAACCTTCCCGGAGAGCGATGCCTACGGTATTTTTGATAGAAAAGTTCTTGGTCACATCGAGAGAGTCTTTTCCAAGGTAGTTGTGCTCGAAATATTTTTCATTCTGACTGGTGTCATAAGAAATGTATTTTCTCCGGTTAATGTCTACGTTTACAGTGTGGATGAAACTGGTGACCGGCACAAATACTTCTTTGGTAATCGTGTCGTTCTCAGTGGCTTCGTCCCGGTAGAATCCCAAGTTGTATCGGTGTGTCAGGAATGCGTGGTATCCCGTGTTGTGGTTCCAGATATTTGACAGGTTGGTCGGAATGGAGTAGGTTTCATAAGTCCGGTTTCCTTCGGCCATTTCCAGTGGATTGGTGATGTAACGATCGTCCGTGATACCCCCGTTCTCGGCGACTTTCAGGTTGTCGTTGATGAAACTGAAATGCATGTCATATTTGTCTCCGTGATAATAGGCAAAAAGATTGCCGTTGAACAAGGCAGTCGACTGGCTGTCATATTTTCCTCGTCCGTAAGTATAATCGATGTCGAAGCCAAAGCCCATGCGTTTGTTGACGTTGACAGCAAAATAGGCTTTGAAACGCTCTTCTCCGTAACGTCCGTCACCTTGTTTGAAATAGGTCAGGTTAGTAAAAGGTGATTTTGTATTGGTATAAATGATGTCACTTGGTTTCCTTACTGTAAAATCATAGGGGTCGGTGAAGAAAAACTGGCTGCTTTCTTTCCGCTCGAAAAACACGTGGGAGATGCGTGGAGAACCCAAGTTTCCAAGGTAGGTGTAATGTCCGGTAGGCCCTCCCGTGTCATTGGAGTTTTGAAATCCATGTTGTAGCGTGTCTACGGGGACTGCGGTCATTTCGCCAAAACGTTCATCGATTTTCCAAGAGTTGAGTCCTACGGGCACTGTATTGGCATCGATGACAGCAGTGGTATCAATCGGGTTTCCGTTTCGGTCATACCTGTTTCCGTCCTGGCCTGTGGCGGATGTTCCATATTGTCCGTATTGGGTCAGGGTGTTCTGTGCGGGCAATGAGCCACACAGAAGTATGAGTATAGCTATAAAAAGTATTTTCTTCATAATGGGGCAAAGATACAATAAAAAAGCGAAAACGGGAGATTGTGTCTTTCAAAATGTAGATACGCTTTTATAGAAATGAACGGGCTGGGAAAAGAGAAGGCCGCAAGGACATTCTTTCATGAAATATCCTCACAGCCTTTCAGGTAGCCAGTATGAGTTTTTAATGAGGTTCAGACTTCCTTGATGATTTCCATTCCAATTTTAATGGCTTCTTCGTTCATTGGAATCAAGTGATGATGACGTTCGGGCAGCGTCTTGCGCAGTGCCTTTACTACACTGTCAATGGATACGATAGGGCGTATCTTTAAAAGGCCACCCAATACAATCATGTTGAAGGTCTTGGCCATTTTCCGTTCGTTGGCTTCGTCCATGGCATCGATGCGGTACACATGGATGTCTTTGCGGGTCGGGGGATTGATAATGCCGTAGCCGTCATAAATCAGTACGCCACCCGGTTTTACCTTGTTTTCAAACTTGGCAAGCGAAGGTTGGTTCAGAATGATAGCTGTATCGTATTTGCTGAGAATCGGGGAAGAGATACGTTCGTCGCTGACGATGACGGTGACGTTGGCCGTACCTCCGCGCTGTTCGGGACCGTAGGCAGGCATCCAGGTCACTTCCTTGTTTTCCATCAACCCGGAGTATGCCAGGATTTTTCCCATGGAAAGTACCCCTTGTCCTCCAAATCCTGCGATGATAATTTCTTCTTTCATAGGTATGCGAATGATTATTTAATATCTGTAGTATCTTTCAGGTCGCCCAGCGGGTAGAACGGGAACATGTTCTCTTCCATCCATTTGTTGGCGGCTTCGGGTGACATCTTCCATCCGGAGTTGCAGGTAGACACAATTTCTACCAGGCTGGAGCCTTTTTTCTGCATGGAGCATTCAAAGGCTTTGCGGATGGCTTTCTTTGCTTTGCGGATGGCAGCCACTGACTGTACAGACTGACGAGTGACGTAGGCCGTTCCTTGCAGGGTCGCAGCAATTTCTGTCATCTTCAGCGGGTAGCCGTGAATTTCCGGTACACGTCCGTAGGGACAGGTGGAAGTTTTCATGCCCACCAGTGTGGTCGGGGCCATCTGTCCGCCGGTCATACCGTAGATGGCATTGTTGATGAAAATAATGGCAATGTGTTCGCCACGGTTCAGCGCATGGATGGTTTCTGCCGTACCAATGCAGGCCAAGTCACCGTCGCCTTGGTAAGTGAATACCAGACGGTCGGGCCAGAGGCGTTTGATAGCAGTGGCCAAGGCAGGTGCACGTCCGTGTGCAGCTTCCTGGCAGTCGATGTCCAGGTAGTTATACATGAATACGGCACATCCCACCGGACTTACTCCGACGGCTTTCTCGGCCATACCCATTTCGTCGATGACTTCGGCAATCAGTTTGTGGACTACTCCGTGGCTGCATCCCGGACAGTAGTGCATCGGGTTATCGTTCAGCAATCGAGGCTTCTGATAAACCAGATTTTCAGGTTTGATTATATCTTCTTTTGTCATAATTGGTTCTCCTGTAGTTTATCATAGAAAGAAACGGAACACGAACTCCATCATCTTTAGGAAAAGAGAGGCACCGCACACGTAGAAGAATACGGTCTTGTCGTCGCCCAAAGTGAAATAGAGAATTACGGAAATCAGTGCACCGATCATAAACAATACGTTTAAGACGGCTCTTATTCTGTCGGTATCCATAACTTATTTGATCAGTTTTTCTTTAATGGCTTCGATTACTTCATCCGGATCGGGAACGATACCGCCCAAGCGTCCGAAGTGCTCTACCGGTACTTTGCATTCTACGGCCAGACGGACGTCTTCAATCATCTGTCCGCTGTTCAGTTCCACGGTCAGGATACCTTTCACTTGTTTGGCTCTTTCTTTCAAAGCCTTGCTGGGGAACGGCCACAAAGTAATCGGGCGGAACAGACCGACCTTGATTCCCTCTTCACGGGCATGTTCCATGGCTTTCTGTGCAATACGGGCGCATGAACCGAAGGCTACAATCAGGTATTCCGCATCTTCGGCGTCCAGCTCTTCATAGCGGGTTTCCTTTTCTGCGATTTCCGCATATTTGGCTTGTAGGTGCAGGTTGCGCTGTTCCATTACCGCCGGGTCAAGTTCCAGCGAAGTGATGATGTTTGGTTTGCGACCTTTGCAGCCAGTGGTAGCCCACGGGCATTGTGCCAGAATTTCCTCTTCTGTCCGTCTGGGGCGGAATGCCGGCAGGGTCACTTTTTCCATCATCTGTCCGATGACGCCGTCGGCCAGAATCATGGCCGGGTTGCGGTATTTGAATGCGAGGTCGAAAGCCAGGCCTACGAAGTCGGCCATTTCTTGTACGGAAGCCGGGGCCAGTGCGATGAGGTGATAGTCACCGTGTCCGCCTCCTTTGGTAGTCTGGAAATAATCGGCCTGACTCGGTTGGATGGTACCCAGTCCTGGACCGCCACGCATGACGTTCACTACCAGACAGGGCAGTTCGGCTCCTGCAATGTAGGAGATACCTTCCTGTTTCAGGCTGACACCAGGGCTGGAGGAGGATGTCATGACCATTTTTCCGCTACCGGCGCCTCCATACACCATATTAATTGCTGCTACCTCACTTTCCGCCTGAAGTACTACCATTCCGGTAGTTTCCCAAGGTTTCTGTTCGGCAAGCGTTTCCAATACTTCAGATTGGGGAGTGATAGGGTAACCGAAGTAACCGTCCACGCCGATACGGATGGCGGCATGGGCTATGGCTTCGTTACCTTTCATTAGAACAACTTCTTCTGCCATAATTTTTAGATTTTGCTTGTTGGGCATTTATTATTCTTCACATTTTGCTCTATATACGGTGAGACATCCGTCCGGGCACACAATGGCGCACGAAGAGCATCCGTTGCAGGTGTCTTCCACTACCTGCTGTACAAAATTATATCCTTTTTGATTTACTTTTGGGGTGAGTGACAGTACGTGCAACGGACATGCTACCACGCACAGGTTGCATCCCTTGCATCGTTCTGTATTTACTACAACCACACCTTTCATTTTAGCCATAGTTCTATATCTTATTGATTAAACATATCTTTGTTATAAAAGTTGAGTATATCCATCATCATTGCTCTGGCTTCGGATGCCGGACTCTCCGGGTCCAAAGAGATTGCTTCCTGATAATTATTCAGCGCACCTTGCCAGTCGCCTTTTTTCCGATAAGCGTTCCCCAAAAGATAATAAGCTTCCGGCATGGGTGAGGAAGCGGTGAGGAGTAAATCATTCAGGCAGGATATAGCGGTGTCTACATTTCCTTCATTTATCAGTTGTCTGATGTGATTCAGTCGTTCATTCATGAGCTTTTATATCATATTGTAACCTTACAAAGATAGTCTTTAATTT
>ENA-OOYV01001885-OOYV01001885.1-human-gut-metagenome-genome-assembly--contig:-NODE-1885-length-11427-cov-3.459374_pt1 | contig 11427 bp, 10 predicted proteins | sample MGYA00241704_ERZ501380 | MGnify/ENA primary metagenome ERZ501380 (study PRJEB25962, sample SAMEA2042984) | human gut metagenome | biome: human gut; feature: human-associated habitat; material: faeces...
GGGCCTGCTGCCGCAGGCAGTCGATGCACTTACGCTCCGTGACCACCACCAGATATGCCTCCAGCTGGGGGCGGGGCAGGCGGCACAGCCGCGGGAAGTGCTCCGCCAGCGCCAGAAACGCCTGGTGCACCGCGTCCTCGGCCTCCGCACCGCCGCAGAGCTTCCGGCGGGCCAACGCCAGCAGACGGCCCCGGCAGGCGGTGTATATGTCCTCGAACTGCCGGGTCTGCCGGGGATCCTCTATGGTCTGGGTATAGAGCAGCATAGGCCCTCCTCCCTTCTGCGCTGCAGCTGTGTGCGGACGGCAGTGTGTCTCCGTCCTGCGTCTTCACTCTATAAACGGCGCAGCGGAGCAAATGCGGACAGGAAAACCGAAAATTTTTTCAAAAAACGCGTTTCCCTATGGAAAAAGGACGCCGGGGCGTCCTTTTCGGGTAAGACTGTTCATACATATACAGAAGGCGATGCCGGCTACACCATGACGAACATATTATAATGCTTCATCAGGCGGATATCCTCCTTGGATATCTTCAGCTCCTGGACCAGCGCCTTGTCGATGGAAAGCGGTGTTTTGCTGAGAAGGCGCTTGGCGGCGGAGGGCATCAGCGGGCGGCAGGAGATGCCATAGGTCAGCACCCACTTCCGGTCGTCGTCCATATAGGGTTGGGGAATGCCGATCTGGTATTTGTCCATGGGCATATCGTCATTCTGGAACAGCATGGCGCTGAACGCCTCGTAGTGGGTCAGGGTGCCGTGGTAGGTGCTCTCACAGACCCGGTAGTGGGCCAGGTCCTTGATGTTCATGTACATGAGCACCTCGGCCGTGCTGCTCTCCTCCGTGGGGAATATATCGATCACGGTGCACTGGGCGCGGTTGACCCGGCCGTCGAAGAAGTACATATATAATTGGGAGACCTCCCGGAAAAAGGCGGGCACCTCCGCGTTGTACTCCTGGTCAATATCCGGTGTATTGCGGTACAGCAGATCATAGATGCTGACCTTCAGGGCGTTGGCGATGTCGTAAAGCGTGGCAATATCCACGGAGATCTGTCCGTTCTCGTACTTGGAGATGGCCGAACGGGTCTTGTAGATGGCCTGAGCCAGCTCGTCCATCGACATACCCCGGCTTTTGCGGGCGTAGCGGATGCGGCTGCCGACTTCTCTTGTGATATTTTCTCTTGCAGTGTCCATAGGTGCTTTCCTCAAAATCAATTCAGGCTCATTTTTTCGCTGGTTTTTAACGATTATAGCAAAATACGTCAAATATGTCAACAAACGTTCCGCTCAGGAAACATAATTTGCACAAATTGTTCCGCAGGGGGAACAGGCGGCAAATTGCCACCCGGTCCATTTTCCGTTATAATGGCAACTAAGGTAAACCTTACGTACGCAAAACTGTACAAAATCACAATAATACTACGTTGAAATTGGAGAGGTGTACAAAATGAAGGTCAAAGCTGATACGTTGTTTTATGGCGGCAAGATCTACACGATGGAAGCGCCGGGCGTCTGCAAGGAAGCAGTAGTGCTGAAGGACGGCAAATTTGCCTATGTGGGCACAAAGGAAGAGGCGCTGGAGCGCTTTGACTGTGCGAAGTGCATTGATCTGCAGGGCAAGACTGTGCTGCCCGGCATGGGCGACTCCCACCTGCACTTCTTCGCTTTCTGCCAGACTTATACCACGGTGGACCTGGGCGGCGCCACCTCCCGCGCCGAGGCACTGCAGCTGCTGCGTGACCGCGCGGCGGAGACGCCCAAGGGCGAGTGGATCAAGGGCTCCAACTTTGACCAGTCCAAGTGGAAGGACTGCGAGGACCGGCTGCCCACCCGTCTGGACCTGGACGAGGCCAGCACCGATCACCCCATCGTCATCAAGCGCGTGTGCCTGCACACGGCGGTGGCCAACACCATGGCGCTGGAGAAGGCCAACATTACCAACGGCTACGTGTACGGCCCCGGCGGCCTGGTGGAGCTGGACGCTGACGGCAACCCCAACGGCATCTTCCGTGAGCAAGCCTCCAAAATTTATGATAACCTGATCCCCGACCCGTTCCTGGTGCCCGCCACCCGTGAGAAGTGCATGAAGAAGGGTCTGGCGCTGGCCTCCAGCCTGGGCGTGACCATGATGCACACCTACGCCGCGGAGATCTGGCACTATGACGAGGACTTCGCCGACTATGTGGCCCGCAGCGACCGCGGCGAGCTGCCGGTGCGTATGGCCGTGTGCCTGGACTATATGTTCGACCCGGAAAACCTGACACCCGAGCAGCGGAATGATCCCTACCGCGCCGCACGGATGGGCAGCTTCAAGAGCTTCTCTGATGGCTCCCTGGGCTCCCGTTCCGCCAAGCTGTACACCGACTACGCGGACGATCCCGGCAACACCGGTATTCTGGTCATCAGCCCCGAGGATCTGGCCAAGAGGATGTACAAGGCATACCGCCACGGCTTGCAGCCCGCCACCCACTGCATCGGCGACAAGGCGCTGGAGGTCACTCTGGACGCGGTGGAGTACTGCCTGCAGCAGGGGCTGAAGGATGGCATGACGCCGGAGGAGCAGGCCAAGCGTCTCCCCTTCCGCATCATCCACGCCCAGATGGCCACGCCGGAGCTGATCGAGCGCATGAAGAAGCTGCCGATCGTGCTGGATATCCAGCCCACGTTCCTGATGACCGACCTGCACTGGATCGAGGAGCGCGTAGGCAAGGAACGCGCCGTGCTGAGCTATCCCTGGAAGACGTATCTGGACTCGGGACTGATCATGGCCGGCGGCTCCGACGCACCGGTGGAGAGCTTCAATCCCTGGATCGGCATCTACGCCACCGTGACCCGTCAGGATATGGACGGCTATCCCGTGGGCGGCTATCACCCCAACGAGAAGGTATCCGTGTATGACGCGGTGTGTATGTACAGCAAGAACGTGGCCTACGCCAACGGCGATCAGGACCTGATGGGAACCATCGAGGCCGGCAAGTTCGCCGACATGGTGGTCATCGACCGCGACATCTTCCACATTCCCGAAAACGACATCAAGGACATCCAGGTGCTGAACACCTATATGGCCGGCATCGAGAGATATCACCGCGACTGATACGCGCAGCATAACAAAGGAGCTAAGACATGAAATTAAATTCTTTTGACAAGGTCAAGCAGTTGACGGAAGAGATGGTCGCCATCCCCAGCATCAACAAGGAGCCGGGCGGCGAGAGCGCCGTGGCCCGCTATATACAGGACTTCTATATGTCCCTGCCCTACTTCCAGGCACATCCCGAGCAGGTCAAGTGCTTCCAGACCAAGAACGACTTTGTGGTGCGGCACAGCACGCTGGCCTATGTGAAGGGCACCAAGGGCAATTCCAACCGCACGGTCATCCTCATCGGCCACATCGACACCGTGGGCGTGGACGATTTCGGCACCATCCGCGAGTACGCGTTCCGCTGCGAGGAGCTGCCCGCCAAGCTGCGCGAGACGTTCGTGCTGCCCCAGGAGGTCATTGACGATATCGAGTCCGGCGAGTATCTGTTCGGCCGCGGCGCGCTGGATATGAAGTCCGGTGTGGCAGGCCATATGTACCTGATCCAGTACTTCTCTGAGCATCCCGAGGAGCTGGACGGCAACCTGCTGGCTATCGGCGAGTGCGACGAGGAGGACAACTCCAAGGGCATCATCACCGCCCTGGACCTGCTGGAGGAGCTGAAGGAGAAGGAGCACTTCGAGTATGTGGCGTGCATCAACGCGGACTACTCCACCAACTACGCTCCCGGCGACGAGAACCGCTACATCTACTACGGCAGCATCGGCAAGCTGCTGCCCTGCTTCGCCGTGTTCGGCAAGGAGGCCCATGTGGGCCAGGCCTTCAGCGCGCTGGATCCCAACCTGGTGCTGGCCAACATCACGCGCAAGATGTCCCTGAACACTGACCTGTGTGATATCGCACAGGGTGAGGTCGCCATCCCGCCCATCTCTCTGAAGCAGATGGACACCAAGGGCCCCTACACCGTGCAGACGGCGCTGACGGCCTTCGGTTACTACAACTTCTTCACCCACGGCTGGAGTCCTTCCATCGTGCTGGAAAAGAGCAAGCAGATGGCTGTGGAGGCCTTTGACGAGACGGTGGAGTACCTGAATGCCCAGTACAAGCGCTTCTGCGAGCTGAGCAAGGTGGACTTCCATCAGTTGCCCTGGAAGACCCGTGTCTACACCTGGAGCGAGTTCTATAACGAGCTGGCCGCCGCACACGGCGAGGCATTCAAGAAGGCCATTCACGAGTTCACCGTGAAGCTGCATGAGGACGATCCTGAGCTGGATCTGCGGCTGTTCGGCCTGCGTGTGGTGCAGGAGGCATGGAAGTGGTCTGAGGACAAGTCCCCCGCCGTGGTGGTATTCTTCGGCTCCATCTTCAGCGCCCGTATCGAGATGACCGGCCGCACGGCCAAGGAGAAGGCACTGCTGGACGCGGTGGAGAGCGCTATCGAGGTGGTGCGGCCCGAGGCCCAGCGCCAGATCAAGACCCGTATGTTCTACCCCTATATCTCCGACTCCAGCTTTATGGCCGTGTGTGACGACACCCTGGCTATCCAGGCGCTGGAGACGAACATGCCCCAGTACGGCGTGAAATACACGCACCCGGTGGATAAGATCCGTCAGATCGACGTCCCCGTTGTCAATATCGGTACCTTCGGCCGCGACGGACATATGCTCACCGAGCGCGTGGATATGCGGCAGACGTTCCAAAATGTTCCCAACATCACCTATGAAGCGGTGAAGCGTCTGCTGAGCTGAGCTATCCCTCCCTACGCTGAGAGACCCTGTCAAAACGCACAAAACGCACCAAGCACAAAACGCAAAACGCACAAGCGCAATCGCAGAGAAAATCACCTATTGTTTCGCGTGAAAGGAGAAAAGTATGGTTATACTGCAAGCTATTCAAGATTTTGGTAACTGGTTCTGGGGCATTCCCATTTTGATCCTCATCGGCGGCGGCGGCCTGTTCCTGACCATCTATCTGGGCTTCCCCCAGATCCGCCACTTCGGCTACGCCATGAGCCAGACCTTCGGCAAGATGTTCGCCAAGAAGGAAGAGGGCAAGGTCCGTCCCATCTCCGCCGCATTCGCGGCCCTGGCCTGCGCCGTCGGCGCTTCCAACATCGTCGGCGTGCCCGTGGCTATCGCCCTGGGCGGCCCCGGCGCTGTGTTCTGGATCTGGATCCTGGCTATCTTCGGCATGTGCACCAAGTACTGCGAGGTCGCGATGGGCATCAAGTACCGTCGTAAGAACGACGTGGGCGAGTGGGTCGGTGGCCCCGCCTACTACCTGCGCGGTCTGGGCAAGAAGATCGGCGTCGTGTTCGGCATCGGCTACGCCTTCTTCTTCATGATCGAGCTGGTCCCCTCCCTGGCCTCTCAGGGCGTTTCCGCTGCTGAGCAGTTCAACGTCTTCGGCGCAAACCAGACCGTCACCGGCATCATCATCGCCGTTCTGGTGGGCGTTATCCTGGCCGGCGGCTTCAAGCGCGTGTCCAGCGTCACCGACATCCTGGTGCCCGTCATGGCCTGCCTGTACGTGCTGGGCGCTCTGGTCATCATCTTCGCCCATGTGGGCGAGCTCCCCGCTGTTTTTGGCATGATCTTCCAGGATGCCTTCACCGGCCACGCCGCTGTGGGCGGCTTCGCCGGCGCCACCATCATGGCTGCTATCCGTTGGGGCGCTGCCCGCGGCGTGTACTCCAATGAGGCGGGCGTAGGCTCCACCATCGCCGGTCACTGCACCGCCGATACGGATCACCCCATCCGTCAGGCCCAGTTCGGTATCTTCGAAGTCTTCATGGATACCATCGTTATCTGCACCATCACCGCCCTGGCTGTTCTGGCCTCCGGCGTGTGGACCCAGGAGGGTCTGAGCTCCGGCCAGCTGGCCCTGGCTGCTTTCCAGTCCGTGTTCGGTAACTTCGGCGCCATTTTCGTCGCCATTACGGTGTTCATGTTCGTGTTCTCCACGATCATTTCCGCCGGCTTCTTCGGCCAGATCCAGGCTGAGATCCTGTTCGGCCGTAAGTTCTCCAAGATCTGGGTGTTTATGTATCCCCTGTTCATCGGCATCGCCTGCGCGTTCTCCAACGTGACCACCATGTACATGATCACCGACGGCTTCATGGCTATTATCGTCATCCTGAACATGATCGGCCTGCTGCTGATGTGCAAGCAGGTGAAGGACCTGCAGAAGGAGTACTACAACACTCCCGGTATGTACTACCTGGCTGACAAGGCCGCCAAGGAAGCCAAGAAGGCTGCCAAGTAACGGCTGACACAGCATAACACAGTGATAACGTAATTCCCCTGTACTGACATTCCCCGCGTTTTGTGCGTTTACCCCCCCTGGACCTCTCAGCGAAGGGTGCTGGTCCCCTCCAGCGCCGGGGCCCGGTCCGGCCTTGTGCCGGGCCGGGCTTCCGGCATTTCAGGGGGCCTGTCCCACCCCACGATAAAAGGGAACGACCGCCGAATGGGCGGTCGTTCCCTTTTGTGCGGCGGGTGCTTGTTTAACCAAAGGTGCCTTTTTATACACATCACTATCCGGCGGATCGCACCGTTATTCCTCTGCGGGCAGCGTCACGGTAAATGTGGAGCCATTTCCAGGGCGGGAGAACACCGTCACCCTCCCGCCGCACAGCGTTACCACCCGGCGGACAATGGAGAGGCCCAGGCCGTTGCCCCGGTCATCCGGGTATGGCGCAGCCCGGTAGAACCTGTCGAAAATGTGCCGCTGTGTCTCCTCGTCCATACCGATACCCGTATCGGAGACAGACACGGTGATCTCTCCCTCACCCCGCCGCAGCACCACGGTGATCTGCCCGCCGGCGGGCGTAAACCGGATAGCGTTGGAGAGCAGGTTAGACCAGATGTGCTCCACCAGCTCCTCATTGCCGTAATAGTCCACCGGATCCAGGTCTCCCTCCACGGTCAGGCTCTTTTTCAGCCACTCCCTCTCCTGCTGGCGCACACACCGGCGGAGCTGTTCATCCAGGCTGTACAGCGTCTTGTCGGACACGATCTCGGTGTTTTCGTACCGGGCCAGCTCCAGAACGTGGGTGCTCATGGCAGCCAGTCGTTCGGACTGCTGCACCACGGTGTCTGTATAGGTCCGCCGCTGCTCCGATGTCAGGTCGTCGTTTTGCAGCAGCTTGGCAAATCCCCGGATGGAGATAAGCGGCGTTTTGAACTCGTGGGAAAAGGTATTCACAAAGTCCATTCGCAGCAGCGCCACGCTGGACAGTTCCTCCGCCATTTTATTAAAGCTGCGGATATATTCCGCCACCTCGCCCCGGGCGCCCCGCATATCCACCCGCACGGTATAATCGCCCTCCGCCACCGACTGCGTGGCCTGCATCAACCGTGACAGCGGCGCCAGATACCCACGGAAAATGAATATGGCCAGCAGTACGCCCAGGATGGCGCTGACCGAAAGGATGAGGATGGGCCACAGCAGCGTATAGCTGGCGTCCTCCAGATGCACCAGCCTCTGCACCAGTGTAAATATCCCCAACGCCATCCCCACATACACCGCCACCAGCCCCAGCACCAGCAGGAACATGGTGCCCAGCAGCCGGACAGGCGGCTTTTCTTTTTTCACCTTATTTCTGGCCATTGCCGTCCTCCCGGGGCATCCCCATATAGCCAAATCCCCGAATCGTCCGCAGCTCGAAGTCCGGGTTGTCCCGGAATTTCTCTCGCAGTCGGGAGATGTAAACCTCCACAGTGTGCTCGTCCACATCACTGTCCAGATCCCATATGTCGTCGATAAGCTGCCGTTTTGTGAAAAGCGTCCGGGGGTAAGACAGCAGCTTATACAGCAGCAAAAACTCCTTAGCGGACAGCTGCCACGTACTCTGCGGAGTGATGACCTGCAGGGAGCCGCGGTCCAGCACCGTGGTGCCCACCGTCAAGCGTCGGTCTGCCCGGCTGCAATACCGCCGCAGCAGGGCCTCGATACGCCAAAGCATCTCCTCCTCGTCCACTGGCTTGACCATATAGTCATCCGTCCCCGCCCGGAACCCCCGGCGCTTGTCCTCCTGGGTCACGCGGGCCGTCACCATCAGCACCGGCAGATCGCAGTTCCCCTCCCGCAGCGTCTGGGTGAAGGTGATGCCGTCCATCCGCGGCATAGTGATATCCACCACCGCCAGATCACACTGGTAGTGTTCCATCACCTCCAGCGCCTCCACACCGTCCCGCGCAGGGCACGGCTCGTACCCGGCACGCCGCAGCACCTCGCACATCAGAAATCTGGCGTTGTCATCGTCCTCGGCCACCAAAATGCGGAACATGGCTGTCCCTCCCTTGTGTTTTTTTTGGATTTTATCACACCTGCTCTCAAAAATCGAGATTTTTTGAGCTTACGTTGAGGTTTCTTCGGTATACTGCCGTTACCATAGGAAAAATAGGAGGAACACCCCATGCCCAGACCTGTCTGCATCACCTACGACAGCACCTGTGACCTGACGCCCCAGCTGCTGGAGCGCTTCCATATCCGCACCATACCCCTGACTATCCAGAGTGGCGGGCGTGTCTTCCCTGATGACGGAAACTACACCTCGGCGGAGCTGTACGACGATTACCGCCGGAACGGCACCCTGCCCAAAACAACAGCGATCAGTCCAGAAGCGTTCAAGGCATTTTTCTCCCCGCTTTTAGCGGAAGGCTATGACATCGTCCACATCGACATCAGCTCGGAGCTGTCCTGCACCTGCCAGAACGCGGTGCTGGCGGCACAGGAGCTGACGGGCCAGGGACAGATCCACGTGGTGGACAGCCGCCAGCTCTCCACCGGCGGCGGGCTGCTGGCACTACAGGGGGCCAAGCTACGGGACAGCGGTATGGCAGCGGCGGACATCGCCGCGGAGCTGCGCCGCCTGGCACCCTGCAGCGACACCAGCTTCGTACTGGACACACTGGAGTTTATGTGGAAGGGCGGCCGCTGCAGCGGCGTGACGGCGCTGGGCGCCAATATGCTGAAGCTGAAGCCCTGTCTTGAAATGCGGGAGGGCAAGCTGGCAGTCTGCAAAAAGTACCGCGGCGCCATGGAAAAGGTGTACCGCCAGTATATCACCGAACGGTTGGCGGATAAGACAGTTGTGGCTGATCACGCTTTCATCACCCACTCCGGCGAGGTGGCGGAGAACACCCTACAGGAGCTGACGAAGCTGGTACGGGAGTTGGCACCCTTCCAGGAGGTATTCGTCACTCAGGCTGGCTGCACTGTGTCCTCACACTGCGGCCCCGGCACCCTGGGCGTGCTGTTCCTACGGCAGCCGGAGCAATAACAAGCTGCGCATCAGTTGTGCACCCATGTCCGCACCAGGTCGGGCACCCATCCGAACACACGGCGGCACTCTGCCCTGCATTCTTGTTCGGTACAGTCCGGATGTGCGGCCATATAGGCCCGCAGGTACGCCCGTACATTCTCTCGAAGGTTTTTCCGGGCAAACCGGAAATCATACTTGGGAATTGCGTCCAGCGCAAATGAGGTCAGCGGGGCGTCGCTGTAACAGGGTTTGGTCAAGTTCACACGGGTCGTGTGGCAGATGGTGTGACGGGCGTTCGCAGGGTGGAGTATGTCCTCCAGATGCTCGAAGTCCGCTTTCGTTTTGCCGGTGCTCAACAATACGCGCGGAAGCTGCGTCTGCGTCAGAAAGTGCCCGTTGGCGAGAGTAGCCTTCAGCAGAAAGGACAGGCAGAAATCCTCCGAATTTGATAAGCAAATATCCACACCGCCGTAGCCTCGCTCATGGAAATACATCTGTCCAAATCGGTTTTTCTGCTTGCGGCTGCGGTGGGTATTCTGGTCGGGAAAACGCGTTTCGTCATAGCAATAGGCCTCTACCCATAGCGGCTCAATGGTCACGCCAAAGACCTCGATGCGGCAATCATTGATAAGCTTATCGCCCAGCATTTGCAGAATATGTACCGGTTCATCATAAGCGGCATTTTTTAAATTGCTGACCAAGGTCCACAAGTCGGCAGCGCGGTCCATACACTCAGTCCTTTCCGGGGCGTTTCAAAAAGTATATCACTTGGATGGCGTTCGTACAAGTTCCATAGGAAGAACTTTGCGTAAGGACACACATTCGCTGCGTTAGTTCTGCAAAATGGCGTGGATGTGAAAACCGTCAGCAGTATGCTACGTCGCTACGACGCGGGCTTCACCCTCCGCACCTACACCCACGCCACGCAGCAAAAGCAAGACGAAGCCGCGCAGGCCATGGGCAGCTTCATGGCGCAGGTGATGTAAACGCCGAAAGCGATAAAAGCACGGGAGAGGAAGCTGAACTTCCTCTCCTGTGCTCTTTCACCCTTTCCGCGCATTTCCGCGTGTGGGTCACGGTGTGGGTCAAAACTGTCCCACACCGTGACCCACAGATTAAATTGGCCAAAAAGTAAAGAAAAAGTCCTGTTTTCGAGAGAAAACAGGACTTTTGGAGCTGCTGGGCGGATTCGAACCGCCGACCTCATCCTTACCAAAAAGCCGTGGATGCGTTTACGGTGTACCCATTCATGCCAAGTAAGATCCCCCAATCCCCTGTGCTGCAAGGGATTGGGGGATCTTCTCGTGTTGATGTGTTTTAATATGTATCGAGAAGTTTTGCGTAGATTTGGGGCGTTTGTTGGAAGGATCGTTGGAAAGTGACTTGTGTTAACCAAAACGTGACATAACAGGAAAGCCATTGCCTGAAAGCACATTTCCAGTGATTGGTACGTCTATTTCCTCCTCGAGAGCGAGTCTCGGTAATGCAAGTCTACCGGCCATAAATGATACTCGTAGCTCACAACAGAAAACATATTCCATGGAAATAGGTGTTCTGTCACCACTTCCATGTCGCGCTACGCAGGTAAGAAAACAGGGAAAAAGATTGCCGACGAAGAAACGGCGCAGAAAATCATCGCTGCACTGGAAAATGAGAGCATCAAGTATGAGACATACTTCAAGCTTATCATTGCCACGGGGATGCGGCGCGGCGAGTGCTGCGCCCTGCAATGGCGGGATATCGACCGAGAGCAGCTCAATATCCACAGCCTGCGCCACACCGCTGCCAGCCTGATGATCGCGGGCGGTGCGGATATGGCAACGGCAGCGGGTATCCTCGGCCACAGCCAGCTCTCCGCCACGCTGGATATCTACACCCACACCTTCGATAAGAACAAAAAAGCCGCCAGCGCAGGATCGCAAGGGATGCTTGAGATATGACGCAGGATAGCTCCGTACTGAGTATCCTTTGCCTTCCGTGTGGCAGGAGTGACGGCAGTTACGGGAAAAACTGCGGGGTCACGGTAAAAATTCAAGGAGGAAAAGTACGCTTTTGGGCTTACGCCGGAAGCAAAGTACAGTTTACAAGGGACTACACAGGGTAGGTATCTGACGGGAGGGGTGCC
>ENA-OOYV01001886-OOYV01001886.1-human-gut-metagenome-genome-assembly--contig:-NODE-1886-length-11425-cov-2.845031_pt1 | contig 11425 bp, 7 predicted proteins | sample MGYA00241704_ERZ501380 | MGnify/ENA primary metagenome ERZ501380 (study PRJEB25962, sample SAMEA2042984) | human gut metagenome | biome: human gut; feature: human-associated habitat; material: faeces...
CTTCTTCCGTTGGTTTCTGGAATGGAGTATAGCACATGCGCCGGAAGATGACAAGTGCAGATTTTGAATGAAGTACATGAAATTTTATCATGTGTCACTGGATTTAATATACGGAGATACCTTGACAGGCGAGGTATCTCGTGCTATACTGGCTCCACGAAACGGAGGTGGACACGTGACGATCCGGGCAGATGTGCTCCGCGGCCATACGGACGCGGTGATCCTGGCGCAGCTTCTGCGCCGCGGCGCGGCAGGCCGCAATGGTGTAGCGGATGTTCTCGATCTGCGCCGGCATGTCGTTGCGGCCCGGGCCGATCGTGTGCGCCCACGCAAAGTGGAAGAACGCATCGGCCTTTTCCGGGATCAGCTCCGGCAGCGCGGCCAACTCCGCCGCATCGCAGGGCACCACATGCAGCCGCGCGTCCTGCGGCAGCAGCGCCGCCCGCGCACTGCCCGGGTGGGTGACCGCGTAAACCGTCACGCCCTCCGCCAGCAGCTTTGCACACAGCGCCATCCCGATTGCCCCCGTAGGGCCGGTGATGATGGCGGTGTGGATTTGTCTTTGAATGCTTGCCATTTTTGAATCACGCACTCCCTTACACTTCCGGCATCAGCGGGATGAACATCTGCTTTTCCAGCTCCTCACGCGGCAGGAAGGGGGCCAGGTCCTCCAACGGGGGGCTGACCAGCGTGCCGTCGGGCAGGCGCTTGGTGCTGCTCTTGGGCTCCCAGACCTGTTTCGTGTCGGTGAAAATCTCGCAGAAAGCCGGGCCGTCCAGTGCCAGCACCGTGTCCACTGCCTGCTTCATCTCGGCATTGCTGTGGGCGCTGTAGTAGGGGTAGCCAAACGCCTTTGCAATCTTTTCAAACTCCGGGAAGGACAGGTCGCCGCTCTCGGGGCCGATGCCGACCTTGCAGTGTTCCTTGAAAAGGTTGTTCTGCGTCAGGCGGATAGAGTGGTAACCGTTGTTGTTGATGAGGAAGATTTTGATCGGCAGCTTGTTCGTCAGGATGGTCTGCAGTTCCTGCAGGTTCATCATGATGGAGCCGTCGCCCTCGAGGCAGATCGTCTGGCGGCGTCCGCCGCCGATGCAGGTGCCAATGGCTGCGGGCAGACCGTAGCCCATGCTGGCAATGGCGCTGTTGTTTGCCATCCGGCTGCCCTTCTGGATGACATACGCCTGGTTACCGACGACACAGCACGCACCGTTGGAGACCGCGGTCAGGCTGTTCTCCGGCAGGCGACTGCTTAAATAGCGCACAAAGGCGTAGACGTTGGCGGTCTCGCCGTTTTCCTCCCACTGGCGGGGCAGCACGGCGGGGTAGTCACGTTTCCAGCGCTGGCAGGTGGCCAGCCACTCGCCGCCCGCGTTCACGGGGGCCGCGGCGACCTTATCCAGCTTGGTCAAAAAGTCCTTCGCGTCGGCCCAGACCGGCATTTCGACGTGCAGGGTCGGCTTTTTCAGCTCGGCCTGGTCAATGTCCACCATGATGACCTCTGCCGCGCGGGCCCAGGTCTTCCAGTTGTAGCCGACCTGGCGAATAGAAATGCGCGTGCCTACGGCCAGAATCAAGTCTGCGTTTTGGATAGCCCAGTTGCCCGGGCGGTCACCCATGTTGCCGGCGCGCCCGCAGTACAGCGGATTGTCATCCTCGATGAGGTCCACGGCGTTCCAGTAGGTGACGATGGGGATGTTGAGCTTTTCCGCCACGGAGCGGAACGCCGCATACCCGCCGGACAGGCGGATGCCATAGCCCGCGTGGAACACTGGCCGTTTGGCGTTCTTGATTTTTTCCAGAATCGTCCGGATCGTGGTGTCGTCCACCGACGGGGGCAGCTGGGCGTCATCCTCGGCGGGGTCGTAGCCGCGCAGCTCGTCAGTCTCGATGTAGCCGCCCTGGAAGTTGACCGGGATGTCCAGCCAGACCGGGCCGGGGCGGCCCGTTGTAGCCAGATGCCACGCCTTTTCCAGCAGGTAGCGAATGTCCTTGGGGTCCTCCAGCATGGCGGCGAACTTCGTCATGTACTGGACAGACTTGGTGATGTCGTACTCCTGGTCGCCCATGGCGCGCAGCGGCGTACCGGTGTACTGCAAGGCGTACCGGGCCGTGGTGTCATAGCGCACCTGGCCGGAGACGATGAACATGGGGATGGAGTCCAGCCAGCCGCCCACGACGCCGGTCAGCGCGTTGGTGCCGCCGGGGCCGGTGGTCACGCAGACCGCCGCGATCTTATTTTCCAGCCGGGCGTAGGCTTCCGCCGCAATGGCGCAGGCCTGCTCATGGTGGTTGTAGGTCACATGCAGCCGGGGGTTATGGCCCAGCGCATCGTTCAGGTGCATAGCGCCGCCGCCCACGACGGAGAAAACATCCGTCACGCCGCGCGCCGCCAGAAAGTCCGCCACATAATCCGCTAAACGCTGTTTCATTGGGTTGCTCCTTTTCCATTCAGTCAATTTTCAGGAACCAATACCGGGTGGCCGTCCGTTCCCTTTGTCCATTCGACAAGCGGAATCGCTTCTTCTGCGCCGCTCTCGCTGTTTGCTTTATTCTTTTCTCTTACTGCGGCATTCAGACGCTTCACCAGGAAATCACTGTTGAAAACATCTTCGTCGGCATAGCTGACACGCTTTTCTTGAATAGCGGGTCTATCAAGCAGGCTTGTCTTTTGACCCGTCAGCTGATAAACATTCTCTACCATAATTGAGCTATTATAGGCGATTGCATCCGCGTTTTCGCCACCAGTCAGCGCACCGGCACTAACACAGTTTACAACACTACCAGCGAAGTTATCGGTAATGCCACCAGCGCGCGAGCCCGTGACATTCACATCCGTAAAGCAGTTCATAATCTCTGCCTCCGGGTTGACTGCATAGCTGGCAATTGCTCCAACACAGTCGCCAGTCAGGCTGCCCGCTTCAAGCCCCAGATTGTAAACAGCCCCTTCGAGACGTCCAAACAGACCGACATCCTCTGTAGCCTTGCCCTGAATGCTCAGATTGCGGATAATATGTCCCTTACCATTGTAGGTGCCGTAAAAATAGCTTTCCCCGCTGAATGCACCAATGGGCGTAAATTTTTTACCGTCCATATCAATGTCAGCGGTCTGTTCAACATACTGATCTGCAAAGCTCATGCCGCGGTTGACATAATTGCTGAACGCCTGCAAATCCTCCGCCGACTGAATCAGATACGGCTCTTCCTCGGTTCCCTTTCCTTCCAAGGTGAAGCTACCCCAGTCTGTCTCGTCTGCCAGCTTGTACACCTTGATCTTACCGGTTTTTTCCTCACCATACACGCCCAACAGGGTGTAGCGTGTGCCCAGCAGTCGTCCAAAATTCTTTTCCAGCTCGCGCTGCTTCAATTTCTCACCATTGCGGTAACTTTCTTCGTGAACCTTCTTGCAGTTTGGAACATCATCCTTCCAGATTACAATGTCAGGCAGATTTTCCTGTAGCAGCTCGTCCTCCTGCAAAACGTACTGGTCGTCTACCACGTCATAGAACAGAACCGGAACAAACGTATCCATTGTATAGCGGTTTGTCAGAATATTAAAGAGCTTTACATAGGGATAGCCAAAAATCGTTGCATCTTCTGTTGTGTTTTCAAGAATCAGCTGTGTGATGTCTTCCAACATCTTGTCGTCCTCCGCAGAAAAACGGAAGCCTCGCAGCGCGGGGATGCCGGTGGCGTAGATTTTTTTGTCATACTCTGCCTGTTCACAGCCCCACCAAGAATAGGAACATACGACCTTCTGTGCAATACAAGCCATCGAAAGTACTGTGCACAGCGCAATCGTACCGATTTTGACCGATTTTTCCGTAACTTTATCTGTAAATACGCTGTTCAGCCCAACACACAGAACAAACGGCATAGCCAACATAATCCCATGGTAGGAAATTTCTGATGCCGATGCCATACTGGCTGCATATATCGTAGAAAATGCCGCACAGGCCATCCAAAAGTGCTCACGTGCATAGCCGTCATTGCCATCCGCTTTTATTTTCATAAGGGAGCGGGCAATCAGATATAGATCCAAAAAGCTGATGATCGTATACAGCGTACCAGTCACACTCTTAAACAGCGTGCCTGATTCATAGATTGCTTCCAATAAGCTCCCGTTATCTTCGCCTAATGACGCATAACGGGCCGTAACCAGAATAGTCACCACATAGGCGGCACACAGACCGTAAAATACATCGTGCATTATCTTGCTGCCGCTTCTGCGCTTTTGGCTGTACGCCAGCAACAGTAGCAACCCTCCACCGATGACAACGGCTTGGACGCTTTTCGTACCAACGAGCACTTCGATAAAGTCGTTCGCAGCCTGCCTTTCCAAAACATAGCCGCCGCCTATGACCAGCAGCAAGAGCATCCGTCCTGCTGTCTGACTCTCGTTTTTCTGCGCCAGTGTTATGGCAGCTACACACCCCACCATCAGTAAAAATACCGGCGCATTGATTGTCCAGCCCGTAAAGATTTTCAGCAAAATGGCAAGCGGACTGCCTTTGCCTCCCGTGTGCATAAAGACCTGCTGAAAGAACGGAAGCAACGCGCCATTGACGGCAAGGATTCCCATGGCCACGACGAACACCAGCAAAAAGCCAAGTATGACTGCCGCACAATATTGCAGAAAGCCTTTGTCTTTTTTCTTCCAGCAGTAGACACTCAAAGCCAGCAGATAACTAACCCCCGCAGCTGCAAAAATCGTCTGCTTGTTCAGAAAGAGCAGCCCCAGCATAGCGCCGGCAGCAAACAGGTATTTCCCGGCGGCTTTCTTATCTGCCGCCTCTGCAAATCCCAGAACACAATAGAGCAGCAACACAGACAAAAACGGAATCGTCTGGTTATAATCACCGAATAAATCGTAGACAGAGGCCGTGCACAGAATCGCAGAGAAGGCACACGCTGCAAAGGCGGCATATCTATTGAAATACCGGCAGAGCAGCCGAAACATCAACTCATAAATAGCAATCCGCTGTACCAGCCACCACGCACGGTAAATGAACAGGCTGCCAAACGACAGCTTCCAGAGCATCACATCAATCAGGATGTTCAGTGGCGGCAGGTAATAGTAAAAATCGCGGTATGGAAATTTCCCGTGCAATACCAGCTCTGCATAGTTTACATTCCAGCCTTCCGTAATGGGCATCGTGTTGGCGAAATAAATTGAGGAATAGGCCAGAATCACCACACAAAGCAGTGCAGCCAATACCCAGCCTCGCGCGTTCTGGCGCTTATTCGTATGTGGTTTTTCCATTACTAATTGCATCGTGCTTGTTCTCACTTTTCCTTAAATGTCCACAGCTTGTTGATAACAAAGTTCAGCGGGATCGTCACTAACAGATTAACGATGGGCGCAATGGACTTGCTGACACTGAAGAATGCAACTTCGATCCAGAGCAGCACGTTGGACAAAATCGACGTGCCGCCGTAACTGACATAGGTCTTACCCAGCCGCTTGAGCTTGCTGCGCCAGTCATTGGCGTTGCCGGTAAAGACAAATTTATCATTCCAGAAAAAGGCGTTGGCAATGCTCAGAATCGTGCCCAGAATGCTGCCGACCATATACAGGTCCGGGCTGATCCACAGGAAGATATAGTAGACCGCCATGGACACAGCCGTATTGCTTACGCCCACCAGGCCGAACTTGATGAACTGCTTGAACAGCTCCACAAATTCCTCTTTATTTTTTGCGCCCAGCAGGGCCAGCAATTTCTGCATAGTATATGTTTCCTTCCGTTATTCGGTTTCCTCCACAGCGCCCTCACTGGCAACCACCAGGTTTGTCACCGTGAAGGTGCCGTTTTTGCGCGAAGAAGCATCATAGACCGCCATCGGGCCGTCATAGCTCACATCAATTTGGGTCTGGCCGGGGGCCACATCTACCGTGTAGCACACGGTCTGCCCCTCATGGTCAATCTTAATATTCGTCTGCTTCTGCTTCCCGGTTGTACCATCAGCATCTTCCAGATTCGGTGCTTCAAACGTCATCGTATAGGCGCGCTTCAAATCCATGCCGTAGCCTGTCTGGAACGTGACCGTCATCCTTTGCGTAAATGGCGCGTGGTTGTAAATCATAATATACGCACCGCGGCCGCTCCATGTTGCCTCTACCGGGTTGCCGTCGCTGTCCTGCACGTCCTTCTGCCGGATGTCCTCGGCATCCAGTCGGCCGTTATAGCCGTAGTCAAAGCCCCAGTTGTGGGTGCGCTGCCACAGCTGCTGGCCGCCCACACCGGCCACCGCCACACAAACGGCCAGCAGCACCGTGGCCGCCGGGTGTCCGTGTGCCGGCTTGACCGGCTTTTCCGCACAGCGTACACGCACCCCCTGCACTGCCTGGACAAAGCACCAGACAATGAGCAGCAGCAGCATGACATGACAAATCGTGTTGCGCGGTACAAAGGACGGCTCCATCTGGTCCCGCCGAAACAGCGGCAGCGGCAGCACCGGCACCATCAAGGCCAGATAGGGCAGCACGTTGTCCCTGCGCAGCTCACGCTCCTGCTCCATAAACAGGAATAGCGGAATCAAAAACAGGCACCATACATAATCATACTGGGGCTGGAACATCAGCATCGCCAGAATGATTGCTGTAATGCGCTTCCACTCCTTATCCATAAAAAAGCTGCACACCAGCAGCATCGCTGCCAGCACAATGCCCAGCAGTGCGTAGCTGCCATAGCCCAGCTGCGTGCCCAGCAACTTGTCCACCGCATGTCCGGCCTCTGCCAAAATGTTGGAGAAACCATTGCCGATCCACGGTTCACCTCTGCTGCCGCTAAAATCAAACAGTACACGGAACCACAGTGTGAGGCCAAACAATCCTTCATTGAAGAAGAACAGCGGGAAGCACAGGCAGACAACACCGTACAGCACCGTGCGCACCGCGGCCAGATAGTTTTTATCGCGCAGCAGCAGCACGCCCAGAAACGCCGGGTACAGCTTGAAACCGGCGGCAATCGCCAGTGCCAGACAGGCCAGCTCCCGCAAAAGTGGTTTTTCTGAATTGCGGTACAGGATAAAAAATGCCATTAACGGCCAGCACAGCAGCAGAATATTGCCGCGTTCCAAGCCGTACAGTACCCCATAGCTGAACACTGCACAGAATGCCAGCAGCTTTTTCCGCCCCCCGCAGCTGCGCGTCAGGCGTTCTGTCATCGATACAATTCCTAAGACCACCACGATAACAAAGACGACAAACAGCATCATCGTCGCTTGCTGTAAACGCAAATCCCGTTCTGTTCCCCTCATGTTGAGAGACGAGATATACGATTCCGTCCACGTAGCTGATTGTGTCTTTGGCACAAGCAAATACAACACATAGAAAAACAGATTTGCAAGCGGCGGGTACAGCGTATCGAACTGTCCGTAGGGCATACGCCCACGCATATACTCAATACTATGGAAAAAGTCCATACCGGTATCGGTGACATCATAAAAGAAGAATCGATGCAGCAGCGTACCGCGGCTGGCCAGCAGGGCAAGCAGCAGCACCGCCAGACAGGCCACCGTTGCCCAGCAGTAGATCTGCATAGGCGTCAGCCGCCTGTTTTTGTCCAACCGCAGTCTGGGTGCGCGGGTCGTTTTCACCTTTTGCTGCATCATAGGGGTCTGTACCTCGTTGTCAAAATTTTACTGATTCACAGCCTCGATAATCGTCTTGGCCATGTAGTCGATCATCTCGTCGGTCATGCCGGGGTAAACGCCGACCCAGAAGGTGTTGTTCATGATAAAGTCGGTGTTGGTCAGCTCGCCCGCCACGCGGTAGGCGTCGGTGCCGCGGATCTGGTCAAAGCAGGGGTGCTTGATGAGGTTGCCGCTGAACAGCAGACGGGTCTGCACGTTGTGGCTCTCCACATAGCGGGTCACGGCGTTGCGGTCCAGGCCGCTCTCCGGCTTGACAGAGATCAGGAAGCCGAACCAGGACGGGCGGCTGTTGGCAGCCGGCTCCGGCAGGATCAGCTTGTCGGCGGCGGGCTCCAGCGCGGCGCGCAGACGGTCCCAGTTGTGGCGACGGCGCTCGATGAAGGTGGGGAACTTCTTCAGCTGCTCGCAGCCGATGGCGGCCTGCATGTCGGTGACCTTGAGGTTATAGCCAAAGTGGCTGTAGACGTACTTGTGGTCGTAGCCCTTGGGCAGCTCGCCGAACTGACCGTCAAAGCGGTGGCCGCAGAAGTTATCCTGGCCGGAGGGGCAGATGCAGTCGCGGCCCCAGTCGCGGAAGGAGAGGATCAGGCGGTTCAGCAGCGGGTTGTTGGTGTAAACGCAGCCGCCCTCGCCCATTGTCATGTGGTGCGGCGGGTAGAAGCTGGACGTGCCGATGTCGCCCCAGGTACCGGTAAAACGGGTCTCGCCGTTGATGGTGTACTGGGTGCCCAGCGCGTCGCAGTTGTCCTCGACCAGCCACAGATTGTGGGCGTCGCAGAACGCCTTGACGGCGGACAGGTCAAACGGGTTGCCCAGCGTGTGGGCGATCATGACAGCCTTCGTCTTGGGGGAGAGGGCGGCCTCGAGCTTGGTGACGTCGATGTTGTACTGGGGCACGGTCACATCCACAAATACAGGTACCGCGCCGTACTGGATGGCCGGGGTCACGGTGGTGGGGAAGCCGCAGGCCACGGTGATGATCTCGTCGCCCTTCCTGATCTGGCGGTCACCCAGCTCGGGGGCGGTCAGCGCCATGAAGGCGATCAGGTTGGCGGAGGAACCGCTGTTGACCAGATGGGCGAACTTAACGCCGATCCACTTAGCGAACTCCTTTTCGAACTGGTCTGCAAAGCGGCCTGTTGTCAGCCAGAAGTCCAGTGTGGCATCGGTCAGAGCGCACATCTCTTTCTCGTCAAAGACGCGGGCTGCGTAGGTGATGCGATCCCCCTCCTGATAGGGGGTCTTTTTCTCCTTGAAGTCGTGATAATACTCGGCGACCATCGCCTTGATCTGCTCGCGGGCTTCTGCCTCATTCTTCCATGCCATAGGTTTTGCTCTCCTTTTTTATTGCTTTTCGTAGTAGTAATAAGTAATTGGGTTCGTGCCGCCAGCCGATGTGAAGGTCGTCTGCAGCTGGTATCCGAGCATGTCGGGCGTGTAGCCATTCTGCCCCAGATAGACCTCCAGTATGTCATCCACGACAAAGCTTGGCTGGGCCTTCAACTCTGCCAGAATATGAGGGAGTAATTTTTCGGTATCTGCCACGCCGTAATCCGCAGCATCCACATAATGTCCGTAGTTGTCCCAGCCTGCTGCATGGTAGATGATCCCCACATCGCGGCCAACCGCAAAGGTGTTGTCCGGTATATTGGCAGAGAAATTCTCCACCTCCGCATAGATGCCGCGTGTGCTGAACGCACCGCGCTCCTGCAGGATCACTGTATTCATCACGCCGCCGGGCAGCTGTGCCGTAAGCACGCAGAGCACCAGCAGCACGGCCAGTCCCACAGACTGTGCCGCCGTGCAGTACAGGCCGCCCAGCTTCTTGCGTAGCCCCTCCCCGTCCGTCAGCGCCTGCAGCGGGAAGCACAGGCAAAGCAGTGCCTCCGGCAGGCAGATCTCCAGATTCATCCAAGCGGAGCGGTTTGCATAGTAACTGAACGATACCAGCCCCAGTACCGACAGGCAGGCCGCAAATGGGGCAATGTTCTCCGTTTTGGCTATTCTTCCGATAGCGGTTGTCTGGAACAGCGACCATGCCAGCACGGCCAGCATAAGCAGCAGCACAAACACCCATGGGCGCACGCCTAGCTCAAGCGGGTAGCCGATGGAACCATCCATATAATTGCTGCTGTACAGCGGGTAAAAAAACACCTTGAAGATCGGTGCTCCGCCGCAGGCCAGGTTATACAAATTTGTCAGGCCAATGGCCCCCAGCACCGCCAACACAGCGCCCAGCAGCAGCGCACCATAGCGTTCCCACTGGCCGCGGGCGTACCATGGCTCCTGCTGCCACCAGCGGACGATGCAGCCCGCGCACCAGCCGATGATACAGAACAGACCACTCTCGGTGCTCCACAGCACTGCCAGCATGCACAGAAGCCAGCCGCCCCAGAACCGAGCCGTTTTTTTCGACTGCTTTTTCCGCAAACAGAACAGCATATAGGCCGCCAGCAACATCGGGAATACCAAACGGTGAGGCTGCAGCTGCCAGTAATTCGTCCGTCTGTATGCAAACGGAATGACCGGCACAACCAGTGCCATCAACAGGCGTACCCAGTTCTTTTTTATCAGGTGATGGATGCAGTACAGCATGGCCAGATCCGTCACAACGCCGACCAGCGCGATCAGGAATTGAATAACGACAGCCTTTGCACCGAAGATCTTCATCGGCAGCAGAAAGAACAGTCCGTAGTGGCCGTAGATGCCTGTCGTCAACTCCTCATAGGGGATGCTGTCAGCCACATTGTAGATGCTTTCCAAATACGCCTCACCGTGGTACGGGTCTCCCTCAAACGTATTGACGATCCATACGCCCAAGAAGTACATCACTGCCGAAAGGCCGTAGCCGCCCCAGGCCATCCACTGCGGGCAGTCCTTACCCGTCAGCAGCAGATAGATTGCCGCCACAAAAAACAGCACCGTAAGCAGGTAATACAGCGGCACCATCTGCGGCGCCATCAGGGAGGACGGCGAATAGGAAGGCCCCGCAAATTCCTTGGACACCCCAATGTTCGCGTAATAAATAAGGTAGGCGGCTGTCACCAGCGCAGATACCACAAGGGCCGCTGCCGCGCCGCGACCCTGCAGACGCGCGTCACAAGCCCGCACAAAGCCACGTTCTTGCGGCAGAATGCGGGCAAAAAGGTTGCCGAACAGCAAAAGCGAAACGCCGAACAGTACTAGAACTACGGCATAGTTGACCATGTTGCTGCCGATGGGCCACGGCTGACCACCCCATACATGCGCCAGCCAGGAAACCAGATAGGCTCCACCTACCAAAACCGAAATGACAAAAGCGCTTGTTATACTCCTCTGTTCCTTTGTCATTTCTGCCCCTCCAAGAAGCTGTTAATTTCCTTTTCCATCTCCGCCGGGACGTCGCCGTTGGCAAGCCAGATCTTGCTGAAGGCGACGGTCTTTTCCATGCACTCGGCCATGTGCCAGCGCGGCGTCCAGCCGAAGGTCGTTTTCAGCTTGCTGCAGTCCAGTTTCAGGAAGTTGGCCTCGTGCGGGGCATTGGCTTCGGCCTGATTCTCCCAGGCGGCGTCGCCGCCCCAGGCCCGGCAGAACAGATCCACCAGCGTGCCGGTGGTGACGCAGTCGCAGTCGTCGGGGCCTACATTATAGTAGCCCGCAAAGCGGCTGTCCTCGTACTGGCGCTGGGCGATCAGCAGGTAGGCCGCCAGCGGCTCCAGCACATGCTGGTACGGGCGGGTCGAGTAGGGGTTGCGCACGCCGATCTTACGGCCCGCGGCCATGGCGCGGACGC
>ENA-OOYV01001889-OOYV01001889.1-human-gut-metagenome-genome-assembly--contig:-NODE-1889-length-11409-cov-1.769156_pt1 | contig 11409 bp, 10 predicted proteins | sample MGYA00241704_ERZ501380 | MGnify/ENA primary metagenome ERZ501380 (study PRJEB25962, sample SAMEA2042984) | human gut metagenome | biome: human gut; feature: human-associated habitat; material: faeces...
GATATTATAGAAAAAATATATATTAGTTGTTTTGGAATTACAGATTATCCAGTAAATTTGGCTGCAAAATTATATAAATCAGCGTTGATTACAAAAGCAATAGATTTTCCAGCGATTGTAAGGTTTATGGGTGAAGATTTAAGTGTGACTTTAAGATGCCTTCCATTAACTCAAAGATTAGTTATCATTCCGGATATTATATATAATTATCGTATTGGTGGAGAAACATCAAGATTTATGCCAGATATGTTGAACGATTTTTTAGCATTATATGATAACAAGGTAAAATTAATTTATAAATATGATATGCCACAAGATGCAATGTTTTATATAAATATAGAGTTAATGAATATAGTAATCAGTTGGTTGAAAATGTGTCAAAAACAAGGAAGATATTTAGAAATCCAAATGAAAGAAGAAATTAAAAGAGTATGTGAAATAAAAGAGGTTTCGCATGCAGCAATGCAGTTGTGTGAAAGAGAAAATAAAAATCAGATTGCTTTAATGGTTTATAATCAAGAAATAGAAGAAATATATACTAGATTAATGCAACAGATAGATGCACAAAAGAGAGTAGACAAAATCAAAGAAATTTTGAAAAAAATTTGAAATCGGTAAGTAGAAAATATAAGGTCCCAGGGACTTTAAGAACTTCTAGGTGAGAATGATTTATGGATAATACAAAAAACTATATTATTAGTAGTATAATTTCAGTTGTAATGATGATTCCATATTATATTTGGGATTGCAAGATATTAAATATATGCTCTGGGATTGGCTGTAGTGCTTTAACGGCATCGGTAATGGCACTTTATATAGAAAAAAATAATGCGAAAAAAGAAAAAATACGTTTAAATGAAGCAAAAGGAATTTATTTTAAGCAAATTGAAGGAGAATTAAATATAATTTTAGGGAAAATTATATGGTTAGATGATAAGATAGATGATAGAGAATTTGACTGGTCATTTCAAGTAAAAGAATACTTTACATTTGAATTTATGATATGGGCAGGAAGATATTATAATAACAAAAAAATTTCATTAGATGAAGCTGAAAAAATTTTAAATATAATAAGAGATAAATATAATATTGAGAAACAACAGAAAATGCAAGAGATGGAATTATTGAAAATTAAAAAATTGTTTGAAATCATATCATTTGATGGAGCACATCTTTGGCGTGAAGCTAATATAGTTAAAGATAACAAGTTAATGTTAGGAATAGCAGATTATTTATCAATAGAAAAGATAGATTCATTGATAATGAGTATTTCATTAGGTATTGAAATGATGAATGAAAATGTTATGAATTATTCAGATGCAATTGGATGTTTTTTTTCAGCTTATAAAATAATTAGCAGTGAAATAGGTTATGCAGAAGATATAGATGTTTCATTTAGATGTTCTGTAAATATTCTTGAAGGAATGGGAATTGTATAAGAAAAATATGTTAAGCTTATCTGGTCTTAAAAAGAAAGAGGTAAATATACACGATGGATCCAATTAAGGTCATCCATGTAAAATATAAGGTTCCAGAGACCTTAAGAATTCGATGTACATAAATATATTGATTCTAATAAAACTATTTGTTAAAATATACATCAGGTGTTACTTCACATTGACGTGAATGGCGGTTTGCTTCCTACGGGGAGTTTTAGTGCGTGGAAAGCGTGATGCCAAGACAGAAAAATAACCGTCCTAGCCTGGAAAGTTAAGCGGTTATTTTTATAACGTATTAATCATCAGGCGAACCGTCATCGGTAGCACCTTTCTTTATTAATATACTAACATTTGGTATATTTTATGTCAACAAATAAAAAATAAAGGAGAGGTGAATACACACTATGGATCAAGAAAAATTAAGAACCATATTGCAGATAGGTGAAACAATAGCAGTAGAATTTAAAAGATGCAGCAACCGAATAGAAAATGATGTATATCAAAGTGTATGTTCCTTTCTGAATCGTTTTGGTGGAGATATTTACCTTGGAGTAGAAGACGATGGGACTGTTTGTGGAGTTCCTGAAAATGCAGCAGGAGATATGGTAAAAAATTTTATAAAGATTATCAGTAATCCCAATATGTTTACTCCAACCATATATCTATCACCGGAAATTATAAAGTATGAAGGAAAAACGATCATTCATATTCATATACCAGTCAGCGCAGAAGTACACAGTTTTAAAAAGGAAGTTTATGACAGAGTAGATGATGCAGATGTAAAAGTTACTGCAACAGCCCAACTTGCAATGATGTATATTAGAAAACAGAATAGATTTACAGAGAAACAGATTTATCCTTATATTTCACTGGAAGATTTTAGATTAGATTTATTGCCACGAATTAGAAAAATGGCAACAAATAATATAGAAGGTGTGCATAGTTGGGAAAGTATGAGTGATGAGGAATTATTGAGAAGTGCGGGATTATATGGAAAGGACAGAGCGACAGGAGAAAGTGGATATAATCTGGCAGCAGTTATGTTATTGGGAAAAGATGATCTGATCATGGATATTTGCCCAGCTTATGAAACGGATGCGTTGGTAAGAAGAGTTAATGTGGATCGCTACGATGATCGAGAAATCATTAGAACAAACTTAATAGAAAGTTACGATCAATTAATGGAATTTGGAAGAAAACATTTGCCTGATAAATTTTTTATAGAAGGGGTGGAACGAAAAAATCTGAGGAATATTATAACCAGGGAAATGATTGCAAATACATTGATTCATAGAGAATTTACGAGTTCATATACAGCTAAATTTGTAATAGAAAAAGATAGGATGTACACAGAAAATGCGAATCGGTCATCAGGAGATGGAATTATTACACCTGATAATATGGAACCAAATCCAAAGAATCCGATTATTGCATCATTTTTTAGAAATATAGGATGGTCAGATCGATTAGGTTCAGGAGTGAGAAATATATTTAAATATTCAAAGTATTACTCTGGAAAAGAACCAGAATTCATTGAAGGGGATGTATTTAGGCTTATTGTGCCATTAAATGAAGATTATTCATATGATAATGTAAAAAACGGCGATAAAAAAACGGCGATAAAAAACGGCGATAAAAAGATTTCAAAAAAGACAATACAAAATTATAAAAAAATACTTGAATTTATGGAAGAGGGTAAAGAATATACGATTCAGGATTTTTGTAATTTGTTAAATTTAAAACCATCCAGAACGAAAGAATTATTAAAAGCTTTGACACAAGATATAGAACAAATAGGCAATAATAAAAATCGAAAATACAGATTAAAATAAAAAGGATATGGGGAGGAAACCTACAAATGCAATCAGCATATATTCACTTATATCTGATCATGATCAACGTTATAACATTTGCATTGTATGGACTAGACAAATGGAGAGCGATGACAAGACAGTGGAGGGTCAGAGAGAAAAAATTGATCATACTTGCACTGATCGGAGGCTCCATTGGAGCAATGATTGGTATGACAGTATTTCATCATAAGACAAGAAAATGGTATTTTAGATTAGGGATACCTTTGATTTTGGGCATTCAGGTGTCGTTGATACTTTGTTTTTATGATATGATGTAAGTAAGCAAAGAAGAATTGGGAAGAAGTTTAAGAGACCCAAAAGCAAAGGAAGATTAGAGATATGAAGCAAAACAAATGGAAGCATTTAAAATTTGAAAAATATGTTTTTGTGTTATTATTGGCGATCGAGCTTATTATGTCATTTACTTTTTTAGGATTCATTCATATTGATCCAATTTCACTTACAACAGCATATATCCCGATCGTAGTTGCGGGATGTTTGCTTGGACCTTTGGAATCGACACTGATCGGATTGGTATTTGGACTAGCAAGTATGTATAAGGCATCAGCACTTTATGTTGTATCAGATGATAAGATATTTTCGCCGCTATATAGTGGTAATCCAATAGGAAGCATTTTACTAAGTGTTGGGTCAAGAGTTTTGTTTGGCTTTGTGATCGGATATCTGTTTTCCATCATAAAAGGACGAAAGTATGAGAAAATAGGAATCTGGATTCTTTCTTTGATCTCACAGTGGATACATGCTTTCTTAGTGTTCACTGTTATGGGAGCCTGTTTTCCACAACTTGGCTATACTGGAATGTCAACATTTCATATGGGGATCAATGATGCACTTATTGCACTATGTTGTCTTTTCTGGGTAGAGGTGGCATATAAGATTTATCACAAGGAACGCATTCAAAAATACAAGGATGCGGTAAATCAATCTTTGGATGATCCATATCTGTCTTCTAAGATAGTCGCTATATCATCAGGGATCAGTTTTTTGATCATTTGTATAGCGATATTTTCTACTGGATATTTTGCAAATCGGTCTACATGTATGTTGAAACAGCACAGAGTTCATGTAACAAGAACAATAGAGATTGATCTGCTACATTTACAGGTACAGTTTTTGATCGCAATGCTTGCATTGGATTTTATCTTAATATTGACGATGCTTATGATCTACCAATATATGAAGTATCGGGAATATCAAGGGGAGATTGATTTCCTTACTGGGGTGATGGGAAGAAGACTGTTTTTGCAGCATTGCCAAAATATTCAAAGTGATCAGAGGATTCATGGCCATCAAGGATGGTTTTTATTCTTGGATGTGGATTGGTTTAAGCAGATCAATGATAAACTGGGACATATAGCAGGAGATGAAACCTTAAAGAAATTTGCGATGTTTTTAAAAGGACAATTTGAGCCATATGGAGCAGTCGGAAGAGTTGGCGGAGATGAGTTTGCCGTGATGATCGAAGAAGAGATGAGCCAGGAAGCGTTAGAAGAAGAAATGAAACAATTCTTTCAAAACATCTCAGGAATTCAGAAGGAAGTCACAGTAAGCTGCAGTATTGGAGTATATCGTTTTACATATCCAAAAACGATCAAGGAACTTCTGACAAAGACCGATGAGATCTTATATGAAGCAAAAGCAAATGGAAGAGGATGTTTTGTGATTAGATAAAGTCTAAGAAGGTGGTGTTGGCAATGAACAATGTGAAATTACCAGTAGGAATTTCTGATTTTCATAAGTTAAGACAAAATGAATATTATTATGTAGATAAAACGAATTTGATCAAAGAATTACTGGAATCAAGAATCGCAGAAGTTACATTGATCACGAGACCAAGACGCTTTGGAAAGACGATCGGCATGAGTATGTTGGCGTATTTCTTTGATATACGAAAAGACAGCAGGAAACTATTTGAAGATTTGAAGATCTCAAGAGATATAGAATTATGTCAAAAATGGATGAATCAGTATCCAACATTATTTATTTCCTTCAAAGATGTAGATGGATTGAATTTTCAATCAGCTATGAAGATGTTAAGAAATCAGATTTCATGGATCTGCAATGAGCATGATTATTTATCAGATAGCGATAAGGTAAATGAGAATGATAAAAAGATCTTTTTAAAGTTACAAGATATAAGTGAAGAAAATTTGTCAGAAGATTTGATAAAAATTAGTGTGGCTACCATCATAAGAATGATGAATGCGCATTACGGAAAGCCGGTTATTTTATTATTGGATGAATATGATGTACCATTAGCGAAAGCAAGCAGCAATGGCTACTATAAAGAAATGCTGGACGTGATGAAAACGATGATGAGCACATCTCTAAAAGATAATTCTCATCTTCAGTTCGCAGTAGTTACAGGTTGCTTGAAAATTGCAAAGGAAAGTATATTTACAGGAACCAATAATTTTATCTCAGATACGATCATAGCAACACATTTAAATGAATATTTTGGATTTACCGATCAGGAAGTAAAAGATATCTTAAAAGATATTGGACTGCAAGAGCATTTTAAAGAAATCAAAGAATGATACAAGTGATAATGCGATCATACGATCTTTCATAGACTACGCAGGCAGCGGAATTCAAAAAAAGATGGAAAAATTGATGGCAGGAGACACGATTGATCAGAAAATAGAAGAAAATCTTACGTATGATTATTTACATTCGTCAGAAGAGAATTTTTGGAGTATTTTGTATTTAACAGGATATCTGACAAGAGATAAGGAAGAGAAGGAAAGTGCAGATGGAAAGATCACATTGAAGATTCCAAACAAAGAGATACGAGAGATTTTTGAGACAACAGTACAGGATTGGTTTAGTGATACAGCGAAACTACAAGATCGAAAGCATTTATTTGATGCAGTATGGAATGGTGATGAGCAGACTTTGACACAGGAAATCAGTAGGTTGTTGCGAATAACGATCAGTTATCATGATTATAGAGAAGATTTTTATCATGCATTTCTTGCAGGAATATTTGCTGGGGCTGGATATAGTGTTGAATCGAATAAAGAACATGGAGAAGGTCGAAGTGATCTTGTTATTTTTAATGAATGTGAAGGAAAGGTTGCAGTTTTTGAAGCGAAATATTCAAAAGAAGTGAAGAAATTAGAAGAGGATTGCGAAAAAGCTATTCAGCAGATCGATCATAGGATGTATGCAAAGAAATTTGAGGATAGTTATGATGAGGTGATCTGCTATGGGATTTCTTTTTATAAGAAACGGTGTGTTGTAAAAAGAGATGTAAAGTAGTAGTTCAGAAAATATGAGGAAAGGAAAAGGAATGAAAAAGAGAATCATCAGCAAAATCTTAACATTACTGGTCATATTCAGTATGGTATTTACGTTACTGCCAATGAATAACAAAATAGTACATGCTGGGGACAGCAAAGTAAATATTGGAGATTATATTTACCTTGGAACTTATCAAGGTAAGAGGATAAAATGGAGATGCATCGGAGAGGATTCGAATGGAAAATTGATGCTGAGTGATCAAATCCTGTGTAAGAAGAGTTATGATGCAAAATATTCCGGGTATAAAAACCACATCAGAGCTGAAAGAGGATCCAATCGCTGGACAGAATCAGCCTTGAGACATTGGATGAATTCTGCCGGAGAGGTTGATTGGAGCAATCGATCTGTACCTTCCGCAGCAAATCTTGATGGAGAGGATGCTTATGATGAGGAGCAGGGATTTTTATCTTCTTTTACTGATTCGGAGCTTCAGTGTGTAAAGACGGTCACACAGAAAACATATTTGAATAATCTGGATGCAGACAAAGCGGATGGAGGATCTTCCAAATTTGATTTTGATGCAAATGGATACCATCGTAAGCTGTTTGAAACTTTAGCAGAGGCAACCGATAAATGGTATGAGAATACAACGGATCAGTTCTTCTTGATAGGACCAGAGCAGTTGCTGATGGGAACCAATAATATTGGTTTGGATTATATGGCTCCGGACGATTCCTACTGGCTAAGACTGCCTTGTAACACAGGACAATCTTACGAAAATGTAGCACGATCAATCGGAGCAAACAGAATCACACATGCAAGAGCAAATAATTCGAATCATGGAGTAAGAGCCGCATTTTATCTGGATGAAGATCAATTCCATGGAGAAGTGATCGAAGGAGGAATGTCCAGTTACTTTAAAACAGGTAAGGATACGAATCAGTTTAAGCATATAGGGATGAGAGCTTTCATTTCAAATCCTGTATATCTAAATAAATTGGTGAAGCAGTGTAGTGATTTTCAGAGTAAATGGAGAATGATCACGTATTTTCATGGAGAACATACAGGTGTATGCCATGGGATCGCTTTGAGTATGTGTTATGGAAACCAAGGTTATATTGATTTTGATGATATTACAAGTGGGGCACATGATTATTGGACGCTGGGAAGCCCATATGAGAATTCCAAAATGAAAGACATGATCTTATATTATCAGATGACACAGTGTCTGGACAGTGGAAGATCAACGTATGGAATCAGTAAAAATTCAGGTTGGGGAAATGGAGATCTGGAAACTTTTCTTAAGAAATTTGTAGCAGAAGCCCAGTATGCAAAAAGAGTGAAAAAACCATTTGTTTTCTCCTTCATGATACCAGAGGGCGGACATAGTGTTGTTGTTTGTGGTTATAAGAAGGACACGGATGGAAATCATGAGATTACGATCTATGATGAAAATTCTTATCACCCTGGAAGTTACGGGGGATACCTGACAATGAAAGTCTCTTCTGATTTCAAGAGCTTCCATTTTGCAGATTCAAATTCAAGATTTGATGATGTATGTGTAGAAGATCTGTGGAAGAACCTGAACTATTATGGCGTTGATAAAATATATAATGGCGGGATCCAGACCTTAAAAATGAAAAGCAGGATGGCGGCATCAGCATATCAGGAAGATGATCAGGATCAGACGACGATTCAGATATCAGCAAATAAGCGATTCCGATTACAAAATGCAGAAGGAAAGTATCTCGAATACGATGGAAATAATTATACAGGAGATATGAAAGTTTATTCCTGCGAACAAAGCGATTGGGAAAGTGAGCATCCAATCTGGAATCTTAGAGTGGCGGCAAGCAATTCATTTGAATTAACGAAAGCAGAGGAAGGCTGCCAGTTCCTTTGTGATGATAACAACAAGGGATATGCAGTAACCGCCGATGGAGCAGACAAAGTAACGATCACTTCTGGGAAGATCAAAGTGGAAGGAGATAATTATAATCTGTCAGCTGCGATGCAATCCAAGAATTCCGAGGAAGGAATTGTAGAGGTCAATGCCAAAGTGCAGGGAAACAGTACGATTTTGGATAACAACACAAACACATCCATTCAATTTGATGATAAGGGAAATAACGTTAAGGTAACAAAATATGTTGATTTTTCAGCAGATATCGTTGAGGAGAAAGAAGAAGTCAAAGGTTCTGATCTTGTAGTAGAGGAACTTGATAAGAAAGATCCTGAAATCCCAGACCAGGGAGAAGATAATAAAGGGAATGGCAATACAGGAAACGGCAATGGAAATGATATCTCTGGAAATAATGCACAAAGTAAACCAGAAGTAATAAAACCAAACATCGTAAAACCATTAAAATTAAAGAAACAGATAATAAAAACAGCAAAAATAAAAACTTACAAGACAAAAAAATTAAAACGTAAAAAGGCAACATTTAACCTAAAAGCGAGATCTTTGGGGAAAGCAAAACTGACCTATAAAGTGACCAAATATCCAAAGAAAGCAAAAAAATGTATGATCGTAACTAAGAGTGGAAAAGTTACATTAAAGAAGAAAGCCAAGAAAGGAACATACAAGATCCGGATCACGGCAGCAAAAACATCGAAGTATCAGAAAGCGGTGAAGTATGTGACGGTTAAGGTAAAATAATGATAGAAAAAGAAATATTCAGCAATACGTGAATATTTCTTTTTTTCTATGATATAATATTTGCAAATGTATGATTGGGAGGCAGCAAAATATGAAATATAATCTTCCAGAGAGAGTTATAAGAGACATTTCGACATTTGCAAAAAAACATTCAGTTGAGAAAGTTATCTTATTTGGCTCTCGTGCAAGAGGAACAAATACGGAGAGAAGTGATATAGACATTGCTGTCTATGGTGGAGACTTTGATTCTTTTTACTGGGATATTAAGGAGAAAGTACATTCTCTTTTAATGTTTGATGTTGTGGAAATAGATGCAGGAATTTCAGAAGAATTGAGGAAAGAAATAAAAAAGGATGGTGTAGTGATTTATGAAAAAGCTTGAAAATTTTTCGAATTGCTTAAATGTATTGAAAAATGCAGATTTTGATTTAGCAGATAATAATGACATATACAGAACAGGTGTGATCGGACAGTTCAATCTTACAATTGAACTTGCATGGAAAGCTTTACAGGAAATCAAAGAAAACTAGAAGAAACAAAGGAAGATTGGAAAAAATAAAAAAGCAAGAGTGTTGACAAAATCGCAGGATTTTTACAAAGAAAACAAGGGTGGGAGATATCACGAACAATATCCTTGGAAGATAATAATACTGATTTATCAAGTTATTTCAGAGTAGATAAGAAGAAAGTATTATGTTATACTAAATTTACTAAGTGATCAATTAGTAATTGAGTAATTAGTAATTAGACGATTAGGAGACAGCTACTTAAGTCCCAGGGGTCTTAAGAAATCGGCATATAAAATAAATTGCAACATTAAACACAATTATTAAAAATATTCCAAACAAAATACACATTTAACGTATAAAATGGAAATAGCATATATTAAAATTTGGTGGAAAATAACTTAATGAATAATTGGCAATAATGTTGACAAAATAAAAATATGCGAATATAATAGTAGCATAAGATTAGGTCAGGAAGCGTACGGCGCCCTGGCCATTTTGTTTAGGAGATACAAAAGAATGAAAGAGTATAAGACGTTTAATCAACAACTAACTATACTGCGTAATAGAGGTTTGATTGTTCCAACAGATGGAAAACCTAAACGTTTTTTGGAACAGGAAAATTATTATAATGTCATAAATGGATATAAAGATTTGTTTTTACTTAAGGATACACATGGAAAACCTGTTGAGCCAGAAACATATTTGTCCAATGCGCATTTTAATGAGTTAAAAACATTATTTTTGTTTGATAGGGAATTAAGATTTTTATTTTTGAAATACTTGCTTATTTTTGAAAATTCTTTTAAAACGGTTATTTCACATGAATTTTCAAGAAAATATCCAAAAGCTAATTCATATTTGGATATTGCGAATTATAGAGAAGACGATCCGAAAGGCGTATTGAAACAAATTTCTATTCTTACCAAGACTATACATGATAACGTTGGTGCTAAAGGAGCAATAAAACATTATATTGAGGATCATGGTTCTGTTCCGTTATGGGTTTTAGTTAATTATCTTACAATAGGAAATCTTTCATATTTGTATGGTGCATTAAAAGATTCAGAAAAAAATATTATCGCAAAATATTATGCTGAAAAATATATGAAACAATATAAAAATTCCAAGATACTTAGGATAAATAGTAAGGATATGGAATCGGCATTAAAGATATTTAATTTAGTAAGAAATCAGTGTGCACATGACGAACGTCTTTATAATTCTGATTATAAAAATATACGTGTATCTAACATAGCTAATTATTTAGAAATTACAAATTATAATAATAGACGTATTGTTGTTGCAATATTATATCTTAAGATATTGCTTAATAAAGATTACTATAAGAAATTTCATTCAGAGTTGAATGCGATTTTTAAACAATATAAAAATGGATTTAAAACAGTAAGTTTTGAGGATATTCTTAATATTATGGGGATAGATTTATTGGAATTAGATAAATTAAAAAATTAATAAAAACAGAAGATAGACTGTCGTGTTTATGCGGTAGTCTTTTTTTGAATGTAAGCGCTTTATCTAAGGGTGGATTTTCAATCCACACAGTTTCAGATTTTGAAAACAGTCTCCATATTTGTATTCTATGTGTAACATACAATAGTTGAAAAATATTAAAAAGTTGGTTACAAGAAAAAAGAAATTGTGATTTTTGTAGTTGGCCAACTGTA
>ENA-OOYV01001895-OOYV01001895.1-human-gut-metagenome-genome-assembly--contig:-NODE-1895-length-11388-cov-1.447543_pt1 | contig 11388 bp, 9 predicted proteins | sample MGYA00241704_ERZ501380 | MGnify/ENA primary metagenome ERZ501380 (study PRJEB25962, sample SAMEA2042984) | human gut metagenome | biome: human gut; feature: human-associated habitat; material: faeces...
ACACTATCCGGCTTTAAAATAATCTGAGCTGAAATGATATTTGCTGCTTTTCTGCTCATTCCCTTATAATCCTCACCTACATAAATTCTCATAACTGATTCCTCCTAATATATTTTAATTATTCTATTTTGTTCCGTTTTCTTCGCTGAACAAATCTGTAACAGACAAATTTCTTGCCATTAAAGTTTCACTAATATATCTCTGGTTCCAAAGGTCATCTTTTTTATATCCTGACGCATCTATATAAACCTGTTTTCCTGCAAAGTCTACCTTAACCAAAGTATAACTTCCTGAATATTTCCAATTACCTAAAACTATATGAGCCGATATTCCTGCCTTATTGCACAATCTTGCAAGTACCTTGCTATATCCTGTTGCAATAGCCTTTCCATTAACCACACATGATGTGCATCCCTCAAAGTAATTCTTTTCAAAAGCTTCCGTCATATTTGAAACACTGTCAGAGCTTTCCATCATTTCATTATCCATAGTCAAATTATCATCCATCCATTTAAGGAAATAATCAATTGTCTGTTTTTTGCCATATTCTTTAGGAATTTCTTCCACTACTTTATTAAGTATTTTATCTGCCTTCTGTTTCATATCCAAAACTTTTTTCTTTTTTGTTTCATCTATTGTTTCTAATGGTTTCTTTAATTGATCAAGATTATTTACATATCCGTCATCATCAATATTACCCTGCACATTTAAACCTTCTGCCGGGTATAATAAAATTAAACATTTTACAATCTTCTTTTCTTTTATATCAGTAATATTTTTTGTTATAGAACTAATACTTTGATTTTTTTCTGTCATAGGGACATTTACCATTGCATAAAACAAATCATCTTCTCCGCAATACAAAGCCTGAGTTACCCTTGAATATTCTGTTCCGTTAAGTGGATTGTCAAAATAAAGTTCTCCACCTTTAAAATTTATAATTGCCTCTTTTATTTTTTCATAAGCCTTTTTCTCATTATCACTAAGTTTTTCATAATAATATGTATCATTAAATACCTTATCTTCCCTCGGAGGATTTCCAATCTGGTTCTCATATGGATTAGCTTTATACTTTTGTTTTTCATAAACAGATAAAATGCTCACTAATATTATTAAAATTATTATTGCCCAAAAAACTTTTGGATGGTCCTTTACTACTTTAAACATTTAATCCTCCCTTTGTTTATATTAATAGTTTTATTTTTTTCTTGATTTTGCCACAAGAAGCTTATTCTAAAAATCTCAAAGGGATGTCTTAACAGACACCCCTTTGATTTAAATATAATTAAATTATTTACAAAGTTTCTTAAATTCATCAGCTACAAACTGTACTTTTGTTCCAATAATAACCTGAACATTATTCTTGCCCGGTCTGAGAACCCCTGCTACGCCTGCTGATTTAATCTTCTTTTCATCTACGATTGTATTATCTTTTACTTCGAGACGAAGTCTTGTAATGCAGTTATCAATTTCAACAACATTTTCTTTTCCACCGATACCTTCTAATATAATAGAAGCAACCTGTGTATAATCATTATTTCCAAGTTCTGCCTGTTTTTCAGCTTCAACATCGTCATCTTCACGACCTGGTGTCTTAAGGTCAAACTTTGTAATTGCAAATCTGAATACTACATAGAATACTATAAATGCTGCAATTCCCAAAGGAATGATTAACCATGTCTTTGATGCTGCAGGAAGTGTTGATGAGAATACTAAGTCTGTACAACCTGCTGAGAATGAGAATCCTGCTCTAAATCCTACATAATATGTAATTACTGTAAAGATACCGTAAAGGATAGCATAAATTAAGTAAAGTACAGGTGCTAAGAACATAAAACCAAATTCAAATGGTTCTGTAACACCACATACGAATGCACAAATTGCTGCTGAAAGTAAAAGACCTGCTGCTACTTTCTTCTTATTATCCTTTGCACAGTGAAGCATTGCTAAAGCTGCACCCGGAACACCAAACATCATACATGGGAAGAAACCTGACATATACATACCAAGTGACCAGCTTACATCTGCTGAAGTCTTACCACCCCAGAAGTTTGTTAAATCACCAAGTCCGATTGTATCGAACCAGAATACATTGTTAAGTGCGTGATGTAATCCTGTTGGAATTAACAATCTGTTAAAGAATGCATATAAACCTGCTCCAACACCACCTAATTTAACGATTCCTTCACCTAAAGCAATAAGTGCACCGAATACTAATGGCCATACAAATAATAATACTACTGATACAAGAATTGAAACAACTCCTGCTACAATGGCTACACATCTCTTACCACTGAAGAATGATAACCAATCAGGTAATTTAGTATCTTTAAACTTGTTATAGCATGTTGAACCAATAATACCTGCCAAGATACCGATAAATGGGTTTACAATCTTGTCAAATGCCAATGTCTTATTAGCATTTTCAGCAATTGCCGGCATAATAGTTGTAACAAATCCTGTGTTTAATAATGTTGTTATCATTAGCCATGATGCTAATGCTGCAACACCACCTGTACCATCATTATCCTTGGATAAACCAACACCAACACCGATTACAAATAAAAGTGCCATATTATCAATTAAAGCAGCACCGGCCTTAACCAAAAATAAACCAATCAAAGGAATAACTCCTTTGATATCACCACCCTGCATTGTTGCAGGACATAAAGCGTAACCGATACCCATTAAAAGTCCGCATATTGGAAGTACGGCTACTGGAAGCATTAATGCCTTTCCTAATTTTTGAAGATATTTCATCATAAAAAACATCCTCCTTTCTCATTATTATAATATTATTTTTAAAATCCCGTCTTTTAGGACTTTATTTACTTTATTTTGTAAGTTCAATTATTGTGTCACCCACACTAACTTCCTGACCAACATTTGTTTTCACTTCTTTATAGATGTCAGAATTGCAGATTATAATAGGGGTAATTACATCAAATCCTTCACCTTTAAGTGCATCAATATCAAACTCTAAAATCAAATCTCCTTTTTTAACCTTGTCTCCTACACTAACTTTAGGTGTAAAATACTTTCCTTTTAATTTTACAGTATCAAGACCTACATGCATTAATATTTCTGCTCCATTATCTGAAACAATACTTAGAGCATGCTTTGTATCAATAACTACTGCCACGCTTCCGTCTATTGGGGAATATAGTTTTCCTTCACTAGGCTCAATTGCCATTCCTTTTCCTAACATTTCCTCACCAAATGTTGGATCGTTAATACTTGAACTTGGAACAGCCATTCCTTTTATTGGTGCTACCAAAATATCATCAGGCGCTACCACTTTTTTTTTCAAAAAATCAAACATTTAATAATCCTCCTATCGCTTATATTTCAATATGTGGCTGAATACGTTTAATGTAAACTGCCAAATATACTTTTTCCTCTTTAGGAATATCATATCCATATTTACTTTGTACAAACTGACTTATTTTCTCACTTACATCATATTCCTTAGGATACTTATTAATAATCATATCTAAAAATTCCTGATCCTGATTGTCCAACAATTCTCCGGCAAACATACGTTGTGCAAAGAATTTCAAATGTGTTATAAACCTTGAGCAGTGTAAACCCAATTCATCAAGTTTTATACCTAATTCTTTTTCAACAATACTGATACATTCCCTAATCATTGTTGTAGCATTAACTGTATCACTCATTCCCATATTGTACTCTGCAATTACAAAATGAAGTGCTATAGATGCAGCTTCATCTTGTGGCAATTTTATTCCTGCCTCACTCTCAATAAGTTCCAGTGCCTTTTCACCAACCAAATATTCACTAGGATAAAAGCTCTTAATCTCATTAAATAAAGGATTTTCAAATAATTCTCCTTTGGTTGACCGTTCAAGCAAGAAATTAATATGATCCGTCAATGAAATATATATACTTGGACTTAATCTTTTAGGCATAACCTGCTGTGCATATGAAATAATGTCTACAGAAAGATTCAAATAATTATGTGGAATCATTTCAATCAATTCACTAAACTTACCAACTTCATCTTCACTATCCAAAACGAATCTCTTTTCAATCTTATCCTCAGCTACTTCGTCTCCAACCTTCTTTTGAAATCCTATTCCTTTCCCCATAAGAACAATCTCCCTATTGTTTTCGTCATGGGTACTTAACACATTATTGTTTATTACTTTGTTTATTATCATAATTTTTCCTATTTTATTATCTATATCATATAATAGCTTTACTAAATCATTTGCTTTTTTTCATAAAATTGTTTTTGTAAAAAAAATAGACCTGGCCCCGCAAAAAAACTTGATCTGCGAAATCCGGTCTTGCCTAACGAAATAGTAACAATCCATAATAACGTTCTCTCAACTGTTAAAATTAGTTTAGCATTTATTTCCAAATATGTCAACAATTTTTCAAATTTTATTCACACTTTTGCACAATCATTCAAAAAAAGGGTCTGACATTGCCAGACCCTCAAAAATTCAATTCTTCCTAATTTAATTTTTCTATTATTTTTACTATTTTCTTACTTTAACTTTCTTAATTTTACTCCAATCACCTGTTACTTTCACATTGCCTGACTTAACTACATATGCACGTACCTGAATATAATAAGTTTTCTTCTTAAGCTTCTTCAAAGTCTTTTTTACAGATTTTGTTGTTACTGTTTTAGCCTTTTTCAACTTTTTGTTTGTTGAATATTTTATCTGATAGCCTGTAACACCTTTTACCTTCTTAATATTTATCTTAATATTTCTGTTGTTCTTTGAACGTACTACCTTTTTTACGCTTACTTTTCCCGGTCTGCTTACTACAACCTTAGATGTAGTTGTCACTCCATTACCCGTTGTTGTCAATCCATTGTTAGTTGTTGTCACTCCATTATTAGTTGTTGTCTTTTCTTCACTTGGTAGTGTTGTTTTATTTGTTGTGCTTTCTCCGTTATTATAATTAGGATCAGGAATCTGTGTTGTTGTCTTAAATGATACATTAGATAAAGTAATGTTTGCTGCTGAATTAGTTGCTGCTGCATCACCATCACACTTTCCCATTCCAAAGTATAAGTCAAGAACGCCTTCCATATCTTTTGCCAAAGTTACTTGTCTTGAGAAGTTATAAGGCACTCTGGCTTTTAAGTCAATATATTCACCAAATATTTGTTCGTCGCCATCTCCAGCTACTTTTACAAAAACCCTCTTATCCACATCAGATGTCATTGTAAAACTATAGTTATATGTTCTGCCCGGATAGTAATGTAATCCTTTTAAGTACTGCTGAACTCCCCACTGTGAATTACCTATTGATGTAATGTTCATTGTTGCGCCTGTTACTGCTTTGTCTGTAGATTTTGATGTACCTGAAGCCCCTGCCCAGTCAGAGCCGAAATAAGAACCCCATTTTTCACTACATGTTTCAACAGCATCTTCTGTTACAGTAATCATAGGTCCCGTATACTTAGTTGTTGTTTCTTCAACTTTCTTATATGCTCTAACCCAGTCAACTTCCATTGTTGCCGGGAAAGCTGTTTCATCAATGTCATATCCCGGCCACTGACCGCCAATTGCCATATTAAAGATAACAAAGTATTCCTTTCTTACCTCGCTAAATGAGTCGTTTGAAACATCCATCGTTCTATAAACTTTGCCATCCACATACCATCTTAACTTGTCTGCTGTCCATTCAACTCCATATACATGATATTCTGTTCTGTTAGCCACTGCTACTGAACTTCCTGAATCTGCGTTATTATTTCCCGGATCATGAAACCAATGCAATGTTCCATATACAAGATTTTCATCATTGATTGCTTCCACAATGTCTATTTCACCACATTTAGGCCAACCTACAGAATCCTGATTTGCTCCAAGCATCCAAAACGCAGGCCAAACACCTTTAAACTTTGGCATTTTAATTCTCGCTTCAATCTTTCCATATTTGAAGTTCTTCTTATTCTTTGTTGTAATTCTTGAAGATGTATATTTCATTCCGCCATAGTCTTCACGCTTGGCTGTAATCTTCATAGTACCATTACTTACCTTAATATTTCTGTCAGTATAATACTGCTGTTCGTTATTACCCCAGCCCCAGCTTCCTGTTCCTATTTCATAGTTCCATGTGTTAGTGTCAAGATAATTACCATTAAACTCATCTGACCAAACCAATTCATAATTGTCTGCTGCTTTAACAGTATTACTAAAAGCAAATACCGTTCCAATGACAGAAAATGTCAATAAAGCCTTTGTCAATAAACTCTTCTTCATATCATTCTCCTTAATTTTAATTATACGTTCCAAGGTCTTCATCCACCATTATTCAAACATAGGTAGTACAATACCCTTTGATGCCATAATATATCTAAACAAATAAAAACGTTTTTTGCAAGAGTTTATTGTTATTTTGCACAAAAAAATAACACGCAGGTAATTTCCACGTGCTATTTTACTTAATATGTAATTATTTTAATATTATTCTATGATAAATCTATGTAAATAAATATATATGAATAAATCTATATAAACAAATCTTTGTAAATAAATCAGTATGAAAATTAATCTACTGAATTAATAATCCACTGACCATTCTTAGTTGTAGCAGATACTGTAAAACCATCATAATAGAAGAAGCCATCATACTCACCTTCTTCAAGACAGCTCTTATCCTTATCCATACTCTTATACTTTCCAATTGCAGCTACTAACTCATCCATATTCTTTCCAATATACTTTTTAGCAGTACTCTTACCATTGCTATTTGACTTAGCCTTAGTTGCCTTTTCAGAACTCTTCTTTACAACCTTCTTAGCCTTCTTAGTTGTGGTTTCAACCTTTTTAGTTACCTTTTCAGTAGCCGTCTCTGTTACCTTCTCCGTTGTTTCTTCTTTATTTTTTTTCATAATGGCTGTTTCACCCTTATCAGCCTTCTTCTTTGTTTTCTTTTTTGCCTTTGTAGTAGCCTTTTCCACAGCTGTAGTTTCAGCAGCAGTAGTTGTTTCCTCCACAGTTGTTTCTGCAACCGTAGTTGCTGCAGCTGTAGTTGCCTCTTCCTTTTTGCCATTTCCACAACCTACTGTTAAAACCATGGCTGCCATAACAGTTCCAATCATAAAATACTTTCTCATTCTCTATTATCTCCTTAACTTACAATATTTAACAACTTAATATACGTTATTCCATATTCCAAAACATTTTTTAACGCAAACACGTTGATTTTCTTATATAAAATGTTTTGAAATATACCGACGTATATTAAGTTGTTTATTCTTCTAGTTCTAATGATGTTTTTACACCGGAAGAATAGTATTTGTTATCCTTCTGGGTTATTACATCTATGTCGTATGTTCCTGCTTCTACTTGGGATGTGTCTAAGTACATGCCGTAGTCATATCCTTCGTTTTTTGACGTTACGTCTATTGGTGCCGGAAATGCTTCATATGTGTATTCATTGTCTTCACTTTTTAGGCGTACATAGATTTTGCTATCGTCATCTATGTATTTTGAATCCACTTTTCCACTTATTGGTACATATTCTTCATCGTCGCCAATTTCTGCAGTTGTGTTGCTGTTTACTTCCATTGTGTTTAAGTTACCTGCTCTTAATGGGGCTGCCATATATGGTGCCTCTTCTATAAGTGCATGTATGTGTCTTTCTACAAGTTCAATTACTACTTTGTCTGCTTTTTTTTCATTTTGCAGATTCCAGTTGTATGGAACTGCCTTTGTAAAATAGCCATTGTGAAATTCATCTGCCACAAACGGTATTAGCGCATTTCCAAATGAGTCACGGTACATTACAATTGATTCTTTTTTGCCTTTGCTTTCTGTTTCAATTGATATATCTGTAACTTTTTTGTTGTTTGAAGTTACTTTGTACGAACTTTTTTTATTGTAGATTACATTTGTATCTTTTTTGTTTCCTTTTGGAAATAACATTCCATACAAGTCCCCTGAAAAGTTTTTCTTTATGGTATGCCTTTCATTAGTATAATCGTAGTGGTCTTTTCCTAAATAGTTAAGTATGGCATTACAGCCCATTGCCGCTCCCTGATTATTCCAATGGCTATCCAGCTTGTGATATACTTCTTTTCCGGAATCAATGAACATTTTCTTCAAATCAACTGTGTTTATATTTTCTTTTTTCATTTCTGCCTGTAATAAGCTGTAATTATTCTGCTCACTTGTTTTTATGTATCGCTTTGGCATATATTCAGGATAAAGCGAGTTCTTATTTGGTGCTATTACAAATAGAAACTGTCTGTTGTTCTGTTCCACATTTTCCTGCAATAAAGATAAAACTCTTCCACAGGAATAGATTTCTCTTTTTGACAAAGTATTTTGTCCAAGATAATCATCTAATGTTTCACTGAAAAACAAATAGCCTTTACTGCCAACTATAACTTTCTCATTTCCTGATTGTCTGAAAACATTCTTCTTTATTATAGCATCTACTTCAATTAAATTCTGCCTAAAAGCAAAATTGTCTGAAAAATAGTCGTTTAACTGGTCAAAAAACTTTACATTTAACTTTCCGCCTGTCTTAATTGACGGGAAAATCTGTACCTGTCTCTGCTCCACGCTTACATCTGTTTTAAAAAATAACATTCCAAGAGATGGTAGACACAGTAAACAGAAAAATATTATTATAAATATTTTTTTCTTCATTTCGGTCACCTCTTAAAATCTAAAATAAATAAACGGATTATAGGTTGCTGTTGCAAGGCTTATAATGCATACAAGTAGTAATCCTATATCTGCTATGTGAATTATTGTTTCATTTATGTTGCTGCCAATCTTTTTAGAAATGGTATTTTCCAACTTCTGTCTTAACGGATATGCAAAAATAATTGCCATTATTATAACAAATATATAATATGGACTAAGAAGCCCTGCCACAAAGCTGATCGACTTTACTTCCATATTAAAGCCGGTAAACATTGTTTTTAACATCGTAAGACCAAGTCCTACTGAATCTGCCCTGAACATTACAAATCCGCAAACCACAACTATCCATGTAATAATATTTTTTATAATGTTATTTTTTATTTTAATTATACTGCCCAATGTGTCTTCTATTACATTGGCAACTCCGTGGATTAATCCCCATATTACAAACGTCCAGTTGGCTCCGTGCCATATTCCTGTCAGAAGAAATACTATCATCTTGTTAAATTCACATCTAAACTTTCCTTTTCGATTTCCACCTAAAGGTATGTAAACATATTCTCTAAACCAAAGTGATAGGGAAATATGCCATCTTCGCCAAAAATCCTTTATTCCTTTTGCGCTGTATGGGTGGTTAAAGTTTTCATTAAACTCAAAACCAAATATTTTTGCCATTCCTATTGCCATATCAGAATATCCACTAAAATCATAATAAATCTGAAGTGTATAGGCTATTGCCCCAACCCATGCCACAAGAAAATTATAATCGGTAATCTTTAATGCAAATATTGAATCCGCCATATATCCTGTGGCATTTGCAATAATAAGCTTCTTTGTAAGGCCTCTTATAAATCTGCTAATTCCTTCAGTTGTTTTTTCAATACTGCTTGTTCTGTTGTTAATCTGTTTTGCTATTTCATTGTATCTGATAATAGGTCCGGCAATAAGTTGCGGAAAGAATGATACATAAAGCATCAGGTTAAATAGATTCTTCTGAACCATTTCAGGATTTCTGTACACATCAATTACATATGACAATGCCTGAAATGTAAAAAATGAAATTCCTATTGGCAGGGCAATTCCCGGAATCTTTATATTAAGTCTTCCTGCATAATTAATATTTTCTAAGATAAATGCTGTGTATTTAAACACACACAGCACACCTATATTACAAATAACTGCTATTATTAAGACAATTTTTTTTCCTGCTATATTATTAGCCTTACTAAATCTTCCCTCCATCAAACCAAATATGTAATTAGCTATTATTGAACCAATCATTAATAATACATATATTGGCTCTCCAAATGCATAAAATATTAGGCTTGCGATAATCAATAATGTATTCTTCCCCTTTATTCCCGGCACTATAAAATATAATGCGCAGACAATAGGCAAAAACACAAAAAGGAATATTGCCGAACTAAAAACCATAATCTGCTCCTCGTAAACGTTGTCTGTATTTCTTAACGTCTTATCTATGTTTTTATTAGATTTTTCTCTTGTCTACCGGATGACAATTGTAATTCTTATACGATAAATTATAGTACTTGTTATAATCCTTTGCTCTTGCAAATAAAGCGTCATATACTTTTCCGTTTAATTCAACCCATGCATGTTCTGAATCATGTGCCACATAAACATCCTTATATCCTGCTTCATGAAGTAAAAATGCAAGTGCTGCTGATTCTGAAACACAACAACCATCTCCGTGGATAAAAATATCATCTGCGAAAGTTGACTCCCAACCTTTCTGCTTATAAATCTTTTTAAGGAATCTATATCTCTTATATGGACGTTTTGCAATCCAGTCAAAACATTTTCTTAGTTTCTGCTGCTTTGTATCTGTATATTTGCATAATTCATTTAACTGCTTTCTTGCTCTCATCATTGTTTTGATTTTGGCAACGCTAATGTCAGTCTGCTTAGCCTTTCCGGCTTTGTCAAGTTTAATTCCGTCAACAGTACATTTCTTAGCCATCTTTCCATTAGTACGTCCGAAATAGTAATAGTCCTTTTTGTACTTAGCCCAACCTGTAACCATTACTCCTTTTTTATCAAGAAGGTATGTTTTATTCTTTACTGTAACTAACTGGTTCTTTATTTTTTTGCCTGATATCTTGCAATAAGTCTTGCCCTTTTTAGTTTTAAATTTTGCAACAGGGGTTTTCTTTTTCTTACTGTTTGCTTTTATTGTTTTATTATTTGAATCTGTGTTATTTTTGTTTACAGTTTCTTTATTGTTTAAATCTGTATTTTTTTTGTTTACAGTTGTTTTCGTTACGTTACTTTTGCTTTCCGCCTGATTTGTTGTAGTTGGTGTTTTGTCATTTGTTACTGCTGTCGTCGTTACTGCGCTTATCATTCCTACGCAAATCATTACTGCCAGAAAAATCATTATTTTCTGTGTCATCTTTTTCGTTCTTGTGTTCTTCTCTTTCATCTTTCTGTGCTCCCTTCATTTTCCATAACCTTAGTTATCCCGTTATGTCAATTGTAAAATATCAGATAACCTTCCCCATATTTTAATCAAGTAATATCATGTGATGTCATTGTGATATTTGCTATGTACATAATAGCACTAAAAGTTTTATTTTCAAGCTGTTTTTTCCGTAATTTTGTAATATTTTTATATTGTTTCTTAATGTCATATTTTAACTACATTTAGGCTACATTTTGGAATAATCTTATTACATTTTCGTTACATTTTTAACAAAGAAAAAACTATTTTCATAACATTTAT
>ENA-OOYV01001900-OOYV01001900.1-human-gut-metagenome-genome-assembly--contig:-NODE-1900-length-11372-cov-16.104003_pt1 | contig 11372 bp, 7 predicted proteins | sample MGYA00241704_ERZ501380 | MGnify/ENA primary metagenome ERZ501380 (study PRJEB25962, sample SAMEA2042984) | human gut metagenome | biome: human gut; feature: human-associated habitat; material: faeces...
TTGCTCAGGTACTTATAAAATAAGTTAAACTAAAATGCTGCGGAATTTAGGTTCAGTTGGATAAAATGGCTATGCTTGAGTGTTGAAATAGAGAAACTATACCAATTTATATAAGAACTCGGTCATTTTTTGCACGCTGCCTTTTTCTCCGGTTATCTTTGTGTACAACCGGCTCAGGGTATTGCTGATGGATGAAACCGAGTGGCTCAGCAGTTCTGCCATCTGCGTGCGTGACATGCCTATCTTTGTCAGGCAGCAGACACGGAGTTCGTGCGAGGAGAGTTTCGGGTAGTACTGATACAGTCTGGATATAAAGTCTGGATAAGCCTTGTTTATGGTCTCTGTCAGCTGTTGCCAGTATTCATCAGTCAGTTCTGAACTGCGTGTTACGGTGAGGAATGCAGCAAAAGATTCTCTGGCAGTCGAGAATGTTAGGCTTTCCTCATGCTGATTCTTTGTTAGTATATGTGCCTCATCCTTCTGTGCCCCTTTGCGGTGGGCACGGGTATTCCTGCCCATATAAATCATTCCTGCCACCAGCATAATTAGTGCCAGCGCCAGTATATACCGTAGCCTTTTCATGTGCGAGAGCAGATCAAGTTTTTCAGCCTCGTGATTGATGCGTACTGTCGCTTCTGTACGTGTCATTCTGCTGATGGAGTCGGACACCTCCCGATAGCAGCGGGCGTAACGGTGTGCATCTTCCTGTTTGCCTTGTGAGAGTGCTATTTCCTTCAATATGCCATAGGCTGTGCGGTGATGGTAAATGTCGGTTCCCTGTAATGCTTTGCGACAATATGCTTCGGCAGAGTCCGGACGGTTTTCAGCCTGGTAAGATTTGGCAAGTGTAAGTGCTGACAATGAACTGAAACGGTGTGCCAGCACTTCGTATGCCATGTCTTTTGCCTGCTCTGTTCTGCCGTTTCCATATTTGAAGTCGGCCCATTCGCTCAGTACACCATATGCCGGTCTGGTGAATCCTTTTTCTTTCATCAGGTTATATGCCTTGCTGTAATACACTTCTGCGCTGTCCGGACTGTACTGCCGGTCGAATATTCGTGCCATATCTCTCCATCCGTAGGCAACTCCTTTATCGTTTTTGCATCTGATATTATATACCAATGCCTGCCGTAAAGCTTTCATGCTTTCGTGGTATGCTTTTTGATAAGCATACAGGACTGCCAGTTGTCCGTAGATGCGACCGTTCAGTGTATCGTGGTTGCAGCCCACCTCGGCTGCACTCAGGTATGTACATATTGCCCTTGATGGTTCGTTGCAGTCGCGGTACACTCCTGCCTTGTAGTAAAGCGCTTCCGCCAGCCTCCGGTCATCTCCTTGCTGCTCGTAGAAGCGTACTATGCGGTTTATCAGCGAATCGGAGGTGTGCGGAATATAGAGTTTGTCTTCGGCTTTGATTCGTAGCATGTGGCAGTACATCCGTTCTTCTTCCGTCAGTTCCTGCAAGAATGCGTCGATCGAGTCCAGACAGGTAATGGCACTGTCCGGACAAGCTTCTGCCCAGTACTCCGCCTGTCTGATCAGGGGAGGGTAGGATGTTTTCCGGTTGCGGCAACCGCATGCTCCTATCAGCAGGAGCAACAGCAGGAAGTAAGCTGTTTTCTTCATTGCATTTCTTTACGCTGTGCAAATATACGATTTTACGGCATTCCGACAAATCTGTCCGGCATGGAAGTCCGTAATTCCTCCTGTAAATAGATAGAAATGTTAATGATAAACTTGTATCTGTTTCGGATTTTTGCAAGCTAAATCCCCATAACGGTTAAAAACAATCTTTATGTTAAAGCTTATGGAAGTGAAAATGACCTGTTGTTTCATCAAAAAGATGCCGAGGTTTTTATAAAACGTCACGTTGTTTTATCTAAAATCTCAGCATGTTTTATGTTGAAGCAGGAATCAGGCTAAAATTTTCTGTTTTTGCTTCTAGAATTTCTTTTAAATGAAACAGATTGCTTGTGCCGTTATGCTATTAAAACAGGCAAGAAATCTTCTCTCTGTAATGAGGTTGTGCTTTTGTTCTATGGATAATGTTTTTTGGTGAAAGAAATGACTGTCTATCTGGATTTCGGAGAAACGGTGAGAATTTGATTTTTAGCAGCCGACTTGATTCCTCCCCGGATTTTGCAATAATAGAGAAATCAGCATGTCATTTTGACAAAAAGTAATTTTCAATTGCATGGGCTTGGAAAGCAGCGTGCCGGAATTTTTGTTATGCGGCACGACTGGTCATTCTGTAATGATGGCTTCTTTTCCGTTCATGCTGACCTTCTTTTCGGCTACCAGTTCCGATAAAGCTCGTGCCAGCGAAGGACGTGCTACTCCCAAAATGAAGGCCACTTCCTGCTGGTTGTCTATGCGTTTATTGATTTTCAGGTAATTCAGCAGACGCGATTTCAGGCTTTGCAGGGCGAATTCATTCAATTTTTTGCTTAAGAAAAGACTCCGGTCGGAAATCATTCCGATAAAATTCTTCATGATGACAGGCTGGCTGTGCATGAATTCCAGAAAATAGTTCTTGTCGAGCACCAGCACCTCACAGTTTTCCAATACTTCGATGTTTACCGGAAAACGGTTTTCCGATGCGAATATAAAGGCTGGAGCGAGCACTTCAGGGGCACTTATCCGGTCGATGGTGACTTGTTTTCCTTCCGCATTTTCCATTTGTGCCCGTACGTTTCCTGTACATAATATATAAAGCGAACGGCAGGGGTCTCCCTGACGGGCAATGAAGTCGCCTTCTTTATAGCGACGGACACTGTTAGGAGCTTCGGCAAGCAACTGTCGGGCTGCCGCTTCGGATATTCCCTGAAATAAGGGAAGCTGCAAAAGTTGTATAGCGTTCATTTAGTCTTCATTTAACGATTATTCAGAATGGCTGTAACATAGGTTACAGTTATTGCCGACCGAAAGCGGCATCTTTGCACAAACTTAATAAAAAAATCACTAATGACCATCTGAATATGGAAGGAAATATGTTTTGCTATCAGTGTCAGGAGGCAGCCAAGGGTACCGGCTGTGTACTGAAAGGTGTGTGTGGAAAGAATAGTAGTACAGCACGTTATATGGACTTGCTGCTCTTTACGGTAAGAGGCGTATCGGTGGCTGCCAGTGCTTTGCGTGAGCAGTCGGTAAAGGTGTCGGCAGAAGTCGATTCGTTTGTGACGGATGCTTTGTTTTCTACCATTACGAATGCCAATTTCGATGATGAAAGTATTTTGCGTCGGGTAGAGAAAGGAATTGCTCTGCGTGATGACCTGAAGGCTGAGGCTGCTGCACGGGGCATTACACTTTCTGAAGTAGACGAACTGGAGTGGAAGGGGGAAAAGGACTCGTTCGAGGAGAAAGCGGCTTCGGTCGGTGTGTTGCGTGAGGTAAACGAGGACTTGCGTTCGCTGAAAGAACTGCTTGTTTACGGCCTGAAAGGTATAGCGGCTTATCACGAACATGCCATGCGTCTGGGGTATAACAGCGAGGAAATTCATGCGTTCATGCAGGCGGCACTGGCAAAGATTGCTGTCGGCGGACTGACTGCCGATGAATGGGTGGCGCAGGTGATGCAGGCAGGAGAGATGGGTGTCAAGGTGATGGCACTGCTCGACGAGGCAAATACGACCCGTTACGGCAATCCGGAGATTACAAAGGTGAATATCGGGGTAGGAAAGAATCCGGGTATTCTGATCAGCGGACACGACTTGCACGACATCGAGGACTTGCTGAAACAGACTGAAGGAACGGGAGTGGATGTATATACGCACAGCGAAATGCTTCCGGCACATTATTATCCTGCTTTCAAGAAGTACAAGCATTTTGTAGGCAACTACGGAAACGCGTGGTGGAAACAGCGTGAGGAGTTTACGGCGTTCAACGGTCCGATTGTGTTTACAACCAACTGTATTGTGCCGCCGCTCTCGAATGCTACGTATAAGGAGCGTATGTTTACCGGAAACTCGACCGGCTATCCGGGTTGCAAGCACATTGAAACGGGTGCCGACGGACATAAGGATTATTCGGAAGTGATTGCGCTTGCCAAGCAGTGCCAGCCGCCTGTGGAACTGGAAACCGGAGAGATTATCGGTGGATTTGCGCACAATCAGGTGCTTCAGCTTGCCGATAAGGTAGTGGAGGCCGTGAAGAGTGGAGCCATCCGACGTTTCGTGGTAATGGCTGGATGCGACGGTCGCATGAAGAGCCGCGATTATTATACTGATTTTGCCAAGGCATTGCCGCAGGATACGGTTATCCTGACTGCCGGATGTGCCAAATATAAATACAATAAGTTGCCTTTGGGAGATATAAACGGCATTCCTCGTGTACTCGATGCCGGTCAGTGCAACGACAGTTATTCGCTTGCCGTTATCGCACTGAAGCTGAAAGAAGTCTTCCAGTTGAACGACATCAACGAACTGCCGATTACCTATAATATCGCGTGGTACGAACAGAAGGCGGTGATTGTGCTGCTTGCCTTGCTGAGCCTGGGCGTGAAGAACATTCATCTGGGCCCTACATTGCCTGCCTTCCTCTCGCCGAATGTAGCCAAAGTACTGGTTGACACCTTCGGAATAGGAGGCATTACCACTGTCGACGAAGATTTGAAGAAATTCGGTCTGATAGGATAAAATCTATTGCCGGCGTAGGTCTATATCCGATATTTTGCTTACCTTTGCTCATTAATTTGACACTAAAATCAGACTATATGAGCAAAGTAATTATCAATTCTTACGAAGAATTTGAAAAAATGATTGGTCAGCAGATCGGAATTTCCGACTGGCTGGAAGTAACACAGGAGCGTATCAACCAGTTTGCCGACGCTACACTGGATCATCAGTGGATTCATGTCGATGTAGAACGTGCGAAAGTGGAAAGCCCCTTCAAGAGCACAATCGTACACGGCTACCTGACGTTGTCACTGCTTCCGTATTTCTGGAATCAGATTATCGAAGTAAACAACCTGAAGATGATGGTAAACTACGGAATGGATAAGATGAGATTCGGTCAGGCTGTATTATCGGGACAGAAAATCCGTATGGCTGCCGAACTACATTCGTTGGTTAACTTGCGCGGAACAGCTAAGGCTGAGATTAAGTTTGCCATCGAAATTGAAGGACAGAAGAAGAAAGCACTCGAAGGTATCGCTACTTTCCTGTATTACTTCAACTGATAGACGGCATACTGGCTGTAGATATTTTGAATAGGATGATGAGATTCATTACAGGATAATCAGGTTTCTGTGGTGAATCTCATCGTTGTTTTATAGGTGTTTTGATTATGACAGAGGAACTTTGCCGGCAGTTGCGTGAGTGGGCGGAAGCCTATCATCGGGCAGATTTCATCGCGAATGATCCCGTACAATTCCCGCACCGTTATGTCCGGCAGGAAGATATTGAAATAATGGGACTGCTGACTGCTGTTCTGAGTTTCGGCAATCGCCGGATGATTCTCCGTAAGGTGGACGAACTGGACGCGCTGATGGGGCATGCTCCCTTGCAGTATGTGCTTTCCAGACGCTGGGAGAATGATTTCAGTCGGGAGAACCAACGGAGCTTTTACCGGATGGTTTCGTATGCGGCATTCCGTACTTATTTCGAGAAGTTGTATGCGGTGTATGCGGAGAATTGTACGCTGGAGGATGCCTTGCTGGCTTTTTCGGGAAACCCGATGCAGAAACTTTGCGCTTTTTTAGGGGTGTCCGACCGAAGTCCGCAGAAGAAACTCAACATGTTCCTGCGCTGGATGATTCGCCGCGATTCGGCTGTCGACTTCGGTATCTGGCGGCGGATGAGCCCTGCCGACCTGATTATTCCGCTCGATACGCATGTGTGCCGGGTGGCTTTCCTGCTGGGATTGATCAATAAACCTTCTTTTTCGTTGTCGGCTGCGCGGTGTATTACGCAGGCACTAGCAGAAGTGTTCCCCGGCGATCCGTGTCTGGGCGACTTCGCACTTTTCGGCTATGGAGTGAATCATCCTGAATTAACAGATAACTTACCATGATAAAGATATTGGCTACAAGCGACTGGCATCTGGGGAATACCTTCCACGGCTTCGACCGTCAGGAGGAACATGCCGATTTTCTTCGGTGGCTGCTCGGTGTCGTCGAACAGAAAGCTCCTGATGCTTTGCTGGTGTCGGGCGATATATTCGATTCGAGTAATCCTTCGGCTGCCTCTCAGGAGTTGTATTATAACTTTCTCGATACGCTGACTCAGCGTTTCCCACAGTTGCAGACGATTATCATTGCCGGAAACCACGACTCGGCTGCACGGCTTGAGGCGCCTCGTCTGATGCTGGAAAGGCATCGGGTCTATGTGCGCGGGCTGATACGCAGGCAGGAGGAAGGTGACTTCTTGCCGGACGATTTGCTGTTGCCTGTCTGTTCGGCAGCACATCTGGAAGAACGTGCCTGGGTGCTTGCGGTGCCTTACTTGCGCGATGGGGACTTTACCCGCGGAATGAGTTACGGAGAGGGCGTAGGAGAGTTCCTGCGTCGGGCGATTGAGGCGGCGAATCTCCGGCGCGACCGGAACAAGGAGGCGCTGATTCTGATGGCTCATTTGTATGCTACAGGGAGTGAGATTGCCGAAAACTCTTCGGAACGTATCGTGATAGGGGGCTCGGAAATGGTGAGTCTGGATGAAATGGGCGAGAGCGTTACATTGGCCTTACTGGGACATTTGCATCGTAACCAGAAGGTGAATGGTTGTGAAAACTGGCTGTATCCGGGCAGTGCCCTGCCGATGTCGTTTGCAGAGAAGGGCTATCGTCACGGAGCTGTTTATTATGAGATAGAGGACGGTCGCCTGAATGGGGTGTCGGAGTTTCTCGATTATCCTTTACAGCATCCACTGGTTTCTGTTCCGTCGAAACCGCTTCCGCTGGCCGAGGTGCTCGACTTGCTGCGTGCTTTGCCCGATAAAGATAAAATGAGCGAGGAAGAGCCTGTTCCGTATCTGGAGGTGAATGTCTTGCTCGACGCTCCTGTGGCTGGTATCAACAAGCAGGTAGAGGATGCCCTTCAGTCGAAAAATGTACGCTTGTGCCGGACGGTCATTGCTTACCGGGTACAGCAGTCGGCAGACGACGGGGAAGTGGTGTTGGAATCGGTCGACGATTTGCTGACGCTCGACCCGATAGAGGTGATCAGAAAGAGTTATCAGAACAAGTTCCGCTGCGAGATGCGCAACGAGTTGGTGGAACTTGCCAGACGGGCTGTGGAAGCGGCTCGCAGGGAAGGAGGCAATGAATGAAGTTGTTGAAAGTAATCATGTATAACTTGGCTTCGCTCGAGGGGGAACAAGTTATCGATTTTGAAAGTGAACCTTTACGGAGTGCCGATTTGTTTTCCATCGTAGGTGAAACGGGTAGCGGAAAGTCGACCATTCTGGATGCTGTCTGTCTGGCACTGTACGGGCTTGCTCCTCGTTTCTATGGGGCAGATAATTTCGATTATTACCATACCGAGCGCCCGAACAACGATCAGGTGCTCGATCCTGACGACCCGCGTAACATTCTTCGCAAGGGTACGAAGGAGTGTTTTGCCGAGGTAATGTTTCTGGCTCGCGACGGTTTTCGCTATCGTGCCCGCTGGTCGTGTTCCATAGCCCGTATCAATTATACGCGTCCGGAGCGCAGGCTGTACCGGATAACGGTGGACGAGGCGGGAAGAACCAGTGAGAAGGAAGTGGACATAACCGGAGGAGGACGTCCGAAGCGGGGGCATAAGAATATCAACAATGAGGGACTCGACCGTATTATCGGCTTGGATTATGCGCAGTTTACCCGTACGGTGATGCTGGCGCAGAATTCGTTTGCCAATTTTGTCAAGGCGGACGACAAGGATAAGGCTGTCTTGCTGGAAAAGCTGACCGGAACGGAGCTGTATACGGCTGTTGCGCGTAAGATTTATGAGTTTTATAAGGAGGCGGAAGCTGCCTATAATGAGGTGTTCAATCAGGTAAAGGCTTTTGCTGTACATCAGCTTTCGGATGAGAAGCTGGCGGAGGTAGAAGCGCATAAGGAAGAATTGGATGCTCGTTTCCGCAGTTTGCAGACTGAACTTCAGAAACTGAAGGATCAGCAGAAATGGTATGCCGATTTGTGTACGCTGGAGGCGGCGTTTGCCGATGAGGAAGCAAAATGGAAACAGGCTTCGGAAAAGGCACAGAGCTTGCAGCCGGTACGGGACGAACTGCGGCTGCTCGATGAGGTAGCTCCCATACGGGATGTGTATCAGACCTGCATGAATCTGCAACGTGAACTGAAAGAGCTGACAGAGGAAGTCGGTCGGAAGCAATTGCAGTGTAGTGCATTGGAAAAGGAAGAAGCCGAAAAGCGGAAACTTTTACTGGATGTAAAAGAAAAATACAATGTGGTTCGTGAGAAACAAGAGCAGATGCTTCCGTTGGTGACAGCAGCCCGTAAGCAGAAAGTGGAACTGGAGGCACAACAAGCTACCGTAACTCGTCTGAAAGAGGAGGAAAGTTCGCTGGCGAAAAAGGAAGAATTGCTGAAAAAGGAGCAGTCGGAAAATGAGGCTCAGATAGGGGAGCTACAGAAACGGCAGGCGGAAGCGGAACGGATATTGGCAGAGCTGATGCCGCATCGCGATATGCTGGAAAACAAGAATGCGGTTTCCGATAGGCTGGAATCGCTGGATAAAGCGGTGAAACGCTGGCAAAAAGAATCTGCCGACTGGAAGAAAAATTGTGTCGAGCTGGAAAATCAGCAGCAGGCATGCCGGGAAGAAGAAAATCGCTTGCGGAAATTGGATGAGGAACTGGTTCTATGTCGGGAGAGTATCCGGCAGAAAACACAGGCACTGGCTGGTGTGGATGTAGAGGCGTTGCAACAGCGGATGGCGGACGTGACGAAATGTTATACCGACTTGGAACGATTAAGGAAGTTGCAGGCGGCGGTAACGGAGCGGCGAAAGAGTTTGTCGGCAAATCGGCTTGCATCTGAACAAATTACCAAGGAACTGGATGCTGCGATGCGTGAGGTGAAGGAACTGACAACGGAGCGTGAAGAGATAAATCGTCTGTTGCCCGGACTGGAGGAGGCGTGGCAACTGGCAAGCAGCCGGAGTGCCGAGCATATGCGTGCCGCGCTGAAACCGGGAGAACCTTGTCCGGTATGTGGTGCACGGGAGCATCCGTATGCCGAAGGTATAGCGGAAGTGTTGCAGCCTGTAAAGGAAGAAATTGCTCGTCGCCGTAAGCGGTTGACGGAAATAGAGGAACGGCTGGATGCTTCTCCCGGCGGATTGCGCCTGCTTTGTTCGGAACTGAACGGTAAGTTGTCGGCTTTACGTGAGGGAACCGGACGACTGAATGCGGAACTGACTGAGGCTGTCGGCGAATGGACGGCACTGGTTGTAGCTTATCCTGCCTTGCCTGTTGATGTGGTACAGGCAGATGCTTCTGTCTTGTCGGCTCTGTTGACGACGGAGACGGAACGGATTGTGGCACAGGGAAAGCAGGCGCGCGCTGAACAGAATGCTTATCAGCAGGCACAAAATGAGCTGACTGCCATGCGTCGTACGTACGATGAAAAGCAGGCTTTGTGTTCGCGTCAGCGGGAAGAGTTGCATCGTCGGGCGGCGGAATTAAAGCAACGGCAGGGGCAGAGTGAGCAGAAGCGTGCGGAATTGCAGCAGCTTGAACGTACGAACGGGGAACTGCGTGAGGCGTTGCGGCAGGATGTTTCGTTACCCGACTGGGAGCAGGCTTTCGAAGAAGACGTTGAAGGGTTGCTTAACCGCTTGTCGGATATGTACGATAAGTATCGGGAGGCAACTCGTGTGCAGCAGGAATCGGTGGGCTTACTGAACGAACGGAAGGTAGCTGCCGGGGCGTTGGAGAAACAGTTGGCCGAGTGTCAGGCTGCCGTAAAGGGAAACAAGGAAGAAATTGTCGGTGCCGTACAGATTTATGAAGCAAAGCAGAAATCGTATATACAGGTTTTGGGTGGTGCCGATCCGGATGAAACGGAACGTACGTTGAAGTTGCTGTTGGAAGAGACGGAGAAACAAGTGCAGCTTGCTGATAAAGCGCATAATGAGCTTGTAGAATCGTACAGCCGGTTGTCGGGTTTCGTGAAAGCAGCGGAGGAGCAATATCGGAAGAAGCAGGCGGATGGCACGATTGCGCAAGCGGGTGTGGACGATTTCATTACACGTTACAATGAATCGGCGGAACATACGGATGTGCTTTCCAAAGAACGGCTGGATATGTGTTTTTCGCTTTCGGTCGACTGGAGTGGCAAGCGTAAACAGATCCGGCAGGCGGATGAGAACGTGAAATGGTGTCAGGGACAGATGGAAGCACGCTGGAAGGCATTGGAAACTCATCGTGCTTTACAGGTTATCCCGCTGGAATTGTTGGGTGAGGAATGTCATCCTGCGGAAATATTGCAGGAAAAAATGCAACAGGTACAGGCTTCTTCGGAGGAACTCGACAAAGAGCGTTTGCAGGTGGGCGGTATGCTGATGGCACATCGCCGGAGCATGGAGCAGATGCAGTCGGTTGGCGAGGAGCTTGAACGCAGGCGGAAGGCGTATCAGGACTGGAAGGAGTTGAATGATATTTTGGGAAATGCCAACGGCGATAAGTTCCGCGAAACGGCGCAATGCTTTACGCTGCGCTTCCTGATCCGGCAGGCCAACGAACAGCTTCGTCTGTTGAATCACCGGTATAGTTTAGAGCAGGTGAAGGATTCGTTGGGAATCCGTGTCATCGATCACGACCGGGCGGATGAGGTTCGTAACATCAGTTCGCTTTCGGGCGGAGAAACTTTCCTGATCAGTCTGGCACTGGCACTGGGACTCTCGTCGCTTTCGTCGCGCAACATTCCGATGTGCAACTTGTTCGTGGACGAAGGTTTTGGTACACTCGACACCAACAGCCTGAACATGGTGATAGATGCCCTGTCGAGCTTGCAGTCGATGCAAGGAAAGAAAGTCGGAGTCATCAGCCACACGGCAGAAATGCGAGAACGTATCCGTACGCAGATTCGGGTTGTCAAGGTCGGTTCTGGAGGAAAGAGTACTATCGAAATTGTGTAACTGCTGAATGTCTGTTGAGAATGAAAAGCTGATACTGATTATCTAGTAATTTGTCTTTTTGTATAAAGGCCTTGGTATATCTTTCATATACAAGGCTTTTATCTTTTCTGTATAATAGGGGAAAAAGAGTATATAATAAGAACATTTTTGTCTTCTGACCTGAATTTCTTTTTTTTTGAATAGTCTTTATTCTGTCAAGGTTTGCTTTTTATCTTCATTTGTATACTCTAATTTTGGAGTATCTTGAGTTCAACTTATAAATGCAACTTTTTGGGTGCGGATAATAAGCAATAAA
>ENA-OOYV01001901-OOYV01001901.1-human-gut-metagenome-genome-assembly--contig:-NODE-1901-length-11371-cov-2.645369_pt1 | contig 11371 bp, 9 predicted proteins | sample MGYA00241704_ERZ501380 | MGnify/ENA primary metagenome ERZ501380 (study PRJEB25962, sample SAMEA2042984) | human gut metagenome | biome: human gut; feature: human-associated habitat; material: faeces...
CGCCGCCAGATCCTCGTCGGTGCGGCGCCGGGCCGCCCAGCCGGCGATGGTGCCGTCGTTGACGGCGCGGTACTCGCCCAGCTCCTCCAGAGATATCTGGTTCAGCTGGAGCATGGCCGACAGCGGCTGCTCCACGCCGTCGATGGTCAGCTCCTGCACCACGGCGCCGCTGGCGCCGTGGGTGGAGGCCACATAGCCGCCCTGCTCCAGCATACGCAGGGCCTCGCGGATGGTGGGACGGGAACGGTGGAGCTGCTCCATCATGGCACGCTCGGAGGGCAGGCGGTCGCCGGGCTTCAGCACTCCGGAGGTGATAAGCTCCCGCAGCTGGTCATAGATGGCCTCGCTGGCCCGCCCACCGCCGATGGGCTGCCAGGGGATATGTACGGCTTCCGGCATGGAAGGGCCTCCTTTCACAGAAAATACCCGGACAGTATAGCGCATCCCGGGGAAAATAGCAAGGGCAGGATGCAGGAAAGCCCGGAGGACGGCGCCTTCGGGCTTTCCCGCTGTGGGGAGGGGGATATTACTTCTTCAGGGCTTTCATTTCCTCGATCATCATGGGGACCACCTTGAACAGGTCGCCGCAGATGCCGTAATCCGCCACCTCGAAGATGGGGGCCACGTCGCTCTTGTTGACGGCGATGATGCACTCGGAGTCCTGCATGCCGGCCTTGTGCTGGATGGCACCGGAGATGCCCAGCGCCACGTAGATGCGGGGATGGACGGTCTTGCCGGTCTGGCCCACCTGATGGTCGGCGGTCATCCAGCCGGCGTCCACCACGGCGCGGGACGCGCCCACCACGCCGCCCATGAGGGCGGCCAGCTCCTCGGCCAGGGCGATGCCCTTCTCCACGTCCTTGGCGATACCGCGGCCCACGGAGACCACCACCTCGGCGCCGGTCAGGTCCACCATGGCACGGGCGGCCTTGACGATCTCCAGCACCTTGGTGTGGATATCGGCCTCGGTGAGGGTAAAGGCGGGGTGGATGAGCTCCACCTTGCTCGCGCCGTTCTCGTCAAACTCGCGCTTCTTCATCACGCCGGGGCGCACGGTGGCCATGGCGGGGCGGAAGCGTGGGCAGACGATGGTGGCCATCAGGTGGCCGCCGAAGGCGGGACGGGTCATCTTCAGGTTGGTGTTCACGTCAAAGAGCTTCGTCTCGAAGTTCATGGCGTCCACGTCCAGGGAGGACCCGGTGCGAAGGAAGTTGATGTAGCCGTTGAGATCCACGTCCAAATGGGTGCAGTCGGCGCACAGGCCGGTGTGGAGACGGGCGGCGCAGCGGGGCGCCAGGTCGCGGCCGATATGGCTGGCGCCGAACAGCATGATCTCGGGCTTGAACTCGTGCACCGCGTCGGTGATGATCTTGGTGTAGGCGTCGGTGGTGTAGTCCTTCAGCAGGGGGCTGTTGTAGACGTAGACCTTATCCGCGCCGTAGCCGCCCAGCTCCGCGGCGATGTTGTCCACGCTGTCGCCCAGCAGAATGCCGGAGAGCTGGACGCCCAGCTCGTCGGCCAGCTTGCGTCCCTCGGAGATCAGCTCAAAGGTGGTGGGCATCATCTTGCCCTGCCGCTGCTCGCAAAAGACCCACACGCCGGAGAAGGCCTTGGGATCGGTATTCATAAAAGTAGACATATCGTTTCTCCCTTCTCAGATGATGTGCTTGGCGGACAGGATGCCGAACAGCTGCTCCACGGTCTCCCTGCCGCTGCCCTCCAGCATCATGCCGCTGCCCTTGCGGGGAGGCGTAAAGCTCTTGTAGATATTGGTGGGAGAGCCCTTCAGACCGATGGTGTCCACCTCGATGAGGGGATCGTCCTTCAGCGCGTTGTAATCCAGCACGGTGACGGGCTCGGCATCGCAGTCCAGGATGCCCCGGATGGTCATGTAGCGGGGGGTGTTCAGCTCCTTGATGCAGGTCAGCAGGCAGGGGGTCTGCACCTGCACGGTCATGTAGCCGTCCTCCAGCATACGGCGGACGGTGAGGGTGTCGCCGTCCTTCTCGATGTCGGCCACATAGGACACCTGGGGGATCTCCAGCTTTTCGGCGATCTGGGGGCCCACCTGGGCGGTGTCGCCGTCGATGGCCTGACGGCCGCAGAAGATGATGTCATCCTTGTCCACGCCCAGGTTCTTGATGGCGGCGGCCAAAATCTGGGAGGTGGCGAAGGTATCGGAGCCGCCGAACTCACGGGCGGACACCAGCACGGCCTTGTCCACGCCCATGGCCTTCAGCTCCAGCAGCATACCGGCGGCGGGAGGGGGACCCATGGACACGGCGATAACGGGGCAGCCCAGCTGGTCCTTCAGGGCCAAGGCGGCCTCGACGGCGTTCATATCGTCGGGGTTGATGATGGTCTGCATGGAGGCGCGGTCCAGCGTGCCGTCGGCGTTGACGGCGACCTTGCCGGAGGTGTCGGGCACCTGCTTGACACAAACGATAAGCTTCATTCTATTCTTGCTCCTTTCCGCATTACTTCAGCAAATTGCCGGAGATGACCATCTGCTGGACCTGAGAGGTCCCCTCGTAGATGGTGAACACGCGGCAGTCGCGGTACTTGCGCTCGACGGGGTACTCCTTGATGTACCCGTAGCCGCCGTGGATCTGCACGGCCTTGGCGGCGATCTCGTTGCACGTCTCGGAGGCGAAGTACTTGGCCATGGAGCAGTACATGGAGGCGTTGGGGTCGTTTCTGTCCTTCATCTGGGCGGCCATATAGACCAGCTCCTTGGCGGCGGTCAGCTTGGTTGCCATATCCGCCAGCATGAAGGCGATGGCCTGGTTCTTGCAGATGGGCTTGCCGAACTGGACGCGCTCCTTGGAGTATTTGATAGCCTCATCCAGGCAGCCCTGGGCCAGACCGATGGACTGGGCGGACACACCCAGACGGCCGCCGTCCAGGGTCTTCATGGCGTTGATAAAGCCCATGTTCTCCTTGCCCAGCATATCGCTCTTGTGGACGCGGACATCCTCCAGCACCACGTCGGAGGTGGCGTAGCCCACCAGACCCATCTTGGCCTCGTGCTTGCCGCAGGAGACGCCGGGGGCCTTCATGTCCACGATAAAGGCGGAGATACCCTTATTGCCGCGGCTCATGTCGGTCTTGGCGTAGACGATGCAGTAGTCGGCCAGGGGTGCGCCGGAGATAAAGCACTTACGGCCGTTGAGGATGTAGTCGTCGCCATCCTTCACGGCGGTGGTGACCATGCTGCTGGCGTCGGAGCCGGCGCCCGGCTCGGTGAGACCGAAGACGATCTTCACCTTGTTCTCCACGGAGGGACGGAGATACTTCTCCAGCTGCTCGGGGGTGCCCGCCTGCATCAGGGGGCCGCCGCCCAGAGAGTTGGGGGTATTGGCGTACAGGCTGGCCACAGCAGAGACACGGGCGATCTCCTCGATCATGATGACATAGGCCAGGGTATCGGCACCGGCACCGCCGTACTCGCGGGGGATCTTCAGGCCAAGGAAACCGCACTTGGCCATCTTGTCCACGATCTCCTCGGGGAACTCGCCGGTCGCCTCCACCTTGTCAAGGACCTCGGTGGTGAGCTCGGTCTCGGCAAACTGGCGGACCAGCTTGCGGATCATTTCATGCTTTGCGTCGAAAATCATAGTTTTCCTCCTGTTAAAGTATGGGTCACTGCTCTGCTCAGCAGGGGATCTCGTGCTTGGACTTGCCCTCTGTCAAAATCTCATAGATGCTGTTGACGCCGCACTCGGCCATCTGCTCCGCGGCCTCCTCGGTGAAGAAGGCCATGTGGGGCGTGTGGTAGACGTTGACGAAGGAGCGCAGGTACTTCAGCTTGAAGTAGGGCATACCGGGCGTGCGGATGATGTCCTCGTCGTGGGGAACGTGGATGATGCCGGTCTCGCCGGGGAAGGCATCCATGAACAGCGCGCCGAACTTGCCGGACTCCACCGCCTCGGTGACGGCATCGATATCCATCAGCTCGCCCCGGGCGTTGTCGATGAACACCACGCCGTCCTTCATCTTGGCGATGGCCTCGCGGTCGATCATGCCGGTGGTCTCCGGCAGCAGCGGGGTGTGGATGGTGATGATGTCGGACTCCCGGTACAGGGTGTCCAGGTCCACATACTCGGCGTACGCACGGACGGCGTCGTTCTCATAGACATCGTTGGCGATGATACGGCAGCCGAAGCCGCTGAGGCACTTGATGATGGTGAAGCCGATCTTGCCGGTGCCCATGACACCCACGGTCATGGTACGCAGCTCGCGGCCCATCTTGCCCTTCAGGGTGAAGTCGTTGTCGTTGGTGTTGTACAGCGCCTTCTTGAACTTGCGGATGCACATCAGGATGGCCATAACGGTGTATTCCGCCACGCCGTTGGGCGCGTAAGCGCCGTTGCACAGGCGGAAGCCCAGAGAGCGGGCGTAGTCGCAGTTCATGTGGTTATAGCCCACACAGCGGCTGGCCAGCACCTGCACGCCATAGCCCTTCAGCTCGTCCAGAACGGCGTTGGAATAGTCGCTCTGGCCCAGGGTGGTAACACCGTCGCAGCCGGCGGCCATATGGGCGGTGGTCTTATCCAGATTTGCGGGGGTGGAGATCAGCTCGATACCGTATTTCTTGCACAGGCCCTCGATGACGGGCTTCTCGTCGGGACGTACTTCGTAAGCAGCGATCTTCATGATTTTTCTCCTTCACATTCCGGGGGCGGCGGCGCGCTCCTCAACGTGCCGCGCCCCTATATTTTGCTTTTCCTCAAGTCGCCGGGGTGTTCGTGTTCGTCGCGCTCCGCCTACGGCGGAGAGATTTTTCGTTCTGCCGATGGCAAACCGGCGATGGCGTACCGTGTGTACGTCGAGACGGTTTGACGATGGCAGGGCGGAAAAGATCCCGCCGTCAGTCTTTCAGGGAAGGATCCATGGGCACCGCCTCGCCGGCGGCTATCATGGCGGCCACCTGCTCGTCGGTGTAGCCCAGGTTCTTCAGCACCAGTTCGGTCTGCTCGCCCAGGTACGGACCGCGGTTGTAGGGAGGCAGCTCCGTCTCCTCGAAGATAACGGGAGGCCGGACCATGGTGCGCTTATTGCCGTTGGAATATTCCATCTCGTAGAAGCAGCCGGAGGCCCATGCCTGCTTATCCACCAGCAGCTGATCCCAGGTCTGGGCCACGGCGTAGGGCAGATCGTTGGCGTCCATCAGCTTGCACCACTCGTCCAGGGTGCGGCTGGCCATCTCGGCCACCAGGAAGTCGTAGAACTCCTCGATGTTGGCCTGCAGGTTGGTCTGGGGATAGTAGCGGGGATCCTCGGCCAGCTCGGGGTGGCCGATGGCGCTCATAAAGATGGGATAGTGGCGGTTGTACTGGGGCATGGCGATCTGGAGCCACTTGTTGTCCTTGGTCTTGTGGGCCACCACCAGGGGATTGGGCAGGGTGCGGCGGGACAGGGGGTACTGGGTGGTGGGGTCGCCGTACTGGCTGGCCTGCAGCAGCAGGGAGACATCCCAGATGGCGCTGTGGAACAGGGAGACCACCACGCGGTCGCCGATGCCCGTCTCGCGGGCGCGGTACAGGGCCGCCAGCACGCCGGAGGCCAGGTACATACCCACCTGATGGTCGCCGAAGCCGGCGATGGTCAGCATGGGCAGGGCGTCCTTGTCGAACAGGGTGCCCAGGATACCACCGCGGGCAAAGAAAGCGGTGAAGTCGAAGCCGGGCAGATCCTTATCGGGGCCCTTCTCGCCGTAGCCGGAAACGAAGCCATACACCAGCCTGGGGTACTTGGCGTGGAGCGTCTCATAGTCCAGACCGGCCTTCTTCAGGGGGTTCTGGCGCCAGTTGGTGATGAAGATATCCGCCTCGGCGATGAGCTTCTCCAGTGCCTCACGGCCGGCGGGGGTCTTGGTGTTCAGGCAGACGCAGGTCTTGCCGGCGTTCTCCAGATCGTAGGAGGTGTTCTCCTTCTGATCCTGGGGACGGCCCTCGTTGACGGCGGTGTAGCGCAGGGGGTCGCCGGCGGGGGCTTCGACCTTGATGACCTCGGCGCCCAGATCCGCCAGAAAGCGGGCGCAGCAGGGGGCGGCGATAAAGGTGGCCAGCTCCAGCACCTTTACGCCCTCAAGGGGACGTTTTACTTCGCTCATATCGTTCCTCCATGTATGTTAATAAATGGTGTGTTGCTTACATTTTCAGCAGGTCGCGGAAGGTCTCGAGGTTGGTTCGCACCTGCTCAAACCGCACCATCTGACGGTCCACCTCCACCAGCGTCAGGGGCAGGTCGGCGGCCTCGCAGGCCTTCTTGATCATCACATAGTCGAACTCCTCCGGGTCGCAGAACTTGGTCAGCACCACCAGAACCCCCTTGGCGCTTCTCGCCTTGGCGGTGTCCACGATCCACTTGACCCGGTTCTTCTCCTGATCGTACAGCACAGAGCAGTTGCCCATGGCGGCGAACTTCTCGGCCAGCGCGTTGAGGGCGTCATCGCGCTCCGGTGCGTCGGTGCGGTACTGGCGGGACTGGGCGGCCACGTCGTCGGCCACGATGTGCAGACCCATTTCGTCCAGAATGGCGTTCAGCGCCGGGGCGTCCGTCAGGATGCCGGAGATGACGATGGGCAGCTTCTCCGCGGCGGGAGTCTGGGCTTCCAGCTTCTCAATGAGCGCCTCCACCAGATCGGTGTGCTCCTCCTTGGTCATGAAGAAGGCGCTCTTGAAGATGTCGCTGCGCTGGGCGGCGGTGATCTCCGGGTGAACAGCCAGCAGCTCGTCGATCTTCCGCATGGCGGCGTTGTGGCGGTTGTAGATCTTGATGGAGGCGAGCAGCTTCTCCTCGGAGAAGGCGCCGCCCAGCTTTTCAAGGTCGTGGATCACGCGCTCATAGCCGGCCTTGGTATAGGCCACGCCGTAGGCGGGCTTGCGGTTCTGGGGATAGGTCATGGGGATGAAGGGGATGGACGGCACGGCGTACTTCCAGTTCTCGCCCACGGTCTTGAGGGTATCGCACAGGGCGGGGATGACGATAGCGGACGCGCCCTCGTAGGCACCGTTGATGCCCAGCTCCAGCAGGGACTGGACGATGGCGCACAGGAAGGCGGGACAGTATTCTTTGGCGCGGTTCAGCGCTACATCGCCGCCCCACGCGCCCATGGGGACGAAGCCCATGGCGTGGATAAGCTCCTCGGGAGTGTAAACAGGAGCGCACAGGACGATCTTTTTGCCCTGGGCCAGATAGCCGTCCATCTGCGCGCGGGGAGAGGCGGCCACCTCATGCAGCTTGTTGAGGATGTCGTTCATGCCTTACACTCCTTTCGCAGCCTTGTTGGCTTCCATGATCTCCGTCAGACCCTGCACACGGGTGTCGTACTGGGCCTCGGAGAAATTGCGGGGGTCGGCCTGATCGCCGTCGAAGCTGACCACGGGGATATCGCAGGCCTTGCCGATTTGGCGGCTCATCTCGTACATGAAGCCGCTCCACAGCTTGCAGGAGCGGTTGGTATGCACCAGCATACCCTCCACGTGGTTGTCCTTGCAGAGCTTGATGCGCTTGTCGCGGCTCATCTCCAAATTGATGGCGTTGGGCACCTTGCAGTAGGCGCGGATCATCTCGTCGAAGGTGTTGTAGTCGAAGCCGAAGGCGTCGGCGTAGATGGTGGTGACCATGTTGATGCCCCGGGACTTCAGGCCGGTGCTGGTGGCACGCAGGTACGGCCAGCAGGCGATTCCCTCGAACATGATGCGGTACTTCTCCTCCGTGCGGAAGGTGGAGGTACCGTTCTTGTGGTTGTCCTCATACTCCTTCAGCAGCGTCTCCATGGCGTCGGCGGCGGTGGACTTGCCCCGGGCCGTGACCATGACGGCCATGTGGTTCAGCAGGTCGAAGCCGTTGAAGGGAGAGGGCACGTACTTGGCGCAGCCGGTGGCTGCCAGCCAGGCGCGGCTGGAGCGGCAGGAGAAGCCGGTGACCTCCTTGAATTTCTCGTCGGACCACTTCTTGCCGGTGATCTCCTCCAGCTGCTTCACGGCATCCCAGAACTGGCCGGTGACGTAGGCCACCTCGGCGTCGGACACCTCGTAGTCGGGGTTAAAGGGGATATCCAGCAGGATCATGGGGATATTCAGCTCACGGGCCAGGTTCTCATACCACTTGATCATGCAGGAGCAGATGTTGCTGCAGCACAGCAGTACGTCGGGCATGGCCACGTCCTGCTCGGGACAGGACTTCAGCTTGGCGTAGGCCAGGGACACGCGGGCGTAGGCGCAGATGTCGTTGGAGTAGCCCTCGGACTCCGCCACCTCGCACATTCTCGTGCCCGCGCCGCGGGCGGCGATTCCGGCGGCCTGATTTTCGGGGTACACGGTGGCGATGCCCATAGTCTCCGGGATCTCCACAGGGAAGTTGCTGGAGACCCAAGCCACCTTCTCGCCGCGCTTCTTGGCCTCGATGGCGTCCACATAGGCGTCCGCCGCGATCTTGCCCAGCTTATACTTGGCGGAATTCACATCAACCGGCTTCGGGGCTTTCTTCACTTCTTCTGCCATTTCAGTTCCTCCTCACAGCTTTTATCGAAACATATTTCTGTTTATTCATGTCATCTGCTTATATGCCCACAGGGCCGCGCCGATGGCGCCGAAATACTGGGCCAGCGGGTCCACACTGACGGGGACGCTCAGCTCGTCGCTGAGCGCCTGCCGCACCGCGTCGTTCCGGGCCACACCGCCGGAGAGACAGACCTGCTCCGTGACGCCCGCCCGCCGGGCCAGAGCCGCCACGCGGCTGGCCACGCTGCGGCAGATGCCTGCCACCAGGTCGGGGCGCCTGACGCCGTTGGCCAGCTGACTGATGACCTCGCTCTCGGCAAACACGGTGCAGGTGCTGGAGATAGCGGCGGGGGCCGCGGCCTTGGCGGCCTCGGCATCCAGATCGTCCACATCCAGGCGGAGGATGGAGGCCATCACGTCCAGAAAGCGGCCGGTACCGGCGGCGCACTTATCATTCATCACGAAGTTGGTCATCTTGCCGCTGGGCGACAGGGCGATGACCTTGGCATCCTGCCCGCCGATGTCGATGACGGTACGCAGGTCCGGGAACACGAAGCGCCCGCCCAGGGCGTGGGCCGTCAGCTCGCTGATCTCGCCGTCGGCGCCCTGGTAGTTCTTGCGGCCGTAGCCGGTGACAAAGGCGCAGGCCATATCGGCCCGGGTCAGGCCGCTGGTCTGCCACAGCTGCGCCAGCGCCTCCTCCGGCCCGCCGGTGCCCAGGCCGCCGGTTTGGAGGCTGTGGGCCACCAGCTCTTTTCCGTCTTTAAGAACGGCGCACTTGGAAGTGGTGCTGCCGATGTCGATACCTAAGGTGTACATGGGGTCCTCCCTATTCTGTGCGATCGGGCAGAAATACCCTCTCCCGCGGTGCGGAGATACTGCGCGCCGCACTGGTCTTACCAGTTTACTTATATTATACGGGTTTGTGAAATTTGCGTCAATTATGCGAATTGCCAAAGAAATAACAATTATTTGTGCATTGTACCGAGCCGCACTTTAAATGATTAAATCTTTCCGGATTTTTCCGTGACAATGTTGCGTTTTCTTTGGAAACTCGTCATGGCAGTATGGGAAAGCCGCATGGCGCGCTCGCGCCATGCGGCTTTCTGCGGTTCACGGCTCCAGGTCGTGTTTGTCCAGCTTCATGTTCCGGTAGGCCTTGGGGAGGCCGGGGGCGATGAGGGGAAAGGTGTTCTCCGTGTCAGACGTGGGCTGAATGTTATAGGTGCCGTACATATTCACCAGGTCGAAGCTGCTGCGCGGCACGCCGGGAAAGTGGTGGACGTCCGGTGTAGCGTCATAGGGAAAGCCCTCCCGGCTGCGCTTGCGTTTGGGCATAAAAATCACCTCCGGCCTTAGTATGGCCGGAGGCGGTGGGTTTATGAGCTTCAGCGGTAGACCTCCGCGTCGAAGTCGCGGACGATCTCATCCCGCTTCTCGTCGCGGACGCAGACCAGATTTGTCTCGTCAAAAGCCAGGCGCATGGCGAAATCCTTGGCCTCGTAAATATCGTTTGTCTCGAAGAAGTCGCGATAGGCCTCCTCCGGCTCGTGGCTCTTGCGCCAGATAACGTGAAAACGCATAGACACTCCTCCTGCAAAATGGGGGTAATTTTTAGTATACCCCCGCCGGAAACAAAAAGCAACGGTGGGTTTTGCCAAAAAACACGGGCAAAGTTCGTCACATTTTCCCCCGGGAAAGTTGTGATTTCTTCTTTCCCTGCCCCACAAGATATTGTATAATAGCAGACGATATTTTGGAGAGACAGAGGTGGATCAGGGTGAAGATCGGATTTGACAACGAAAAGTACCTGCAATTACAAGCGGAGCACATCACGGCGCGGCGCGCCCAGTTCGGCGGCAAGCTGTATCTGGAGTTCGGCGGCAAGCTGTTTGACGACTATCACGCCTCCCGTGTGCTGCCGGGGTTCCAGCCGGACAGCAAGATACGGATGCTGCAGACGCTGAAGGACGACGTGGAGATCGTAGTGGCCATCTGCGCCGGGGACATCGAGAAGAACAAGATGCGCGGCGACCTGGGCATCAGCTACGACGTGGACGTGCTGCGGCTGATCGACGTATTCCGGGGGCTGGGCTTCTATGTGGGCAGCGTGGTCATCACCCAGTACGCCGGCCAGCCGGCGGCGGACGCCTTTATCAAGCGGCTGAGCGCTCTTGGCGTGAAGAGCTATAAGCACTATCCCATCGCCGGGTATCCCTCGGACGTGGCGCACATCGTGTCCGACGAGGGCCTGGGCAAGAACGAATACATTGAGACGACCCGGCCGCTGATCGTGGTAACGGCTCCCGGCCCCGGCAGCGGCAAGATGGCCACCTGCCTGAGCCAGCTGTACCACGACAACCGGCGGGGTATCCGGGCGGGCTACGCCAAGTACGAGACGTTCCCCATCTGGAACCTGCCACTGAAGCACCCGGTGAACCTGGCCTATGAGGCGGCCACGGCGGACCTGAACGACGTGAACATGATCGACCCGTTCCACCTGGAGGCCTATGGCAAGACCACGGTGAATTACAACCGGGACGTGGAGATCTTCCCGGTGCTGGCGGCCATGTTCCGGATGATCCAGGGCGAGTGCCCCTACAAGTCCCCCACGGACATGGGCGTGAACATGGCGGGCTTCGCTATCGTGGACGACGCGGTGTGCCAGGAGGCCAGCCGGATGGAGATCCTGCGCCGGTACTACACCGGGTGCGTGGAACGGGCCAAGGGCCAGGCGGACGAGTGCGTGGTGCGGAAGCTGGAGCTGGTGATGCAGCAGGCCGGCGTGACGCCGGACATCTGCCCGGCGGTGGCGGCCTCGCTGGAAAAGGCGGAGGCCACCGGCAAGCCGGCGGGCGCCA
>ENA-OOYV01001906-OOYV01001906.1-human-gut-metagenome-genome-assembly--contig:-NODE-1906-length-11349-cov-2.217992_pt1 | contig 11349 bp, 10 predicted proteins | sample MGYA00241704_ERZ501380 | MGnify/ENA primary metagenome ERZ501380 (study PRJEB25962, sample SAMEA2042984) | human gut metagenome | biome: human gut; feature: human-associated habitat; material: faeces...
TGAGAATATAATTTTTTTATATCTTATTTTAATTTCTTATTTAATATTTGTAGCTCAAGTTTGCTTAAACTATTGCATTGCTTATGCTTTTGGAGATATTTTAGAATTTAAATTTTTGAATAAAATTTATGAGCTTTAAATTTGCTCTGAATTAAATAAAAAAATATTTTGCATTAAGCTTTTAACTTGTATGTATTTTATACTGAATTCATTTATTTGGCAAGGAAAATCGTAAGACAAAATTCGAGTTTTTTCGTATTGTGGAGAGGTAATTTTATTAATACTATGAAGCTCATAATACTTCTAACATAAATTCGTATAGTTATTTTATGAAAGAAATAATCTCAAATTATTATATTTTTTATAATTCAGATCCATTTCATATTATTTTTTTACTAACCTTTAGTATAAAAAAAATCAAAAATCATAATTTTTAATGATTTTTGATTTTAAATATTTTTTTACAGTATTTTTTATTTATTTAAACCGTAGAACCATGGGCCTTGACCATCTTTACCAGATGTTGAACATCCAGCCATATATGAATCAATAACCTTTGCAATATTTGTGTCTTCTCTAGGTGTACTTGATGTTTTAGTAAATTTGTTATTTTCACTATCACTAAAACTTCCATCACTATTTAAGTAAAATTTTAAAACTTCATTACATAAACTTGCTGATGGATCATTTCCAACTAAAACAACACTATTCATAGTAACTTGGTTTTCATTAATTGTATAGTATCCTACATAATGAGCATCTGTATCCCCACATTTATAATATGCAGAAAAAGTTCCTTCCTTACTTAACACTACTGTATAATTCATGTAAACCGGTTCTGAATTAGTTCCCTCATTCATATTAATTTTTTGAGATTCATATGTTCCCTTTAAACTATCATATGTTTGAGTACTATTTTCTTTTGTTTTTTCATTTTTTGATTCATTTAAATTACTTTTATTTTCGTTTTCTTCATTTTTTGTTTCATTTGAATTATTATTTTCATTTTTTGATTCCATTGCAGCTACTTTACCTTCTAATTCATTTGTTCTACTTTTTTCTTTTTGAAGATTATCAAAAAGGAACCATCCTCCAACTCCTAATATAGCAATTATTAAAATAACTATTAAGCATATAACTACTTTTTTCATAACTCTTCCTCCTTTTAGCTTTTGTAAAAAAATATTTATTATGAATTCATTATAACAAAAACGTAAATTTTTTCAATATATTTTTTCAAAAATATTCCATCTTAAATTAAGTACTATAAAAGGAACTGCAAATCTTTACAAAAAGTTGCAGTTATTTTTCTTTTTATTTTGTGTTGCTTATCGTTCACTATAGTGGAATATTATTCGTAGAAATGGACGGCTTTCTTTGACAACCATTTGTTGGTGTGTCAAAGAAAGCCGTCCCACCATTTTATCTTATTTTTTCAAAGTAAAATATACAGTATATTCTCCAACTCTTTCACTACCATTGTCTACTAATTTTAATTCATTATTTTCATTTACTAAATTAATTATAATTGCTTCTCCTGTTTTGCTTACTAATTTAAATGACTCATTATTTATTATAGTATATGTTCCTTCTTCGCTTCCATCTCCCATTGATGCTCCTATATAATATGTGTATGTTCCATCTTCTTTTATTTTTAATGCATCTGTTTCTGCTTTATATGATGAACCATAAACTACTTTTAAACTTACTTCTTTATTATTTTTATCTACTGCTTTATATGGTTTCCATTCTCCTACAATATTATCTATATTCACAACATTGTTATCTATTTTTTCTTCTTTTCCTGTTGCCATTTGTGATTGTTCTATATTGTTTATTGTTTGGCTTTCTTTACTAAATAAATTACATTTTATTGCTGCAAATGTTCCTACTCCAAAAACAATTACCAAAGATGCAGCAATTGCCACTATTTTTTTTACTTTTTTACCACTCTTTATCTTGTTGCTACTCTCATTTTCATTATTTACTTTTTTCATAATCATTCCCCCTAACTCTTCTGGAACTTGAATATTATCAATATATTTTTTTACTTCGTTTGCTATATACTTATCATCAAATTCATTCTTCATATTATAAAATCACCTCCTATTCGCTTAATAATTTTCTTAACTTTTGCATTCCATTATAATATATGGTCTTTACTGTACTTACTGGCTTTGATACTGTATTTGAAATATCGTCAAATGTGTATTCTAAGTATAATTTCATCAATAAGATTAATCTAACTTCCTCAGTTAATTTGTTTAATGCTTGATTAATATTTAATTTTTCTATTTGCATATCATCTATATTTTTTATGCTTGCAGATTCATCATACTCTGATATATATGTTATTTTAGAATTTTTTTTTATAAAATCTCTACACTCATTTATTGCTATTCTTGTTATCCACGTATTAAAAAACTCATTATGTTTTAATTTTTGCATTTTGGTATATGCTATATATATTACTTCATCCAATACTTCAATTGTATTTTCTCTGTTCTCCAAAATTGCATATATTGTTTTATATAAAGAATTTTTAATATTATCAATTATTAATGGAAAAACGTCTTTGTTTCCAGACTTGAATTCGTCTATTAACTTTTCTTGTTCGTTTGTTATTTGACTCATTTTTTTACTCCTTTCTTTTTTTATTAGACTTTTTTGTTGATGAAAAAGTTTTATTTTTTTACAAATTATAACATTTTTTATATTTTGTAGTAAAATTTTACAAAAAAAACAAACTAGCTAAGAAATTTTTATGCTTTTCTTAGCTAGCTTTTCTATATTTATCATGTATTTTTTCCTTTAGCTCTTAAGTATGATTTTTCACCAATATAATCTATCCCATCTATAGCTAAAGCTAAATATATTGGAAACATTGTTAGTATATATCTTGATCTATTTTCCCATATTAGTAAAAATACGATAATTCCTACCATTGAAATTGATAATATATATTTATAACTTGTATAATCTTTTTCTTTTATTAATTTAATGCAACTAAAGATTATTAAAATTAACAATGTTAAATGCATTACTTGTGGAAAATATTTATAAACATTTGAATATTTTCCATCATTTAATATGCATTCATGAATTATATTTTTATTTACTGGGTTTCTACTCAGTTTTGCTGGTGCATAATATGTTCCATCAGTCCATGCATATTTTAATTTTACAGTTAAATGTTTAATAAAATCATTGCAAGTATAATTCCTCATAATTTCATTTATTTTTAATCTATCCGCTTCTCTTTTTTCTGAATAACTATTATACGAAAGCGTATAATTTAAAAGTTCTTCGTTATAACTTCCATTATCAACTAATCCCATCATTATCCAATGTTCTATAGGCATTTTATAGTTTTCTATGTTAGATGACTTATTCAATTGTTTATTCATAGTAATTGAAAATCCTAATAATACAACTATAGATGTTATACCAATAATACAATAATTTTTTAATGTTTTTTTATCTATTTGGGTAAGAATTTGATATACAACTATTGCTATAGCTATAAAAATGCTTGTAATCTTTACTTTCCAAGCTGTAGCTAAAGTTATTCCCATTATAATTAATAAAATATTTTTCAATGTCGTTTTATTTTCATTTTCTTTTAAAATTAAAAATAAAAATAATATTAATGTTGAAAAAAACATTGATAAAGAATCTGTATAATATATTGCACAATGCATATATAATGGTGTTGTACATAAACATATCATTAATGCTAATAGTGCCTTGGATTTATTATAAATTTTATTTATACAATAATATAGCAAAATTACAGTGGCTGTTATTATTAATGAATTAAATAATGTTGCTATAGTTATAAAATCACTACATTTAAATATATATGATATTTTAAATACAACTATATATATGACTGTAATCATTTGGTTATTTGGATATTGTAATAGATATCCTGCTCCTATATCTTCACTTCCTATTGTATAGTTTTTGGCTATATTAAATACATCTCCCATATCCCACGATGGATTTACCTTTAGTAGCTGTCCTAATACTATTGATAATATTCCAAATAGTGAAAATAACACTATATGTATGTATTTTATGTGCTCTATTTTTGGAATTATTTTTTTACTTGTAAATATTAATAGAACTAAATATATTGCTATACCTATTATAAGGTAGATTGGATTAAATTGATATATTATTGGGTCGTAGTTTAGTATTGCGTTTTGGATAATCCAGAAAAGAATTGACGAGAGTATGATTGGAAAGATTTTTTTTATATTATTTTTCATAGTTGGTCTCCTTTACTTTTTGATATTATATAATTTTTTTATTTTAATAACAATATATTTTTGATATAACACAAAATAAAGACAGACAAAGGACATTTTTAGCTTTCTTTGTCTGTTGATTATTTTCAAATCAAAATTTAATAATTAATATCAACATAACTATTAATTTTATTCGTATTACTTTTCAACCATAAACTATTTTTATACCATCTCAATTATTGTATTTTTATATTGTTAATTTTTTATTTATTGAAATATTATATTTAAATCAACATTTCCATTTATTCCAGCTATATTTCCCTTGCTAGTATATTGCCAAATATCATATTTTCCCTTATAGTCAGTTTTATTATTTATAGAATTAGTATAATGTGCTACCCATACTTTATAGTTCGATAATTTACTCATATCTAAGTTATTATAAAGCCAAAATTTACTCGCATATATCATACCAGAATATCCTTTTTGTTGTACTCTTTCACAAAAGGCCTTGCATACCTTAGTTCTTTCTTCTGTTGAAAGGTTATCAGCTCTACCAACTCGTGATGTTGTTGCATATTCAGAGTCAATTACTATTGGATAAGTAATGTTATAATTTTTTATTGCATTAATTACAAAATCTGCTTCTTCTATTGCTTCTGATTCGTTTACAGCTTGTGAATAAAAGTATACACCACATTCAATACCATTTTTTAATGCATTTTCTATATTATAACTATAATTGTTGTCATAAACAATTCTTCCAGTTCCCCAACCTCTATATCCAACTCTTATCATTGCAAAATCGACTCCTGATTCTTTTACCTGTTTCCAATCAATGTTATTTTGATATGAAGATACATCAATTCCATTCTTTTCCTTTATCTCCTTAAATGTAAATCTCTGATTTTTCATTTCATTTTTTCCAAAAGTTAAAATCTTTGTTCCGTTTGGCGCTTTATCATTATTTAAAGTCATATATAAACCAGTCTTCTTTGAAATAATACTATATGTTTTATCTTCGTTTTCCTTAATTATCCATTTTTGTGCTTCTGTGCCATTATAATCCCATTGTTGGATATTATTGCCATCTTTCATTAATCCACCAGCAACATCCAAAAATTTACCAGATTTTTTTACCTGAATAGTATAAAGACCGTCTCCTGTATAATTTATTATAAATCTTTGTTGTGGAACACTTGCTCTATCCCAAATCTGTAATAGAGCACCTACTTGATTGCTTCCGCTCGCTATATCTAGTACTTTATTATCATTTAAGACTGTATTTATCTCGTAAGTTCCATTTTTTTTACATTTTTTTCCCTCTTCTATTATTATTTTATCAAATATGAACTTCTGTGTATTTTCTTCATTTGATTCATACATACATATCTGCGAACCTACACTATTATCTGTTATTGTTCCATATAACCCATTACACTTTGATATTATATTATAATATCCATCTTCTGTTTCTTTTATTATCCATCTTTGTGCATCTGTATTGTTATTATCATATTGTTGCATTGATGCTCCTTCTTTTATACTTCCTCCTGTTACATCTAACACCTTTTGTGACTTTCTTACTGTTATTTTGTAATATCCATCTCCTACATATTTTACTATAAATCTTTGTTGCTCTACATTACTATCATACCATAACTGTACCTTCGCTCCAGCGCTATTACTTCCTCCTGCTATATCAAATATTTTATTTCTATCTAATACTGTCCTTATTTCATATTCTCCATCTTCTATACTTTGTTTTCCTTTTTCTTTTAACGTAATTTTCATATTCACTTTATTATTATTCTCTTCATTTATTATTCCTATGCCTGTATTGTCATTATCTGAATCTTCTTTTTTATCAATTACCTGTTTTTCTTCATTTATATCATCTTGTTTTTTTTCTTCACTTATATTCTGTACTTCATTTATATCCAAGTTATCACTTATTTCCGTTTTTAAATTACTATTATCTTCATTTTTTTTAATGTCTTCAGCATATACTTGTACAATATTTGACATAATACAAAAAAACAATATACAACATATTAATATTTTTTTCATAAATTATTCCTCCTCATTCACATTAGATTATAACATTATATTAATTAATTTCAACCGTTTTTAATAATCTTCAAAAAAATACCATCCAAAAATTATTGGATGGTATTTTTTATTTTTCATTTTCTTCACGAATTCCATTATATTCTTTTATAAAATACAATGGCCTATTTTTTGTTTCATTGAATATTCTTCCTAAATATTCTCCCATTATTCCAAATAACATTATTTGAATTCCGGCAAAGAATAATACTAATAATATTATCGCTTGAAAAGCTTGTATTGCTATATGCTGCGTTACACATTTTACAATTACATATATAAAATAAACTACTAATGCAAAAAATGTTGGTATTGATAAATATGTTGATATTCTTAATGGAGATGTTGTAAATGACGTTATTCCATCTATAGCTAAATCTATTAATTTTTTATAATTCCATTTTGTTGTTCCTGCAATCCTTGGATCACGATCAAATAAAACTTCTTTTTTATTATATCCTATCCAACTAAACATACTTTTTGAACATCTTTGGGTTTCTCTTAATTGTTTTAACGCATTTACACATCTTCTATCTAATAATCTAAAATCACCAGTATCCTTTTGTATTTCTACTCTTGTTAAACTTTGTAATACTTTATAATACATTTTTGATGTAAATTTTTTTAAGAATGTTTCACCTTTTCTTGATTTTCTTCTTGCATATACATCATCATATCCCTCTTCCCAGTATTTTATTAATTCTGGAATTAGCTCTGGTGGATCTTGTAAATCTGCATCTATAAAAATTACACAATCTCCTTTTGCATAATCTAAACCAGCTATCATTGCAACTTCTTTTCCAAAATTTCTTGAAAAGTCAACATAGCTTATTTTTGAATCTTTTTCTCTTAGCTTTTTTATTATTTTTAATGTATTATCTTTACTTCCATCATTTATAAACAATAATTCAAATTCATAATTTTTTAAATTTAATATTACTTTACTCAACCTATCATATAATAAAGGTAATGATTCTTCTTCATTATATGCAGGTATTATTATTGATACTTTTTTCATTTTATACCTCCATTGGTTTGTCTGAATACTTATATGTGAACAATCAATATTTGTAAAATTGTATATATGTGTAATACCATAATACTTATGGCAACAAATTTATTAACATTTTTTTCCTCATACAATGACTTAATCTTTATCTTACTTGCTATTAACAGCATAATTAACGGAAGTATCGGCAAAAAGTACCTTCCTTGAACTCCCAAAATACTATTATTTCCAACATACGTCCATTGAACATATAAACTTGTAAATATTAATCCAATAATAGCTAATATTGTTATAGAAATCCAAAAAATTTGATATTTTTTTAATTTTCCTTTTATATCATTGTCTAATATTGTAGCCATAATATAAATAGCAAACATTGAATATGGAATGATTGAATATAGTTTAACTAATTCTCCCCATCCTAAATCAGAACCGAACAATGACAAAAAATAATTATTTCCATTTAAATTAATTGTATACAATACTTCTTGTATATACTGAATTGGACTATGCATTGCAAGTTCAACTTGAATTTTGGAATCACCTTCTCTAAAATTAGCTAGATATTTACTTGATAATGTCAACCATAATAAATTTATAATTACCGCTATTCCCGCAATAATTATGAAATTCAATATTTTACTTTTATTACTTTCATTTTTGAATTTTTGTTTAGGTATTATTAAAATAAGCAACACCAGTGGTATATATACTATTTTACACAATGCTATAATTATAGACAAACATAATATTATGATTTTTTCTTTTGTCATTATCTTATCTTTACTTCCAAATGCCAAATTCAAAATATATGCTATATATAAAAACGACATTGAAATAGTCATAGCATCAGGTGACAACGATGAAAATCCTTCAATAGCAATTGGTATCATTGCTGGTATTAATAATAATTTTTTTCCAAAAGGTATTATCTTTATTGCAAAATATAATATCACCAGTGCAAACATCATATTAAATAGCCTACCAAGATATGTTAATAAATATGTATTATTTGTTATCAATTTTCCTAAGGCAATACCTATAGCTTGCGGTATGTATTGAACAAATGAATAGACTGCCGCTGTTTCAGAATTTAATATTGTCCTATCTTCATTGTTTAATTTTACATTTAATCTTTCTTTTACATCAGAATATGTCATATTTATCCAATCTTCTGGAAATATCTCTGCAACACTTTTTGGCATCATTGATCCTTGTACCCCATCTTTTATTGGCGTCATAAAATGTCCTTCTGAAATCTCATATGCTCTTAACCAATGATAATATTCATCATGATTCTTAAAAGTTGGCATAACCAACATAAAAAATATACATACTATTGGTGCAACCATTAAGAAAATTTTTTCTTCTTTAATATCTTTTTTATAATAAATAATACTTGAAATAACAACAACACTTAAAATCATTACCGTACTTATTATCACAAAAATTTTTTTTCTTATACTACTTTTATATAAATCTTGAAATATTAATGATTGTCCCTGTTGCTCGTTTCCATTTATATATAATTTATTATTTTCAAATTCATTTTTATCAGTATATTTTAGGGTATAAAATTTACTATGATTATCTAAACTTTCAAATATTATAAAAATATTATATACTTGACCTTTTGATTCTTTTTGCTTGTCAAATTTTAACATATATCTTGTATTTTCTCTAATGTAATTTCTTGTAATCTCTTTCTCAGTTAAAATATATCCATTATTGTCCTTAATTCCTACTTTTATTCTACCACCACAATTAGCAGCATCTTTATATGGTTCAAAATCAATAATTACTTTTTCTAAATTGTTTTCAACAGCAACAAAACTTTGAATTAACTCACTATTTTCCTCAATTTTCTCTATATTTCCTGTTGCTTCTTGAACACTCCCACTTGTATATAATTTATTTTTTATTGAAACTGTATATGTAATAATTAATAATACTACTATTATACTAATTAATAAAACAGTATAAAATTTCCAATCTTTTTTTAAATTAAATTTCATTTGTCTCTCCTATTATTATTTTATATTTAGCAATACAATACCAGTTATTATTAAGCCTATTCCAGCATATCCCCAAATGCTTATATGTTCCTTAAAAAAGATAATACCAGCAATAATTACGAGAACTTGAGTTATCCCTGTAATAATTGGAAATATATAACTTAAATCAAATTTTCGTACTATATAGAATGTATAAATTATAAAGCTTCCTATATATGTCAGAAAACCTAATATTGCTTTTATTCCCATTGAGAAATTAAAATTTCCATTACTTATTGCTATACTCATATTTGAACTTCCCATTTTTACTAGTACCAAACCTCCAACTGATAATATTAAATACATTATAATACTAATTATTTTTATCATTCCTATTCTCCTCTATCTTTTTTTCTAAATCATTTACTTTCTTTGATAAAATTGCATTTTCTTGGATTAGTGTAGTCACTTTTTCTTGGATTTTTGAAAAACCTAAACTAATATAAAAAATTATTATTATAATTAAAAAAATATATATTAAGAATAAAGCATTGGTTGGCTCTGCAATATGTATTATTGATGAAATTTTTATAACTATCATAGGAAATATTGCACACAATAGAGTAATTATTCCGAATGAAAGCCACAATAATGTGTATTTATATGATAATTTCTTTTTTTGCGTAACTCTTAAAATAAAAACGCAAAATATAAAAGTTGCAAAAATCAAAATATATTGTAATATTTTATTCATTTTATACCTCCTTATTTTTAAATATACAAGCAAGTGTAACAGCTAAACCTACTTTTATTGCATAATATATAGATTTTATTGGTGTTATCGATGATGAACCCGTATCTCTTTCTTTCATTTGCATTGGCAATTCAAAAATTTCAAATTTATTTTTTGCTATAAATGCATCTGTTTCTGGCTCTGGATAATCAACAGGATAATTATTTGCAAAAATTTTTATTATTTTTTTATTTACTGCCCTATATCCAGATGTTGTATCTTTTATTACTTTTCCAGTAAACAATTTTATTATTTTTGAGTATAGATTAATTCCAATTCTTCTTACGAATGTTGATTGAAATCCATTCTTTTCTATAAATCTTGATCCTATCACCATATCATTTCCGGCTTTAATCTTCTCTATTATCTCTGAAATATATTTTGGATCATGCTGACCATCTGCATCCATTTGAATAGCTATATCATATCCAAATCTGTAAGCATACTTATAACCAGTTTGTACTGCTCCTCCTATTCCCAAATTAATTGGTAAATTAATTACATTAAAGTTATTTTCATTGCACTTTTTTAATGTATTGTCTTTAGAGCAATCATTTATGATAACGTAATCTACCATTCCATCGCAACATTTCTTTAAATTATTAATTGTTTCTACAATAGCCTCTTCTTCATTATAGGCTGGAATTATCACTAATGTTTTCATTATTTTTCCTTCTTTCCAAGCTATTTTTTAAAATATACATATATGCATTACATTATGGTCAAATACAATTTGCTCCCTATCAAAGTAATCCCAATTTTTCTGTAAGAATTTTTCATTCAAATCTTCTCTACTTTCTACAATCTTTAAATTTCTATTTGTATATAACTTTATAATACCTGGTATACACCAATCAGCTGAATATGCTTTAATATTCATGTCGCCTGACATTTTTAATTCAGGATACGTATATTGTCTAACCGAATCTCTATATATAGCAATAGAATCAACCTTTTCACCTGTTTTAAATTCGTACTCCTCTATTATAGATTCAATATTTAATGTAATTGTTTTATCCATATAATTTCCTATATAATTATCTATTGAAAATCTCATAAAACTACAAAATTGAATTGATAAGAAAATAATTATTATAGCTATTAAAAAAAGTTTGTCCAATTTTTTTAAATCTATATTTAATAATATATACAATAGCATTATTCCTAAAATTGCACCCATCGGATATGAGC
>ENA-OOYV01001919-OOYV01001919.1-human-gut-metagenome-genome-assembly--contig:-NODE-1919-length-11279-cov-5.470064_pt1 | contig 11279 bp, 10 predicted proteins | sample MGYA00241704_ERZ501380 | MGnify/ENA primary metagenome ERZ501380 (study PRJEB25962, sample SAMEA2042984) | human gut metagenome | biome: human gut; feature: human-associated habitat; material: faeces...
CTGCACATGCGACTACTTGCATATTGTCGCGCCAAATGGGCGCGACCGAATTGCTTGACTTCCGTTTCTGTCTGCTTTCCCCGAACATCCTCTTCAAGCTTCAAAATATCCATCACCAAAAACAGACCAGCACGGCATCACACCATGCTGGTCTGTTCTTTATCCTGCTTACTTTTCCGGCGCATCCGGGGTGGTCGGCGTGGGCGGCACCGGGGCTTTGCCCTGAATGTACACCGGGTATGCCGCGCTCACCCGCTGACCGTCATTCACCGTCGCGGTGACGAGGACAATTTGTGTTTCCGCGTTTGCGGACACGCGCAGCTTCCCGTCGCCAGAAATCGTCGCAACGCTCGCGGGGCAGTTGACCGCCCACGTCACGCGCTTCACCGTGGCGTTCGCGGGCTGCACCGTCGCCATCAGCCGGAGCGTCGCACCCGCGCGGACGATGCGGTTGCCTGTAATCACCACGCCCGTCGCCGGAATGCCGACCGTCACACGCAACGACGCGCGCTTGTTCGAGCCGTCGGTCGTGCGGACGGTAATCGTCGCTGTACCCGCCTTCAAGCCGCGCACAACGCCGTTTGCATCCACCGTCGCAACGCGGGTGTTGCTGCTGCGCCAGCGGATGGGCATCTGCGCCGTTTCGGGTGTTGCCGACACATGCAGCTGCACCGACGCGCCAACGTTAATCCAGCTGCTGGCTGCCGTCAAGGTGAGTTTCGTCGTCTTGGGGTAAATGACAAGCGTCCACGTTGCGGAAATTGTGCTGTTCTCCGCGCTGACAGCGTTCACCGTTACCGTCGTGATTTCTGTCACGTTCTTCGTGGTCAGCACGCCGCTGGTCGAAATCGTCGCGACGCTCGCGGGGCAGTTGAGCGAGTAGATAACCTTCTGATTTGCGGCATCCTTGGGCAGAATCGTCGCCTTGATGGTCGTGGACTGCCCGCCGCCGAGTTTTTCCGCGCCGCTGATGGCCAGCGACTTGACCGTTTTCTGTACCTTGACAGTGAACTTCGCACGGACACCCGTGCCGTCCGTCGCCGTCGCGGTAATCGTCACTGTGCCCGCCTTGAGCGCGGTCACAACGCCATTTGCATCCACCGTCGCAATACGCTTGTTGCTGGTCGACCAAGTGACGCTCTGCGCGGCATCTTCCGGCAAAACGCGCGCCGTCAGCTGAAGCGTCTTGTCCTCGCCGTCCACATCAATGTAGTTTCTCGGCGCGGAAATGGCAACCGTCGTTACCGGGGGCAGAATCTGCACGGTGTGCGTCGCGGAAATCGCGCTGTTCTCCGCGCTGACCGCCGTTACCTTGATGGTCGCAGGCGCGGTGAACCCCTTGCCAGCCTTCAAGCGCCCATGCCGGTCAATGGTCGCAATGTCTTTGCCGCAATCCACCGACCAGATAACCTTCTGGTTCGTTGCCGTAGCGGGGGTGATGACGGCGTTCAGCGTGATGGTCTTGCCCTGCGCAACGGCACTTGCGCCGCGGATTTCCAGCGTGCCGACCGCGCTTCCGACCGTCAGAGTGATTTTCGCCGAGCGGCCCGAACCATCCGTCGCCTTGGCGGTAATCGTCACCTTGCCGACCTTCTTCGCCGTCACCAGACCGTTTGCATCCACCGTCGCAATGCGCTTGTTGCTGGTCGACCACGTCACCTGCTGGGAGGCGTCCTCCGGGATGCATTTTGCCGTCAGCTGAAGCGTCGGGGAAGCGAGGTCAATCGTCAGGCGCGGCGCGGAAATCGCAAGTCCCGTCGTCACCGGGCGAATCGTAACCGTGTGGGTGGCGCGAATCGCGCTGTTCTGCTTGGACACCGCCGTCACGGTAATGGTCGTAATTCCGCTGACTTTCTTGGTCGTCAGCTTGCCGCTCTGGCTGATGCTGGCGATGCTCTTGTCGCAGTCCACCGACCAGACGACGCCCTTTTCCGTCGCATCCGCCGGCATCATCACCGCCTTGAGCGTGATGGACTTGCCCGCCGCGACGCTGCCTGCGCCCTCGATGGTCAGCCCCGTCACGCCGCTGACGACACGCAGGATAATGCGACCCCTGACCTTGCTGCCGTCCTTCGCCGTGGCGGTGATGGTCACTTTGCCGGTTTTGCGCGCCGTCACCAGACCGCTTGCATCCACCGTCGCGATTTTGCTGCTGCTGGTCGACCATGTGACATCGGCAATCGCGTCCTCCGGGTCGCACGTCGCTTTCAGCTGCAAAGTTTTGCTGCCGCTCAAATCAACATACGTCGTGGGCGCGCTGACGGTGATTTTTTTCACGCCCGGCGCAATGCACAGGCGGAAGTTCGCATAGCGCGACGGGTCGCTTTTCAGCGCCGCCGACACCTGCACATAGTGCGTGTATGGCACACGTTTGGTGGTAATAACGCCGCTTTTGATGGTCGCCAGCGAAGCGTCCGCCGGGTACAGCGTCCATTCCAAATCGCTGTTCGGGACGGTTTTTCCGTCGATGGTGACGGAGAACGTCAGCTTCTCGCCGCCGCGAACCGTCTTTGCGCCGGAAATAACGACTTCGCCTTTCGCGGGCGGCGTAGGCAGCGGCGGTGCGGGCGGCAGGTCACTGCCCGTGGTGATGTCCGACGGCGTTGTGACCGCCAGCGCTGTATTGCTCCATTGCGGCACAAGCAGCACCGCCAGCGCCAGCATCAGCACCAGCGCCGCCTTTTTCATGCTTTGCTTCATGGTTCTTTCCTCCTACCAATTTCCGAAAAAGGGATTCCGCATTCTTCATTGTAGCGCAGAGCGCGGCCTTGCGTCAAGCAAATTTCGCCTGTGGGTGAAGAATTTACAAGTCACCGCCTTGCAAAGGCGTAAATCCCAATCGCCGCGGCAATGGACAGATTCAGCGAATCCACCTTATTGCTGCTTGGAATGCGCACAGGCTGCCCCAGACGGCTGAATTCCGGCGGCAGGCCGCTGCCCTCGTTGCCGAAAATCAGCGTCCATCGGTCAGGAATGTCGCCCAACACATCCGGCAGGGACTTCGACCCGTCGAGCATGAACGGATAGAGCGCGTGTTCCGGGAACTGCGCCTGATACTGCGAAAAATCATCATAGACATGCAGCCGCAGCTGGAAGATGCTGCCCATGCTGGCGCGGACAGTCTTGGGATCAAACACATCCACGCACGGGCGGATGACGGCGATATCCTGCACGTCAAAGCCGAGCGCTGTGCGGAAAATCGTGCCGACATTGCCGCTGTCCGACGGGTGATGCAGGACGATATGCGGCTTGTCAGGGCGCAGGTCATCCTCGAACTTGCTGAACACCGCCGCCGCGAAGCAGTTCTCCTTCCCCGAAATGCGGGAAAGCGCCTTGTCTGCCTCTTCCACGCGGATATGGTGCTTTTCCGCTTCCTCGCGAAGCCGCTGTGCGCCCTCAGTTCCGGCGCTTCGGCTATGCAGCAGCACACGGCGGCAGCTTTCCGGGCGGTGCAGCAGGCATTCCATCGCCGGGAACATCCCCGGTGCGTAGGCATAATCCAGCTCCGCCGAATAGGTTGATAAAGACGGCATAATTGCCCTCCTAATTAGAATAGCGCTTCCACAAAGTCCTTAGCATTGAAGGGCTGCAAGTCGTCGATGCCCTCGCCTACCCCGATGTACCACACCGGCACTTCCAGCTCCTGCCGGATGGCAAGCGCAATGCCGCCCTTCGCCGTGCCGTCCAGTTTTGTCAGGATGATGCCGCCGATTTCGCAGACTTCCTTGAACGCGCGCGCCTGCGCCAGACCGTTCTGTCCCGTCGTTGCATCCAGCACGAGCATACAGCGCACATCCGCTTCCGGGAACTCGCGGTCAATCACGCGGCGCATCTTGTTCAGCTCATCCATCAGGTTCTTCTTGTTGTGCAGGCGGCCGGCGGTATCAACAATCAGCAGATCTGCGCCCTGTGCCTTGGCGGACTGGATGCCGTCATAGACGACCGCCGCGGGGTCAGCGCCCTCGGCGTGCTTGACAATCGGCACACGCGCGCGTTCCGCCCAGACGGTCAGCTGGTCAGCCGCCGCCGCACGGAAAGTATCTGCCGCGCAGAGGATAATCCGGCGGCCAATGTTCTGGAAGCGCAGGGCAAGCTTGCCGATGGTGGTCGTTTTGCCCGCGCCGTTCACGCCGACAACGAGCATGACCATCGGCCAGCGCAGCGGCGGACGCGGGATGTCCATCTGCTCAATCATGATATCTTTGAGCATCTGCTTGGCGGTATCGGCGTCCTTGACCTTGTTTTCGCTCACGCGGCGGCGCAGTTCATCCATCATGGCGGTTGTCGCCTTCATGCCGCAGTCGGACATGAGCAGGATATCTTCGAGTTCCTCATAGAAGTCCTCGTCAATCTTCCTCGTTTCCTTCACCAGCGTATCGACGCGCCCCATCAGCGAATCACGCGTCTTGGTCAATCCTTCACGCAGTTTTGCGAACAGTCCCATCGTCATTCCTTCTTTCTAAGGGGCACTGCCCCTTGACCCTTTCGCGCGATTGAGTTGCGCGCATCTTCATACTTTTTTCCGCATGTTTAGCAGGGGTTTCGCCTCTGCGGAGGCGACCAGAGGGCTTTGCGGTCGCCCTCTGGACTGCTTCGCATCCACATCTAAGCGGCTTGATTTTTCTTGTTGCAGGGATTTCGCGCCTGCGAGCGCGACAAGGGGGCTTTGCGGTCGCCCCCTTGACCCCTTCGCCCTTCGCCAACTATGTTACTGGAATTTATCGCGGTAAAACCGACCCCGTAATCCCAAAAGAGCGGCGCTCCCAGCCACCTTGCTGGAAACGCCGCTTTTGCTTGTTAAACCTGCTCCTGATGCTTAATCGCCGCACCGACGAAATCGCGGAACAGCGGATGCGGACGGTTCGGACGGCTCTTCAATTCCGGATGGAACTGCACCGCCACATACCACGGATGGTCGGGAATCTCAACAATCTCCACCAGATTGCGGTCAGGGTTCTTGCCCGCAATGGTCATTCCGCCCTCTTCAAAGCGGGTCAGGTAATCATTGTTAAATTCATAGCGATGGCGATGGCGCTCCCAGATTTCCTCCTGCGCATACGCCTTGTAGCTGTTCGTGTCATGCTTGAGCGCACAGCGATACTTGCCCAGACGCATCGTGTGGCCCAGCATATCGAGGTTCTGATCAGCCATCAGGTCAATCACCGGATAGAGCGTGTTGGGGTCAAGCTCGGTGGAGCTCGCGCCGCGCAGGTTCAGCACGTTGCGGGCGTATTCGATAACCGCCATCTGCATCCCCAGGCAAATGCCAAGGAACGGAATCTTGTGCTCGCGGGCGTACTGGATGGCAATCATCTTGCCCTCCAAGCCGCGCTGACCAAATCCGCCCGGCACGAGGATGCCGTGGCAGCCTTCCAGCGCCTCCGCCACATTCTCCTGCGTCAAATCCGCCGACTGCACCCACTTGATGTGTACCTTCGCCTGATGCGCAATGCCGCCGTGCGTCAGCGCCTCGACAATGGACAGGTATGCATCCGGCAGCTCGACGTACTTGCCGACAAGGGCAATCGTCGTCTCGCGGATGGGGTTCAGCTGGCGCTCAACCATGGTCTCCCACTCGGTCAAGTCACAGCTCAAGCCCGTCAGTCCCAGCAGCTGGCAGACTTTCTCGTCCAGCCCTTCCTTGTGCAGCATCAGCGGCACTTCATAGATGGAGCGGGCATTCAGGTTCTGGAACACGCGGTCCGCCGGCAAGTTGCAGAACAGGCCAATCTTCGCACGCACTTCAGCGGGCACTTCGTGTTCACAGCGGCAAACAAGAATGTCCGGGCTGATGCCGATGCCGCCGAGTTCCTTGACGGAGTGCTGCGTGGGCTTCGTTTTCAGCTCACCCGCCGCCTTCAGGAAGGGGATGAGGGTAACGTGAATATACAGGCTGTTTTCAAAGCCAACTTCCGCGCGCATCTGGCGGATAGCTTCAAGGAACGGCTGGCTCTCAATGTCGCCAACCGTGCCGCCGATTTCGGTAATCACCACGTCCGGCGCGTTTTCCTGCTTGGAGACAAGGAGGATGTTGCGCTTGATTTCGTCGGTGATGTGCGGGATGACCTGAATCGTCGCACCGAGGTAGCCGCCCTGCCGCTCACGGTCGATAACGGTCTTGTAGACGCGGCCGGAGGTCACGTTTGCCGCCTGCGTCAGGGATTCGTCAATAAAGCGCTCGTAGTGACCAAGGTCGAGGTCAGTTTCCGCGCCGTCGTCCGTCACGAACACTTCGCCGTGCTGATACGGACTCATCGTACCGGGGTCAACGTTGATATACGGGTCAAATTTTTGGATGGAAACGCGCAGACCGCGGCATTTCAGCAGACGCCCCAGTGACGCCGCCGTGATGCCCTTGCCCAGCGAGGAAACAACGCCGCCAGTGACAAAAATAAACTTCGTGCTCATGTCCCTAACCCCTTTCGCTCCGTCAGAACACATTAAGACACTTTATTGTAGCTGTTTCGTGCGTTTTCGTCAAGAGACGTTTCGGGAAAATTTCAGAACAAAAATGCAAACCGCGCGCATAAAGCCTTGACATCCGCCCTTTTCGCCTTTACAATCTGCTGTAAGGAGGTCGCTTTCCGATGATGATTTCGCTTACTGCCCCGTTTCTGCTCTTCCCGACACGCCGCGATGCGCCTCTCTGCAAGCTGCATTTCTTGCTTTCCGGGCGGAAAGTTCAGGAGGCGGATGTTCGCCTCTGCGCGCCGGATGACGCTGATTTCGTCGGCTGCATGGATGCGTCCGCGTGGTTCCGCCAGACGCTGGAAGTTCTCTCCAGTGATGCGGATGATGCCCTGCTGTCCGGCATTTCTGTCTCCGACGAACCCCCGGTGTACGCGCCGGATAACCGCCCGCTGCTGCACTTCACGCCCCCGTTCGGCTGGCACAACGACCCGAACGGTCTGATTCGCGTTGGCGAGGCATACCACCTGTTCTACCAGTGGAATCCGTTCGGGCTGAATTGGGGCAATATGCACTGGGGGCACGCCGTCAGCCGCGATTTGCTGCACTGGACGCACCGCCCCGTTGCTGCCGCGCCCGATGACACCGGCACGGTCTATTCGGGCAGCGCGTTCTGCGACGCGGAAAATGCGTCCGGGCTGGGAAAAAATACGCTGTTGTTCTACTACACCGCGGCGGGCGGGTCGAACGAATGGTCAAAGAAGGCAGGGAATCTGCACACGCAGCGCCTGATGATTTCCCGCGACGGCGGCGAAACGCTCACCCGCTCCGATGCGTTCCTTCTGCCGCACATCGCCGGGGGAAACCGCGACCCGAAGGTGTTCTATCATCCCGAATCCGCCGCGTACATCATGGTGCTGTACCTCGACGGCAGCGAATTTGCAATTTTCCGCTCCCCTGACCTGCTCCACTGGACGGAAGCCAGCCGCTTGAATGCCGACGGCATGTGGGAGTGCCCCGACCTGTTCCGCCTGTCCATCGACGGCGCTGACAAGTGGGTGTTCTGGTCTGCGGATGGTTACTACATGCTCGGTGCGTTTGACGGATTCCGCTTCACGCCCGAAACGCCCGTCCTGATGGCCTATGCGACCCGCCTCCCCTACGCTGCGCAGACCTACGCGAACGTGCCTGAGCGCGTCATCAGCGTCGCATGGCTGCGGATGAAGGATGACACGCGTGGTTTCCACAGCATGATGGCGATTCCGGCGGAGCTTTCCCTGCGCCGCACGCCCGACGGCATCCGCCTTGCCTTCCAGCCCGTGCGGGAACTGGATGCTGTGCGCGGCGAGCCGCTCTTCCTGCCGCGCAGGAGCGATTCGGCAGAATTCCCGCTGGCGGACACGCCGTGTGAGCTGCTTTTCCGCTGCAAGCCGAATCAGCCGCTGACGCTGACCATCGGCGGTACGGTGCTGACGGCGGAGAATTCGCGTCTGCACATTCAGCCTGTGCTGGGGCAGGATGCGGCAGACGCTCATCTGGACGTCAATGAGCCGATTCGCGTGATTCTCGACCGCGGTGTCATCGAGGTGTTCGCGAACGGCGGCACATTCTGGGCAGCGCTGGAAGCGGAGGGGGATTTGCTGACGAAAACGGTCAGCATCGCTGGCGCGGAGGGGCTGAAGGTGTATCCGCTACACTGATTTTAGGTAACACCGCACAAATGAGGTGGTCGGCTGGCGAATGGATTTTTCGTCAGATGCAAATGCAAATTTCGAAGGTTTACTGGCGGTAAATCGAGAAATTTGCATGATGCAGATGGCGGAAAAGACATCGCCAGACGCGCCGCCGAATTGTGCGGTGGTGCCTTTATACTCTTTCTGTATGGATTGGCAGCATTGCGCAGGAATTTCGCCTCTGCGGAGGCGACAATGGGACAATGAAAACAGACGAATGTCTGCGGTCGCCCCCTTGACCCCTTCGCAGCACACTCCCATGTCTCTTGAACTTTATCGAAACGCCGTATATTTAGTGTACCATTTCCAAAAAACAATGGCTGACAGCCCTTGACCACAAAGTCAGAAGGCTGTCAGCCTTTTTGTGCTGCTCCGCCTAAAATCCAAAAAAGACCGCCCTCGACGAATCGAAAGCGGTCTTGATGAAGGTCAATTCATCAGAACTTCAGCGGGTTCACGCGGACGGACGGACCCATGGTGCTGCTGATGTACAGGCTGCGCACATAGACGCCCTTCGCCGCGGCAGGCTTCGCCTTGTTGATGGCTTCCATCAGGGCAGTCAGGTTCTCCTGAATCTTCTGCGCACCGAAAGAGACCTTGCCAACGGGGCAGTGGATGATGGCCGTCTTGTCCAGACGATACTCCACCTTACCAGCCTTGATCTCGGTGATGGCCTTGGTCACATCCATGGTGACGGTGCCGGACTTCGGGTTCGGCATCAAGCCCTTCGGGCCGAGGACACGACCGATGCGGCCGACCAGACCCATCATATCAGGGGTAGCCACGCAGACATCGAAGTCGAACCAGTTTTCGGTCTGGATCTTGGTGATCATATCCTGATCGCCAACGTAGTCAGCGCCAGCCGCACGGGCTTCATCAGCCTTCGCGCCCTTAGCGATGACCAGCACGCGGATAGAGCGGCCAGTGCCATGGGGCAGAACGACCGCGCCGCGAACCTGCTGGTCAGCGTGACGGGGGTCAACGCCCAGACGGATGGAAACTTCCACCGTCTCGTCGAACTTAGCCTTGCCGGTGCTGACGACCAGCTGCGCGGCCTGATCGGGATCGTACTGGTTCAGGTGGTCAATCAGCTTCACGCTGTCCTGATACTTCTTGCCATGCTTCATTTCAATATTCCTCCCATGTGGTATTAACGGCACTTTCGTCCTCCCACATTGTTCACGGGGCACTTATGCCCCAAGCAAATTGCTGATGCGCCGAGTGATTACTCCTCGACGGTGACGCCCATGCTGCGCGCCGTGCCGGCGACCATGGACATAGCAGCCTCGATGCTGGCGGCGTTCAGGTCGGGCATCTTGGTCTCAGCAATCTTGCGGAGCTGTTCCTTGGTCAGCTGGCCAACCTTGTCGCGGTTGGGGCGGCCGGAAGCAGTTTCGATATTCAGCGCCTTCTTAATCAGCACCGGAACCGGCGGGGTCTTGGTGATGAAGGTGAAGGTACGGTCAGAATACACGGTGATGACGACAGGAATCACCAGACCCACTTCGTTCTTGGTGCGCTCGTTGAACTCCTTGCAGAAGCCGGGGATGTTCACGCCATGCTGACCCAGAGCCGGGCCGATAGGCGGAGCAGGATTGGCCTTGCCGGCAGCAACCTGCAGCTTGATGAAAGCAGTAACCTTCTTGGCCATTGTAATGGCACCTCCTAAAAAATGTGGTCACGCGGAAGCATTTGCAACTTCCTCCCACGTCGCGTCCGTGCAAGCCGGACGCAAGGAAAGGCGGTTGAACCCGCCATGAAAAGCCGCTCAGTCACGCCGCAGCGGTGAGCAGGCGTTTCTTCTGTTTCATGCACCCATTTGTATCATGAGCGCGGAAAACCGTAAAAAAGCATAGGGGGAAAAACGAGCGGATGATTACTCCTCGTCCTCGTCTTTTCTGACGTCCTCCATGTTGAACCAAACCTCGCCAGTGCGGTTGGCAAACATTTGCACATTCACCAGCACCTTGCCCAGCATCTGGTCGATTTCCACCACGGTCCCCTTGAAGTTGGCATAGCTGCCGCTGACAATCTTGACGCTTTCGCCGATTGCCAAATCGCACGCCGTGCCGACGGACTGGGGATTGAGCATCATTTCCACCTCGCTGGGCGTCAGGGCGACAGGCTGACCGTCCGGGCCGACGAAGCCCGTCACACCGCGCGTGTTGCGCACGACATACCAGCTCTCGTTGGTCTTAATCATGTTGACGATCACATACCCCGGAAAGACCTTGCGTGTGGACTTCACACGCTTGCCCTTGCGGATTTCGGAGACTTCCTCAACAGGCACGCGGACATCAAAAATGTAATCCTGCATGTTGCTGCTCTTGATGGACTTCTCCAACGTATCCTTGACTTTGTTTTCATACCCGGAATAGGTATGAACGACGTACCAGCACGCCTCATTGCTCTTCTCGGACATAACTAACCCCCTGCGCAAGTAGTGGACGCCCCGCCTCCCCGCGCCTTTTCAAGCACGGAGAGGCACAGCGGGGCATCACATCATCAGCTTCACGAGCGCGGTCGCACCCATATCCAGCGCGCCGATCACAATGCTCATCACCAGCACGAACACAAGCACGGTCACCGAGCAGGCGATCCACTTCTTCTTGCTGGGCCAAGACACAAGGCGCAGTTCAGCCGCCATGTTCTTGAAGGACTTCGCGATGCGACCCGGGAGGTTCTTGAACCAACGACCAATGCGAACGAACACATTCGGCTTCTGGTCGGAAACCTTTTTCTCCTCTGCCATCGTTATCACATCCTTACGTTGTCGGTGCGCTTACTTCGTCTCGCGATGAACCGTATGCTTCTTGCAGAAGGGGCAATACTTCTTCAGCTCGATGCGATCCGGGGTGTTCTTCTTGTTCTTCATGTTGTTGTAGTTGCGCTGCTTGCACTCCGTGCAGGCCAGACACACCTTGGTACGGGCGGCATTTGCCACGTGGGACACCTCCTGCCATTGCAATATGCGGTTTTATCATCCTGAAGTTCAACTGACAGGATCACAAATCCGTGGGAAGGCGGCGCCGGTCGTCACAACCGGCGCTTCGCCTGAAAATGCGGATTACTCGATGACCTTAGCAACGACGCCGGAACCAACCGTGCGGCCACCTTCGCGGATAGCAAAGCGCAGGC
>ENA-OOYV01001941-OOYV01001941.1-human-gut-metagenome-genome-assembly--contig:-NODE-1941-length-11187-cov-2.304527_pt1 | contig 11187 bp, 8 predicted proteins | sample MGYA00241704_ERZ501380 | MGnify/ENA primary metagenome ERZ501380 (study PRJEB25962, sample SAMEA2042984) | human gut metagenome | biome: human gut; feature: human-associated habitat; material: faeces...
TACGGGAGTCGAACCCGCCTTAACGGCTTGGGAAGCCGCTGTAATACCGATATACCAACCCTGCGATTTACTTACCGGGTTATTGTAGCATACCGGCGGCGGTTTTGCAACCGAAAATTGTGTCGAAAGGGCATGAACGTCTTGTCCCGCCGCATACCCATAGAAAAAAGCCTGGAGGGGACGCTATGAAACGAAAACTGACAGCGCTGCTGGCGGCGCTGTGCATCACCGCTGTGCTGCCGGTACACGCCGGGGCGGTGGACCTGCCGCTGACCTCCCGCGCCGCGGTGCTGATGGAAAAGACCACGGGACAGATGCTGTTCGCCCAAAACGAGCATGAGAAGCTGGAGCCGGCCAGCGTCACCAAGATCATGACGCTGCTGCTGACCATGGACGCCATCGACAGCGGCGCGCTGGCCTATGACGATGTGGTGACGGTGTCGGCCAACGCCGCCGGCATGGGCGGCAGCCAGGTATTTCTGGCGGAGGGCGAGCAGATCACCGTGGAGGAGCTGCTGAAATGCGTGTGCGTGTCCTCCGGCAACGACGCGGCGGTGGCGCTGGCGGAGAAGGTCGCCGGTGTGACGGAGCTGTTCGTGGAGCAGATGAACAACCGCGCCAGGGGGCTGGGGATGGGCGATACCCATTTTGCCAATCCCACCGGCCTGACGGCGGCGGGCCACATTACCAGTGCCTATGACATTGCCCTTATGAGCCGCGAGCTGCTGACAAAGCACCCGGACATCCGCAATTTCACCACCATATGGACGGACAGCATCCGAAACGGCACCTTTGATCTGGCCAATACAAACAAGCTCATCCGCTGGTACGACGGCGCCACGGGGCTGAAGACCGGCTACACCGCCTCCGCAGGCTACTGCATCAGCGCCACGGCGGAGCGCGAGGGCATGGAGCTGATCGCGGTGGTCATGAAGGGGGAGACGTCCGACAAGCGGAATACCGACGCCAAGGCGCTGCTGAATTACGGCTTCTCCGCCTATACGCTGGTCTCCGCCGCGCCGGAGGAGCCGCTGCCCGTCCTGCCGGTGGCCATGGGAGGGGCGGAGCAGGTGGGCCTGACGCTGCCGGAGACGGGCGTTACCGCTGTGGTGGAGAAGGCGCAGGCATCGTCGCTGGAGTATCGGGTGGACCTGCCGGAGACGCTGGCGGCCCCGATACAGCAGGGCCAGCAGGTGGGCACGCTGACCCTGTGCAGCGGCGATACGGAGGTGCTGACGGTACCCATTCTGGCGGCGGAGAGCGTTCCGGGGCGCAGCTGGGGACGGATGTTCACCGATCTTTTGAAGCAGGCGGTGTTTCTGGCGTAGCGGAAAGGGGAAAAGCGGGGGAAAGTCCCGTTTTTCCCCTTGTATTTTCCCCGGAAACGTTGTACGATAGGGCAAATAGTTGCATTGCACCGACGAGGAGGTTTTAACATGATACAGGTCGATCTGCAAAATATCCGCAGCTTTATCCCTCTGCCCTACGAGGCCGCGCTGTCCCCCCGCCTGCGTATCGCTCATGACCATCTGCAAAATGGTGATGGCGCCGGCGGCGAATTTACCGGCTGGGTGCGTCTGCCGGAGGACTATGACAAGGCGGAATTTGCCCGCATCAAGGCGGCGGCGAAGAAAATACAGTCCGACTCCCAGGCGCTGGTGGTCATCGGTATCGGCGGTTCCTACCTGGGCGCCCGGGGCGTCATCGAATGCCTGCGCTCGCCCAATTACAACCTGAAGAAGAAGGACACACCCAACATCTACTTTATCGGCAACGGCCTCAGCTCCGACGCGCTGACCGAGGTGATGGAGCTGGTGGACGGCGTGGACTTCTCCGTGAACGTTATCTCCAAGTCCGGTACCACCACGGAGCCCGCCGTGGCCTTCCGCTTTTTCCGTGAGCTGCTGGAGAAGAAGTACGGCCCGGAGGAGGCCGCCCGGCGTATCTATGCCACCACCGACGCCCGCAAGGGGGCCCTGAAGGGCCTGGCCGACGATAAGGGCTACGAGGAGTTCGTGGTGCCGGACAACATCGGCGGACGGTACAGTGTGCTCACGGCCGTGGGTCTGCTGCCCATTGCTGTGGCCGGCATCGATATCGACGCGCTGATGGCCGGTGCGGCGGATATGATGCGCGAATGTGCCCTGGCGGACATGAACGCCAATCCCGCCTGGCAGTATGCCGGCGCCCGGTATGAGCTGTACCGCACCGGGAAGAAGATCGAGCTGCTGGCGGCCTATGAGCCCTGCTTCCGCTTTATGTCCGAGTGGTGGAAGCAGCTGTACGGCGAGAGCGAGGGCAAGGAGAACAAGGGCCTGTTTCCCGCCAGTGTGGAGTTTACCGCCGACCTGCACTCCATGGGCCAGTACATCCAGGAGGGTGAGCGCCACCTGTTCGAGACGGTGGTGCGCTTCGGCCCCTCTCAAAACGAAAACCCCGTGCCCTATGACGAGGGCAACGGCGACGGCCTGAACTTCCTGGCGGGCAAGAGCCTGGACTTTATCCGCCAGCAGGCCATGGACGGTACGCTGCTGGCCCATGTGGAGGGCGGCGTGCCCAACGTGACGCTGCGGACAGGATCCGTCAATGAGCAGACCCTGGGCGGGCTGATCTACTTCTTTGAGTACGCCTGCGGCCTGTCCGGCTACCTGCTGGACGTGAACCCCTTTGACCAGCCCGGCGTGGAGGCCTATAAGAAAAATATGTTCGCCCTGCTGGGCAAGCCGGGGTATGAGGACCTGCGGCAGACGCTGCTGGGGAAGCTGGAAAAGTAAAAGTGCCCAAAAATAAGTTTACTTTTTCTGCATTGCTATTTTTCCACCGGTATGGTATGCTGTACTCAGGTGGAAACCACCAATGACAAAGGAGTGATTTCTTATGGTTAGACTGATCATGGGTGCCAACGGTGCCGGTAAGACCAAGCAGCTCATCGAGCTCATCCACACCAGTGTGGAGTCCGAGACCGGAAGTGTCGTGTGCATCGAGCCTAAGGGCGATATGACCTACGACGTCAGCTACAACGTCCGTCTGGTCAACGCCGGCGAGTATAATGTGGATTCTTTTGACTGCCTGCGCGGATTCCTGTGCGGTATGTACGCGGGCAATTACGATATTTCCCATGTGTTCGTGGATAATCTCTGCAAGATCGCCGGCAGCAACGACCTGCAGGCGGTAGAGACGTTCCTTCACTGGCTGGACCGCTTCAGCGAGGAGAATGGCGTGAAGTTCACCGTCACCATCAGCGCGGACGAGGACACCGCCACCGAGGGCATGAAGCAGTACATCTGAACCGCGTGAAAAGGGCCGCCCTTAGGCGGCCCTTTTTTCATGTGCCGCCGAAAGGCGGCTTTTTATGTGTACGGGCGGACACGGTCGTGACCGGCAGCGCCGGCGCTCACGCTATGCCAGCAGATACAGCACCAGCCCGTACACCACGCTGGCAGCGGTGCCGAATACGATCACCGGCCCGGCCACAGTGAACATCTTGACCGCCGTGCCGGTGACGATGCCCTCCGCCCGGAAGTCGATGGCCGGCGAGGCTACGGCGTTGGCGAAGCCGGTGATGGGCACCAGCGTGCCTGCCCCGGCGTACCGCGCCAGCCGGTGGTACAGCCCCAGCGCCGTCAGCAGCACCGACAGGAACACCAGCGTTACCGAGGTGGCGGAGGCCGCCTCCTGCTGCGTCAGCCCCAGCGCCTGCCAGCCGTTGGCGATCAGCTGTCCCACGGCGCAGATCCCGCCGCCGACGACAAAGGCCAGCGCCGTGTCCTTGCCGATGGGTGAGCTGGGCGACAGCTGCCGTACCAGCGCGTCATATTCCTTAGGTGTCACGCCATCACATCCTTTCGCCGGTAATATGTGCCGCTTTCGCCGCGGCTATACTTGTCAAAACCCATGAAAGCGGCTATAATGATACGGTGATCTCAGGAAAGGAGGGCGTCAGTTATGTACGACCCTGCCCATCCCTTCGGGCGCAAGGCGGTCCAGCTGGCCGTGATCGACCCGGTGAGCTGCACCGGCTGCGGCTGGTGCGCCATGTTCTGCCCCATGAAGTGCATCGACCTGCGGCCGGACGGCTATTATGAGGTCCGTCAGGATGACTGCATCGGCTGCCGCAGCTGCAAGGTCAACTGCTTTTACGGCGCTGTGACCATACTGCCGCCTCAGGTACGCTGATATGCAGAAAGAAAAAGCCCCTCTCGGGCTCTATATCCACATCCCCTTCTGCCGCCAGAAATGCGCCTACTGCGACTTTTACTCTTTGCCCCGCAGCGAGGAGAAGATGGACGCCTATACCGCCGCCCTGCTGCGCCATATCGAGGAGGTCGCGCCCCGCACTGCTGCCCATCGGGTGGACACGGTGTACTTCGGCGGCGGTACCCCCAGCTATCTGGGACCGGACCGCCTGACAAAGCTGCTGCGGACCCTCCGCAAGCGCTGCCCTGTGGCCCGCGACGCCGAGATCACGTTGGAGGCCAACCCGGACTCCGCCTGTGACGTCAAGGCCCTGCGTGCGCTGCGTCGGGCGGGCTTCAACAGGATATCTCTGGGCGTTCAGTCGGCGGATGACGGCCTGCTTCGCGCCATCGGCCGCATCCATACCTTTGCCCAGGTGCAGGAGGCCGTGGCCGCCGTGCGGAAGGCCGGGTTCAAAAACCTCAGTATGGACCTGATCTACGGCCTGCCGGGCCAGACCATGCAGCAGTGGGAGGACACCCTCGCCGCCGTCATCGCCCTGGCCCCGGAGCATATCTCCTGCTACGGCCTGAAGCTGGAACCCGGCACGCCCCTGTATGACCGCCGGGACAGCGAGTGCTTCCCGGACGACGATGCCCAGGCGGATATGTATCTCTACGCCGTCACGGTTCTGGCGCAGAACGGCTATGAGCAGTACGAGATATCCAACTTTGCCAAGCCGGGCTTTGCCTCCCGCCACAATTTGAAATACTGGCACATGGAGGAGTACGCCGGCTTCGGCCCCGGCGCCCACTCCGACTTCGGCGGTGTGCGCTACGCCTACGTCCGGGACCTGGACAGCTACATAAGTGGTCGCCTGATCCTGTCGGAGTCCGAGTCCGACGCCACGCTGACCCGGGATTATGAGTACGTCATGCTGTCCCTCCGCACGGCGGAGGGCATCGACCGCCGGTATTTCGAGACGACCTACCGCCAGCGGTTCCAGCCCATGGAGGATCTGTTCGTGCAGTATGAGCGCACGGGACTTGCCGCCCGAACGGAGAACGGCTGGCGCCTGACGCCCCACGGCTTTCTGGTGTCCAACAGCATCATCGTGGCCCTGGAGGAGACGCTGGCCGCCCAGAAAATACGCCGGGAGCAGGCCCTGGCCCAGCGGGATTATCGGATAATTTAACTGAAAAAGGCGGCTGTGTGCCGCCTTTTTCCGCTTTCCTCTTGACATTTTTTCAAAACCGTGCTACATTGTCAGCAATATCGAAAGTTGCGATGAAGGGGACAGGCCGTGCCTCATGTCCACGCGAAGAGAGCCGCCGTTTGGTGCAAGGCGGACGGGACAGGGACACCGAACATCACCCCGGAGCATCCGCCTGAAAGCTCGCCGAGTAAGCGCGGACGGCAAGGGAGCCGTTACCTTCTCCCCGCCCCATTCCGTGGGGGATGAGTGGCCGCCCCGGCGGCAACGAGAGTGGTACCGCAGAGGACGTTTTTCCGCGCCTTTGTCTCTTGAACGAGACAAAGGCGCTTTTTATTTTGTTTTCAAAACTATTCAGATAAAGGAGAAGCAACATGGAGTACAAGAAGACACTGAATATGCCCAAAAGCGGCTTTCCCATGCGCGCCGGCCTGCCCGCCCGCGAGCCGGAGATGCTGAAGCACTGGGAAGAGCTGGACCTTTACAATGAGCTGCTGAAGAAGAACGAGGGCAAGCCCCTGTTCTCCCTCCACGACGGCCCTCCGTTCTCCAACGGCGCGCTGCACATGGGCCACGCTCTGAACAAGTCCCTGAAGGACTTTATCACCCGCATGTACGCGATGCGCGGCTACTATACCCCCTATATCCCCGGCTGGGACAACCACGGTATGCCCATCGAGTCCGCCATCATCAAGCAGAACAAGCTGAACCACAAGGCCATGAGCGTCTCTGAGTTCCGCAGCGCCTGCCACGAGTTCGCCGACCACTACATCGATGTGCAGCGCGACGGCTTCAAGCGCATGGGCGTGGTGGGCGACTGGGAGCACCCCTACAAGACCATGGATCCCGGCTTCGAGGCCCAGGAGGTCCGTGTGTTCGGCAGAATGTACCAGAACGGTCACATCTACAAGGGCCTGAAGCCCGTGTATTGGTGCCCCCACGACGAGACGGCCCTGGCCGAGGCGGAGATCGAGTATAAGGACGATCCCTGCACCACCGTCTATGTGAAGTTCCCCATGCATGACGATCAGGGCAAGCTGGGCCATCTGGACCACAGCAAGCTGTACTTCGTGATCTGGACCACCACCGTCTGGACCCTGCCCGGCAACCTGGCCATCGCCCTGCACCCCGACGAGAGCTACGCCGTGGTCAAGGCGCCCAACGGCGAGATGTACATCATGGCCGAGGCACTGGTCGAGAAGGTCATGAAGATCGGCGGCTTCGACAGCTATGAGATCGTGGAGACGCACCCCGGTTCCTTCTTCGAGAATATGCTGGCCGACCATCCCTTCCTGCCCAAGACCTCCCGTCTGGTGCTGGCGGATTACGTCACCATGGACTCCGGTACCGGCTGCGTCCACACCGCACCCGGCTTCGGCGCCGACGACTATGTGACCTGCAAGCGCTACGGCATGGACATGGTGGTGCCCGTGGACGATCAGGGCAAGCACACCGCCTACGCCGGCAAGTATGAGGGCATGACCACCGATGCGTCCAACCCCGTCATCCTGCAAGATATGAAGGACAACGGCACGCTGTTCGCCAGCGAGGACATCGTCCACAGCTACCCCCACTGCTGGCGCTGCAAGCAGCCCATCATCTTCCGTGCCACCCCCCAGTGGTTCTGCTCCGTGGACAGCTTCAAGGACGCGGCCATCGCCGCCTGCGAGGACGTCCGCTGGGTGCCCGCCTGGGGCAAGGACCGTATGCGCTCCATGATCCTGGAGCGCACCGACTGGTGCATCAGCCGCCAGCGCCGCTGGGGCCTGCCGATCCCCGTGTTCTACTGCAAGGACTGCGGCAAGCCCGTCTGCACCCCCGAGAGCATCGAGGCCGTGGCCGGGCTGTTCGAGAAGGAGGGCTCCAACGCCTGGTTCGACAGAGACGCCGCCGACATCCTGCCCAAGGGCTTCACCTGCCCCCACTGCGGCAAGGCCGCCGGCTTTGACAAGGAGACGGACACGCTGGACGGCTGGTTCGACTCCGGCTCCACCCACTTCGCCGCCATGGAGCGCGATCAGGGTTTCTGGCCTGCCACCATGTACATCGAGGGCCTGGATCAGTATCGCGGCTGGTTCCAGTCCTCCCTGCTGGTGGCCGTGGGCGCTCTGGGCCGCGGCGCACCGTTCAAGGAGTGCGTCACCCACGGCTGGACCGTGGACGGCGAGGGCAAGGCCATGCACAAGTCTCTGGGCAACGGCATGGACCCCGCCGAGATCTTCAACAAGTACGGCGCCGATCTGCTGCGTCTGTGGGCCGGCAGCTCCGACTACCATGTGGACGTCCGCTGCTCCGACGAGATCTTCAAGCAGCTGAGCCAGAACTACCTGAAGTTCCGCAATACCGCCAAGTTCTGCCTGGACAATCTGACCGGCTTCGACGCCGATCATCTGGTGGAGCCGGCCGACATGCTGCCCCTGGACAAGTGGGCCATCACCCGCCTGAACGACCTGCTGACCAAGGCTTATGCCGCTTATGACAACTACGAGTTCCATGTGGTGTCCCACATGATCAACGACTTCTGCGTGGTGGACCTGAGCTCCTTCTACTTCGATATTCTCAAGGATCGCCTGTACTGCGACGAGGCCGAGAGTCTCTCCCGCCGCAGCGCCCAGACCGCCCTGTTCCTGATCCTGGACGCCATGACCCGCCTGTTTGCCCCCATTCTGGCCTTTACCTGCGATGAGATCTGGCTGGCCATGCCCCATCGCTCCTGCGATGACGCGCGCAACGTCCTGTTCAACGAGATGGTGCTGCCCTATAACGGCTACGCCCTCTCCGAGGACGAGATGGCCCGCTGGGCCCGTATCGCCGCCCTCCGCACCGCCGTCAACGGCGCGCTGGAGACCGCCCGTGCCGACAAGACCATCGGCAAGAGCCTGGAGGCTGAGGTGGACCTGGCCGTTACGCCGGAGGATGGCTTCCTGGCATCCATGGACGCCGCCCAGGTGGCCGACCTGTTTATCGTCTCCCAGGTCCGCGTGGACGTGGACGCGGAGCAGAAGGTGGCCGTTCGCCCTGCCAGCGGTGCCAAGTGCGCCCGCTGCTGGAAGGTCCTGCCCACCGTGGGCAGCGACAGCGAGCACCCCGACCTGTGCCCCCGCTGCGCCGCCGTGGTCAAAAAGCTCCCCGTCATCGAGTAAAAGACAAATAAAAAAGAAACCGCCCTCCAGGGCGGTTTCTTTTTTACTCCTTCACCTGCTTCATGGAGAGGCTGATGCGGTGCTTTTTCTCGTCCACGTCCAGCACCAGCACCTTCACGATGTCGCCCACGGCCACCACCTCGGAGGGGTGCTTGATGAACCTGCTGCACACCTGCGAGATGTGTACCAGCCCATCCTGATGCACGCCGATGTCCACAAACACGCCGAAGTCGATCACGTTCCGCACCGTTCCGGTGAGCACCATGCCGGGCTTCAGGTCCTTCATGTCCAGCACATCGGTGCGGAGGATGGGCGCCGGCAGGTCGCTCCGCAGGTCACGTCCGGGCTTCATCAGCTCCTTCACCACGTCCCGCAGTGTGGGCACGCCCACGCCGATCTCTTCGGCTACCTTTGCCTCGCCCATGGTCTGCACCTTCCGCATCAATCCGTCCACCGCGCCCCGGCGCACGTCTTCGTCGCCGCAGCCGCACAGGGCCAGCAGCTTCTCCGCCGCCCCATAGCTCTCCGGGTGTACGCCGGTGTTGTCCAGCACGTTTTTGCTCTCCGGCACCCGCAAAAAGCCCGCGCACTGCTCATAGGCCTTGGGCCCCAGCTTCGGCACCTTCAAAAGCTGCTTCCGGTCCGGGAAGGCGCCGTTGGCCTCCCGGTACGCCACGATGTTCTTCGCCGTGGTGCCGTTCAGCCCGGATACATAGCCCAGCAGGCTGGCGCTGGCGGTGTTCAGGTCAACACCCACGGCGTTGACGCAGTCCTCCACCACGCCGCATAGTGCCTCGTCCAGCCGCTTTTGCGGCATATCGTGCTGGTACTGCCCCACGCCGATGGCCTTGGGGTCGATCTTCACCAGCTCCGCCAGCGGGTCCTGTAACCGCCGGGCGATGGAGATGGCCGAGCGCAGGTTCACGTCGTAGTCCGGGAACTCCTCCGCCGCCAGCTTGCCGGCGGAGTACACCGACGCGCCCGCCTCGTTGACGATCATATAGCTGACGCCCGGAAGGCCCCGCAGCATCTCCACCGTCATCTGCTCTGTCTCCCGGCTGGCGGTGCCGTTGCCGATGGCGATGTGCGCCACGCCGTGTTTTTTGCACAGGGCCGTCAGCTTGGCGATGGCCTCCCGCTTCTGGCGCTCACCGTAGGTGGGGTAGACCACCGTGGTGTCCAGCACCTTGCCGGTGCCGTCGATGACCGCCACCTTGCACCCGTGGGCATAGCCGGGGTCCAGCCCCATGGTCACGTGGCCCTTTACCGGCGGCTGGAGCAGCAGCGGCTTCAGGTTCAGCGCGAACTGTCCGATAGCGCCCTCGTTGGCGCTGTCCGTCAGGGCGGACCGCGCCTCGCGTTCCAGTGACGGATAGATCAGCCGGTCATAGGCGTCCTCGCAGGCGGCCTTGATGAATTCCATGGCCGCCGAGCCGGGCTTTACCACCGCCCGCCGCAGTGCCGGCAGCGCGGCCTCCCGGTCCAGCAGTACCGTGACGGAGAGCAGCCCCTCTTTTTCACCCCGGTTGATGGCCAGGATCTGGTGCCCCGCCAGCTTGGGAATGGCCTGTTCAAAGTCGTAGTACAGCCGGTACACGCTGTCCTCCTCCGTGGCGGCAAGGCTCCTCAGCCGTCCCTGCCGCATCAGCAGGCCCCGCAGTGCCTTGCGGATGTCCGCGTCGTCGCTGATGATCTCCGCGATGATGTCGTTGGCGCCCTGTAATGCGTCGGCTGCGGTCTCCACGCCCTTCTCCGGATCGATGTACGCCTGTGCGGCCGCCTCCGGCGCGGGACAGTCCTTCTCCTGCGCCAGCAGCAGCTGCGCCAGGGGCTCCAGCCCCTTCTCCCGGGCCACCGTGGCGCGGGTGCGCCGCTTTTGCTTGTAGGGACGGTACAGGTCCTCCACCTCCGCCAGCGTGGCGGCGCTGTCGATGGCCGCCGCCAGCGCTTCGGTCAGCTTGCCCTGTCCCTCGATGGCGGACTTGACCTCCTGCCGCCGCTTGTCCAGGTTCCGCAGGTATTGCAGCCGGTCCTCCAGCTTCCGCAGGGTGGTGTCGTCCATGGAGCCGTGCTGTTCCTTCCGATAGCGGGCGATGAACGGAATGGTGCTGCCCTCGTCCAGCAGGGCGATAACGTTTTCCACGTACTGGACCGGCTGGCCCAGCTCCGATGCCAATATCTGTGTGATGCTCTGCATATGTGCTCCTTTCAGAAAGCTGTGCCCGCGCACGGCGCGGGCACAGACGCTTATTTACTTGTGATACAGGCTCTTGACCTCATATTTCGCCTCGCAGCTGACGTTGATGCCCAGCCGCTTGTACAGCTTGGCGTCCTCCTCGGAGATGATGACCGAGAAGTGGGCCTCGCAGCCCCGCAGGTTCTTCAGCTGCGCCTGCACCAGCGTCAGGCTGGTGACAAGGCGCATGGCAGCTACGTCCTCGGCCGCATAGGGCACCAGACTGCACACAGCCATGACCGTTTCCCCGCTGGCGGTGCGGTAGATGGCCACACCCACGCCGTCCGGTGCATCCTGCGCCTTGTTAAAATCGTCCTGCACCACGATGCCGTCCGCACCTGTGCCGCTGGAGGAGGCGATCACGCTGCCGTAGCTGTCCAGCAGCATGAACTCGTATTTATCCTTATCGGCAAACTGTT